>ERZ777003.1603-NODE-1603-length-32268-cov-11.848757_pt1 | contig 32268 bp, 22 predicted proteins | sample MGYA00374956_ERZ777003 | MGnify/ENA primary metagenome ERZ777003 (study PRJEB29302, sample SAMN06268252) | bioreactor metagenome | isolation source: Joint BioEnergy Institute, California, USA | place: USA:Joint BioEnergy Institute, California, USA | collected... | reverse complement strand
GCGCCTCGGCGTCTCTGCGGTGAAAAAGACCAAACGCGGGCGAAACCCTTCGGGTCCTTCGCAGCTTCGCGTGAGCTCCTGACCATCTTCCGCGATGCATTTGACAGCCCAGCGGGCAAACGATAGTTTCGCCCGGCAGTTTGAGCTGGAGCTTTGGCGTTATGAAGGATCGGCCTTGACTGCGACCGTTGTCATCCCCGCCCGCTACGGTTCCACCCGCTTTCCCGCCAAAATTGTCGCCTCATCGACCGGCAAACCGCTGGTGCAGCACGTTGTGGACCAGGTCCGTCAGTGCCGGCGCGTGCGCGAGGTGATTGTGGCAGCCGACGACCAGCGGATCGTCGATGCCGTGGCGCCGTTCGGAACGAAGGTGGTCCTGACCTCCCCGTCTCACCAGAGCGGAACCGACCGCATCGCTGAGGTCGCTCGCAGCCTGGATGACGCCTTTGTCGTCAACGTCCAGGGCGACGAACCGGAAATCGAGCCGCAGATCGTCGACGATCTGATCGAGCGGATCACGGCCACCGGCAGCGAAATGGCCACGGCGGCGACGCCGTTTCCACCCGGCGCCGATGTGTCGAATCCAAATCTGGTGAAGGTGGTACTGTCGCGAAGCGGACAGGCATTGTATTTTTCCCGCAGCCCGATCCCGTATCCGCGGGATGGTGAGCTGGCTGAGGGCGCCGGTTACCTGCTGCACCTTGGGCTGTACGCCTATCGGCGTGATTTCCTGCTGGGATTTGCGGCGTGGGAGCCCACACCGCTGGAAAAGACAGAAAAACTGGAGCAATTGCGGGCCCTGGAACACGGGGCGCGCATCGACGTACTGGTGGTCGAACGTGCGACGCACGGCATCGATACGCCGGAGCAGTACGAGGCGTTCGTGGAGAGATACCGGAGCGGCAAGCGGTAGACTGAGGATAGAAGCCAGAAGTCAGAAGACAGAAGAAGGTCTGCTGCCAACCGCCAATTGCCAACTGATGCTGATGAAGGAGTGGCCAGTCGTGAGTAGCCAGCATTCGGCAGCGTTATCTGCTGCCTGCTGTCTGCTGCCCGCTGCCTGCTGAAGAATCATGACCACACAAGACCTCCTGGCCCGCGCCGGCCAGTCACAGGAAGAGACCGAGTTCTACACGCCGATGCCCGCGGGGTACCGCAGCGGCAAGCATAAGTACGTCGTTGTCGTGGGCACGGTGATGAGCGGCCTGGGCAAGGGGATCTTCGCCTCGTCGCTGGCCAAGTTGCTCAAGGACAAGGGCCTGACCGTCGCCCCGATCAAGATGGAGGGGTACCTCAACATCGACTCGGGGACACTCAATCCGTATCGGCATGGCGAAGTGTTCGTGCTGGATGACGGGATGGAGTGCGACATGGACCTGGGGACCTACGAGCGGCTGCTCGACCAGGACCTGACGGCTGCCAATTTCACGACCAATGGCCAGATCCTCTCCGGCGTGCTCAAGAAGGAGCGTGAGGGCGGGTACCTGGGGCGCGACGTGCAGGTGATCCCGCACGTGACCGGCGAGGTCAAGCTGCGCCTGCGCGAGCTGGCGGCTCAGAGCAATGCCGATGTCGTTTTCGTCGAGGTCGGCGGAACCGTCGGCGACTATGAGAACATGTTCTACCTCGAAGCCATCCGTCAGTTGGCGTACGAGGAGGGCGAAAACAGCGTCTGTATGGTCGCCCTGACGTATGTGCTTGAGCCGGACAGCCTCGGCGAGCAGAAGTCGAAGGCGGCTCAGCTTGGCATCAAGCGGCTGATGGAAGTGGGCATCATGCCCAACATCGTGGCCTGCCGGGCTCCGCATCCGGTGACGGAGAAGGTGCGGCAGAAGATCTCGATGTCGACCAACGTGCCGATGCGGCGCGTCATCAGCATGCACGACGTGCCGAGCATCTACCTGATCCCCGAAGCCCTGCGCGAGGGCGGGATCGACCGCGAGGTGCTGACGCTGCTGAATCTGCATGATCGCGTCGATCAGCGGCATGAGGACCAGGCCCGGGCGCGGTGGAAGTGGTATGTCGACCGCATCGGCAAAGCCACGCGGCAGGTGAAGATCGCCGTGACCGGCAAGTACACGTCGCTGCGCGACGCGTATGCGTCGATCATCAAGGCGGTCGAGCATTGCGGCGTGCACCTGGACTGCGAGGTCGAGCTGGAGTGGATCGACACGGCGTCGATCGACTCCGCCAACGTGGCTCGGCATCTGAAGGGGATGCATGGCGTGATCGTGCCGGGCGGGTTTGGCGTCCGCGGGACGGAGGGGAAGATCGAGTGCATCCGCTATGCGCGTGAGAACGGCATTCCGTACCTGGGGCTTTGCCTGGGGTTCCAGATGGCTGTCATCGAGTATGCCCGCAATGTCTGCGGGATCACCGATGCCAACAGCTCGGAGTTCGATCCCAAGTGCAAGAACCCGGTGATCGACATCCTGCCCGAGCAGAAGAAGATCGAGGGCCTCGGTGGGAATATGCGTCTGGGCGGCAAGGATGTGCAACTGTCGCCCGGCACGCTGGCGGCGCGGCTGTTTGGCGATCAGCCGATGACGCGGCTTCGCTTCCGCCATCGGTATGAGGTGGATCCCAAGTACGTGCCCACGCTGGAGAAGCACGGGCTGATCTTCAGCGGCCGGCATCCGACCCAGCCGATCATGCAGATCCTCGAGCTGCCGCAGGATGTGCATCCGTACTTCCTCGGCACGCAGGCCCATCCGGAACTGACCAGCCGTCCGCTTCGGCCTCAACCCATGTTCCTCGGGTTCATCCAGGCTGCGATGAACTACGCCGAGAAGCCGGCGCCGGCTGCAGTGGCGGTGTGAGGGGAGTGAGATAGCGACGGAGCGACGAAGGGAAGTGAGGCAGGGTCCGCCTTGGCGGACCGGAAGGCATCGTCTGCAGGGGCACTCGCACAAGGTGCCCCTTAAACGGTTCGCTCCGGGCGTGCCGAGGACAAGTCCTGCCATTACAAGGACTTGTGCGTTCGCTTTACTTGCAACCCGGCTTCTGATACAGTGCCCGCCTTGCCCCCGAGCAGGGGGCTGTTGTGTTGGTACACACCGACTGAGGAAGTCATGGCTTACAAATTCAAACCCGCCAAGGCGGTGGCCAAGCGGTTTCGCGTGACCCGCACGGGCAAGCTGAAGCACAATCACTCGCTGACGTCGCACCTGCGGTCCAGCCGCACGGGCAACAAGAAGCGCAAGCTGCGCCGTGCATCGGTCCTGTTTGAGGGTCATGCCCGCAACATGCGGCAGATGATGGGCCTCTCCAAGCTCAAGCCCAGCCAGGTCGCTCACGAGCGCGAGCTCGCGGAGAAGAAGGCTGCCGCTGAGGCGTAAACCGCCCGGCTGGCGTTTTGCCTGCTGTAACAGACGTTTATTGACAAGTGCCGGCGCGTCGCCGGTACAGCCATGCCCGCCCGGTTTTCCGGGGTCCGTTGTGCCTCTGGCTCCAAGATGAAAGGATCTTCCCATGCCTCGTACGACAGGCGGCGTTACACAAGCCCGCAAGCGTAAACGTGTTCTGAAGCGCGCCAAAGGTTTCCGCGCTTCGCCCGGAACACTGTACCGCTCAGCCATCGAGTTCATCGCCCGCGCCGATCGGTTCGCGTATCGCGACCGTCGCCAGCGCAAGCGGCATTTCCGCCAGCTCTGGATCGTCCGCCTCAATGCGGCACTGCGTGAGCGGGGCATCAAGTACAGCCGCTTCATCCCGGCCTGCATTGCCGCCGGCATCGAGCTGAACCGCAAGATGCTCTCGGAGCTGGCGATCAGCGACCCGGCTGCCTTCGACGCGATCGTCGAGCAGGTCCGCCCGCATCTGTCGGCGACCTGAGCACCGTCGCGACGACATCCAAACGCAAACAACACCGGTCCGCTTCGGCGGACCGGTTTCGTTTCTGGCCCAGCTTCACGGTCATTTACGATTCCAATGTGCTTTACCCGGTGCCGCTGCGCGACCTCGTGATGTGGATTGCGGCCAGGCAACTGCCGATGTTCGTGGAACGCCTGCGGCAGTTTCGGGATCTTCTGTGATCACGGCCGTGATCGGTGTCTGCCTGACATTGGACCATCTGGTGGGTGGCGTATGGCGCTATTCCCGCCCGGCTGTGGCTTGGGTGTATAGCCACGCGATATGTTGGCGCAGGGTCCGCTCGCCTTCGGTGGTCAATGGGTCGTTGTGGTTGGCATCCTGAGTGAAGGTCTGCGTCGGGCCGGCATAGGCTTGGTGGACCATCTTCTGCCATTTGTACGGGACAACGCTGTCGAGTGTGGAGAGGGTGAAGACAGCCGGCGCGGTGGCCTGGCGGGCGTTGGCGACGCTGTTCAGGTCCGAGGGGACAGCCATCGCGATCGGCCCGGCGATCAGCCACAGGTTCCACCATCCCCAGCGGCCAAGGATGAGCTGCCGCAGCGGCGGGGGATTGACCAGCACCGCCCCGGCTACGTCGCGCTGCGTGGCGACGTGCAGCGCGACGGCCGTCCCCAGGCTGTTGCCGGCGACGAAGATCGGCCGGTCGCCGGCATGCTGCTTGAGTGCGTCATACGCCACCAGACCGGCTGGGCCGAGGCGGGCGAGCTTGGCAGGGCCGGTGCTGCCGCCATAGCCGGGATAGTTCACAGCCCAGACCTCGACCGGATGCGCATTCCACAGCAATGCCTCGTGGACGATCGCCCTCTCCGCTCGATCGGCATTGCCGTTGAACGACAGCACAAAGGCTTGGGGCTCCTGACCACGCGGAGCATCGGCGATCCACACCTGAAGCCGGCCATCTTCAAACGGCAACTCGTGCGGGCGGACGCCCAGCGGTTTGGCATCTCCGGTTTGCGGGAAGAGGATCAACCGATCGGCACAGCCACCAAAGAACGCGAGCATGGCGAAGACAATGTAAGCGCCGCCCAAGATCCCCAGGCGGCGACGCCATCGCGAGGGTCGTGAGGGCTTGTCAGCCATGGTTCACTCGCCTTGCCGAGGTGCGCTGGCTGCGGGGGTGTTGGTGTGATCCAGCGCCCCGAAGCGCCGGTTGCGGCTGGCGAAGCTGCGCAAGGCGTCCTGGAAGTCAGCCACGCTGAAGTCCGGCCAGAGGACCGGGCTCACGAACAGCTCGGCATAGCTGATCTGCCACAGCAGGTAGTTGCTGATGCGCATCTCGCCTGCCGTACGGATCAGCAGATCCGGGTCCGGCATGCCGGCAGTATACAGGTGATCGTTGATCGTCTGCTCATCGATCTGATCGGGCGACAGCACGCCCTGGCGGACTTTTTCGGCGATGGCGCGGACGGCATCAGTGATCTCCGCCCGGCTGCCGTAGTTAAGTGCCAGCACCAGCGTCAGGCCGGTGTTGTTGCGGGTCTGCTCAATGGTGATCTCCATCTCCTCCAGCACGCCCGGCGGGAGGTTGTCCAGCCGGCCGATCTGCAGGAAACGGATGTTGTTGTCCATCATCGTCTTGCGCTCGCTGCGGAGATATTCGACGTACATCTCCATCAGGGCGGAGACCTCCTGGATCGGCCGTTTCCAGTTCTCCAGCGAGAAGGAGTAGAGCGTCAGGAAATCCGGCCCGCCCATCTCCTTGCGCAGGCGTGCGCACTCGGTGACGATGTTTCGAACGGTGACAGCCCCCTGGCGGTGGCCGGCCACGCGATCCATGCCGCGGCGCACGGCCCATCGACCGTTGCCATCCATGATGATGGCAATGTGACGCGGGAGGCGCTGCGGCGCGATGTCCGGCAACGATGTCATGCGGGTATTAGAACAAGTCTGCGGCGTGTTTCCATGCCGGGCCGTTGGGGCGATCCTTCACGAGGCCTGCTCGGATAACTGCTGTCGAACCAGGTACATATTGAGCGCAGCGCCGGCGATCAACAACACCCCCAGGACCAGCAGCATGATCGACACCCACAGGGGTACGAACGCAAATGGCGAATCCGGCGCCACAACGAACGGCAGAACCCCCATGATGATCGTCAGCAATCCGCCCGTGAGCAGGGGCGGGATGATCGTTTGGCGGAAGCCCAGGCGTGCAAACAGCGGCTGACGGCCAGCCGGTTGTTTCGTGGCAGCGGCGCGGCTGGCGGCGGTGACGTCCGGCTTGGCGGGGCGGCGCGAGGCAGCCGTCGACGGCGAAGCCGGACGGGCTGAGGCAGCCGGTTGGCCCGGTGCTGCTGGACGTGCCGGGGCAGCCGGACGACCGGGGGCAGCCGGGCGCGACGGCGCTGCCGGCCGCGACGGGCTCGCTGGACGGCCTGCCGTGGGGCTGCCGGGCCGTTGGACCGTCGGCTGGGGCGGCGGCGCCTTGCGAGCCGCCGGCGGCGGCACGGGCGGCTGGGGCGCAACAGGCGAAGCCGGCGCCTCGGCGGATGGTTCATCCGCCTCGACCGCCTCCCCCGCCGGATCGGCGTCGTGGTGCTCCTGGGCATCGTCCTCATCAGCCCCAGCGGCCCCAGCCATCAAGGCGTCAAGGGCGGCGGCCATCTCCTCTTTTTTGCGGTCAGCCATGCTTTCACCTGCACAAACGGACTGGATTCGCTGAGTTATCGGACATCTTGCCCGGGAAACTGTCGGAAGCAGCGTTTTCCCGCTGCGATGCGCTCGGCGGCGATTATAGTGCGACCCATGGCGTCGCCAAACCGCCTGCAGGCGGTTTGACCGGCACCAGGTGATTTGCCCGTACAAGCAGACTCGAGAGTGGCGTCGCGTTGGACGCCGCTGCCCGGCAGCCTGACGGCTTGCGGCAACATCGCCGCGAGAATGCGCCGCTGCGGGACATCATCCCGCAAATCCGGCGCATCACGCGTAAGCCGATGTTGGCGGCTTACGAGCCGAATTCGGCCCTGACAGCGAGCCCATCCACACGCGGCGCGGTTGTGGAACGGGCTTTGCCAAGAGACAGGTCAGACGCGCCCAGAACATTACGACACCAACTACAACACCTACGACACCAGAGCGCGGGAGTGTAAGGAGAAGTGATCATGACCGAGCAGGAGTTTCAATCAAAGCTGGCGGAACTGATGGGTGAGATCTCGACGCTGCCGGCATCGGAGCGGCAGAAGCTCGAGAAGCTCGCCGACGAAACGCGCCAACGCCATGAGCGTCTGCGCCAGACCGTCAGCAGCCTGCAGGAGAGCCTCGACTATCTGCGACTGAGCATCAAATACCTGGTCTTCGACCTGGAAGCGACGCGCCGCGAGAACGGCTATCTTCGCCGCATGCTCGAAGAAGCCCACGGCAGCGACTGATCGCTTCCGCACGGTAAACAGGGAGCAGAAGCACACGCCTCCGGAACCCGCCAGATTCCGGAGGCGTTGTCTTTGATCGGCAGGCAGCAGGCAGCAGGCAGCAGGCGGCGGGCAGCGGGCAGCAGTCAGCGGTCTGCAGCCTGCAGTGGATGTCCTGCGTCGGATTGCGGCGAGTGACAAGTGACCAGTGACAAATGACAGAACACCAAGTCCAAAATCCGCCAATCCAAAATCCAAAATAAGAAAAGCCCCGATCCTTTCGGAACGGGGCTTGGTTTTCATTTCTGAGATCAACCCGCGGTGTTACCGCACGCCGCCGGGGAGGAAGCCTTCGAGCTTGCGGGCACGCACCGGGTGCTGCAGCTTGCGGATGGCCTTGGCTTCCACCTGACGCACGCGTTCGCGCGTCACCTTGAAGATCCGGCCGACTTCCTCGAGCGTGTAGGTGTAACCATCGCCGATGCCGTAGCGGAGCTTGATGATCTCGCGCTCGCGGTAGGTCAGCGTCTTGAGGACCTGCTCGATCTTGTCCTTGAGCATTTCCTGCGTCGCCGACTCCACCGGATTCTCCGCCGTCTCGTCTTCGATGAAATCGCCGAAGTAGCTGTCTTCCGACTCGCCGACCGGGCGATCCAGCGAGATCGGATGGCGGCTGATCTTCAGCACGCGGCGCGTCTCGCTGACGCTCATCTTGGCGCGCTTGGCGATCTCCTCGATCGTCGGCTCGCGGCCGACCTCCTGCATGATCTGCTTGGAGATGTTGCGCAGCTTGCTCATCGTTTCGATCATGTGCACCGGGATGCGGATGGTGCGGGCATGATCGGCGATGGCACGCGTGATCGCCTGGCGGATCCACCACGTGGCGTACGTGCTGAACTTGTAGCCGCGGCGGTATTCGTACTTGTCGACGGCGCGCATCAGGCCGGTGTTGCCTTCCTGGATGATGTCCAGGAACGACAGGCCGCGGTTGCGGTACTTCTTGGCGATCGACACCACCAGACGCAGGTTGCCGCCGGAAAGCTTGCGCTTCGCGTCTTCGTACTTGAAGAAGATCTTCTTGATCTGCGTGACGCGCTTGTGCAGGTCCTCAGCCTTTTCGAGCACCAGGTCTTCCAGACCTTCGCACTCCTGACGACAGACTTCCAGGTCTTCGCCGGGGTTCTTGAGGCGCGACAGCTCGGCGATGCGCTGCTCGAGCTCGAGCATCTTGGTGGAGATGCTGCTGAGCTTCTTCATCAGCGGCGTCACCTTGCTGGTGCGCAGCGACAGCTCTTCCAGGAGCTTGACGGCGCGGCGGCGGCGACGGCGGATAGCCAGTTGCAGCTCAGCCTGCTCCTTCTTGTTCTTGGTCTGACGGAGCTGCTCCCACTGCTGGCGGTTGCGCTCCAGCATCTTGCGTACGGTGCTGAGGTTCAGCGGGATGCGCTGGCCAATGGTGCTCTTGTCCGCCTGGCCTTCGGCGGTGGAGATCTTCATCGTGCGGTCGAAGGGCAGGTCACCCTCGTCGACCTGCTGAAGGATCTCGACGGCGCTCTGCAGGCAGTAGTCGCTTTCGAGGACCTTCGAGCGGAAGATCTTGCGGAAGATCTCAATCCGCTTGGCCAGGGCGATTTCCTGCTCGCGGGTGAGCAGGGGGATCTCGCCCATCTGGGTGAGATACATGCGCACGGGATCGTCGATGCGCTTGGAAGCGGCTTCGGCGATCTCCTTGTCCAGATTCAGATCGAGGTCTTCTTCCTCCTCGGCGGCGAACTGGGCCAGGAGGCGGTCCGCCTCAGCCGCGGCCTGCTGGCGGGCGGTTGGCGCGGGGGTGACCGAGACCTTCACCGGCTTGGCGACCGGGACAGGTTTCTCGACCACTTTTTCTTTCTGCTGGAACTCGCCGACATCGGCTTCATCGATGAGCTTGATGCCCATCTCGTCGATGGTCATCAGCAGGGAGTCGAGCTTGTCGGGAGAGACCAGCTCGTCCGGCAGGCGATCGTTGAGCTCCTCGTAGGTGATATAGCCGCGCGACGTGCCCATCTCGATGAGCGCGTTGACGCGATTCTCGACCTCTTCCGGCGATCCACACCCAATTAGCGGGGTTTCCGTAGTCATTCTCCGAAACTTCCTTTACCGGCCCAACACACGACGGGCCACATCCCTACAGACGACACACCGGCAGGCCAAGGCCCTCGGAGACATTTCCGAGCCCTGAAACGAGCCGATCCATCGCCCAGCACGGCCGGTCGAACGCGCCGGCCGCTATTCAGTTGTAATTTCGTCTCACGAGACGACCCGACGCAGGTCGGGACGTTTCGCCTTTGCCTGCAGTTGCAGCAGCAGAGCCAGCTCGTCGTCCTGGTCAGCCGCGACGACGGACGGCTGCTGTGCAGGCGCCGCCACCCGTTGCTCGTTTGTACGCCGCAAACGGGGGACAAGTTTTGTTTCTTCGCGGCGCTGGCGTGCTTCTGCAAAGTAAGCCAGCACCTCGCGAAGGACCTCGGCTGTATCGCCGGGTCGTGGTTCATCTACCAGCTCGACGGCGAGCTGCTTGAGTTCGGGCGACTCAAGCGTGCTCAGCCATTCGCTGAAGACCGGCTCGCCCTCGTCCCGCTGGTACTGCCAGTACCGGTCAGCCAGCGCGCGGCGGAGCGGATCTTCAAATTCCTCCACCCGGACGTGCAACTGCACGTCATGCCACCAATGCGGTTCAGCCAGAAGACACCCCAACAACCATCGCTCAGCACGATCCTGGGCGGTCCAAGTCGTGCGATCAGATGGAGTAGTTGCCTTCGGCTGGGCGCTGCCTGCGGCTTGAGCAACTTCCCGCTGGACAGGGAAGTTGGCCTGCCGCCGCGGCCGCTGGGTCTTGGGGCTGAAGCGGCGATGAAGCTGCTCCAGCGGGACCTCGATCAGCCGGCTGACGCGAGCCAGGGCTGCGCCCCATCGCAGGGGATCGATCGGCCCGGCTGTGCTGGCCGTTGTGAGGACGTCGAAGTACGCCTCGACGGCCTTCTGCCGGCTGGTCAGATCGTTGGCGTCCAACCGCCGCTGGAGCTGATGCCACTTGTAGGTCAGGGCATCGACCGCGGCGTCCAGGATCTTCTGGAACCCGGCTGCGCCTTCCTGGATGAGAAACTCATCCGGATCGACGCCCGGCGGCATGGTGGCGATGCCGATCTCGATCGGCTGGGTGAGGTACAGATCCACCGCCTTGTCGGCAGCCGAATCGCCGGCGGTGTCGGCGTCGAACAGCAGGATGATCCGATCCGCAAACCGCTGGAGGATCTTCACATGCTGATCGGTCAGCGCCGTACCCAGCACGGAAACGACGTTGCTGACGCCGTGCTGGTGGGCCATGATGACGTCGGTATAGCCCTCGACGACGACGGCAGTCCGCGTCTCGACGATCCGCTGACGCGCCAGATCCAGGCCGAAAATGCAGCGGCTCTTGCTGAACAGCGGCGTTTCCGGGCTGTTGAGATACTTGGCAGGATCGTTGGATCCGGGCAGGACGCGACCGCCGAAGGCGATGACCCGTCCGCCTTCATCGCGGATGGGGAACATCAGGCGGTTGCGGAAGGTGTCGTAATACCCGCTGCCGTTCTGGCGGGGCTTGACCAGGCCCGCCGTCGCCAGCAGTTCGGGTTTGTACTTGCGTCCGACCGATCCGCTGAGCAGGGCGTCCCATGAATCGGGTGCGACGCCGAGCTGAAAACGTTTGACCGACTCGTCGGTGAAATGGCGCGACAGCAGATACTCGCGGGCAATTTTGCCCTGCGGTCCGTGAGCGAGCTGGTTTTCAAAGAACGCGGTGGCCGCCGAGTGCGCATCCAGCAGCAGCTTGCGTTGGCCACCTGTATCGCCTGAGGCGCCGCGCCGAGGCATCTCCAGCCCTGCGCGTTCGCCCAGGAGTCGCAGCGCGTCGACAAACTCCAGCCGATCGCGCAACATCACAAAGTCGATCGCATTGCCCCCGGCTTTGCATCCATAGCAGTGAAAAAACTGCCGCGTCGGGCTGACGTGAAACGAGGGGGTCTTTTCCTGGTGAAAAGGACAAAGACCGACATAATCCTTTCCGCGCCGCTTCAGCGCCACACTCTGCGAGATCAGCTCGACAATGTCTGTTGCCGCCAGTACTTGTGATTTGAAATCGTGTCCCGAATTCATGGCATCACAAGTCGGTTACACTTGACGTACCGACCGCGCTCCGCATCCCCCGGGGCGGTCAGTCAGAACCGGCAGCCAATGCAACGTAATTTCTTTTCCCGCAAGAGTTAACGATCGTCCAGCAAGCGATTGACTGTTCAAATATAGCACTGCTTTGGAGCACGGTCAAATCACTCCGCAAGGTCCTGTATCGCAACTGGTTGTCCAATAATAGGTTAGCCGGCACCGCTTTCGCGGGGCTTTTCGCCAGGCCGCCGGAGTTTCATCGCCGGGCGGCTTGAATCCCTCCGGTTCGTCATGGATATATCAGGCGGCGCACGATCGTCCGAATGCCTTAGTTTACCGGAGTCCATCATCATGAAGCGCTTCAAGCTCGAGTTTTCCACAGAAGGGAACTGCCAGATCCTGAACCTGACCAGTCAGATCATCGAGCAGCTCCGCGACATCGCAGGCGACGGCGTCGTGCATCTGTTTGCTGTCGGTTCCACCGCCGCGCTGACGACGATCGAATACGAGCCGGGCCTGGTGAAGCACGACCTGCAGGAAGCGTTTCAGCGGCTGATTCCGGACAATATCCGTTACGAACACGAGCAGACCTGGAACGACGACAACGGCCATTCCCACATCCGGGCGTCGCTGATCGGTCCAAGCCTGACCATCCCCTTCAGCAATGGCCGGCTGCTGACGGGCGAATACCAGCAGCCCGTGTTCATCGACTTCGATACCCGTCCTCGTCGGCGGACGATTATCGGCACGATCCTCCCGTGATGAGAGGATCATCCTACCGGCCAAAACCAGCCCCGGGGGTGTTGTGACGGCCGGGCGGACGGTAATCTACCCCCGTGCTGAAACGCAAGATACTGATGACCTGCCTGGCGATCGACCTGATCGTCAGCCTTGTCGGATGCGCGCCGTCGCAGGGTCGTGACCCAGCCGCTGGGGCGGAAGAACCACCGCCGGACGAACCGACGCTCGGGCTGATCTCCATGCTCCGCGTCAGCGGCAGCCGCAGCCGGTATCACGACCGGCTGATGATCAGTCCAACCGGCGAACTGGCGACCAACGGGCCGATTTTCGGCCATCAGCGGCGGCAACTGCCCGATGAGGCGATCAGCCAATTGATCCAGGCGTTCGAGGGATTTGCCCATCTCGATCGCGCCTACCCGCCTCCGCCCGATGCACGCGGTGATGTGCAGTACCAGATCCGCTACAGCGGGCACGAAGTGCGGGCGTCGGCAGCCAATCCCGGTCTGCCGCCGCAGTTGCAGCAGATCATCCAGCTTCTGGAGCAGTTGGCCGGCGGCTAAGAGAACACCCCATCCGTCCCGAGGGCGATGATGCGCACATTCAGTTGTCCATCCTGTCACGCGAAGTTTGCCTGGAAGGATGCGTATCTCAACCGCAAGGTGAGCTGCAAGTGCGGCTGCGTGTTCGAAGCGTTTGAGGATCCCGAGGAAGCGGCGCCGCAGGTCGATCCGTATGACGTGGCCGACGACGGCGAGGGGCCGGCGGTGCCGCCGGCGTCGACCGTCGCCCAACCGGCCATGCCCGCGGCAGCGGGGATTACACCCTATCCCACGCGTCCGACGCGAATTACGGCGGACACGGCTGGCGCGCGCGACGTGTCGACGTTTCGCGGCGTAGTCCTGCCGATCGCGCTGCTGGCGGTGGGGGTAGCGCTCTTGATCGTGCAGGGGCTGACGTTGTCGTCGCAGGAGGTCTCCGCCGGCAGGGCGATCGCGCTCAATGGCGTGTTCCTCGGCCTGATGGTGCTGACGATGCTGGCGGGGGCAGCCATCGCCGGGTCGCTGCTGGGGGTGGATTTCGGCTCGCTGGGTTTGGCGACGCTGAAGTTCACCGCGGCTGCGGTGTTTGCGGGGGCGATCGCCCTAGCGGTAGCGGGGATGGACAAAAGCGATTCCCTGACCGGCCCGGTGGTCGCGTGGCACCTGGTGTTCATCATTTACTGGGTGTGCTTCCACCTGTTCTTTGACCTGGACCTGCAGGAAAACCTGATGAGCGTTGCAGTTATCGCATTCATGCAGGCGGCGGTGGCGTGCATTCTGTGGACAATCTGAGGGCGGGGGGCCAGGGGACGAAGGGGAAAATCTGCCGCTGCATGCAACCGCCCAATGTGGCGGCGCATCGTTTTATCAGAAACCCTCGAAGATCCCCCGCGTAGATTACGTTGCACGACGTGAGGCGTCGATAAGGACAAACGACGACCAGGGCAAACGGGTCCAGCAGGGAAAGGATAGATTTTTGGGGGGAACGCGGGCAATAATGGCCTTCGTCCGATAAGATAGCGAGTCTGCGTAAGCGGGCGCGGCCTTACCGGCGCACGCGTAGCGAGCCAACCGGGGTTGCTTTACCTCTTACAACGTCATCAGCCAGGAATTCGAAGGAGTCAGTTGGATGGGCATCTCAGCAGAGTTTCGCAAAGGGTGGATCGTCGCCGCGATCCTGGTGCTGACTATGCCCCTGGCGGCGCAGAGCAACGAATCGACCATTGCCTTCACCCAGCCGTCTCGGCAGAGCAAGGTGTCGTTCCTCATCACCGGCAAGGTCGCCAAGGTGCCTGTCGTCGTCGGCCAGCAGGTCAAAGCCGGTGACACCCTCATCCAGCTCGACGATTCGGTCGAACGCAAGACCCTGCAATTTCTCGAGCTCGAAGCCGCCAGCACACTGGGCATCGAAGCCGCCCAGAAGGAGCTCGAAAACGCCCGCGTCACCCTCGAACGCGTCGAGACCATGTTCGAGCAGAACGTCGCCAACGAATCCGAACTGCTCGAAGCCCGCCTGGGCGTCGACATCGCCGAAATCCGCCTCCGCAAAGCCCGCGAAGATCACGAGTTGAAGAAAATCGAGCGCGACAAGCAGGCCGAGCAGGTCCGCCAGATGAACATCACCAGCCCCATCGACGGCTTCGTCGCGCAGATCGATGTGAACGAAGGTGAGATCGTCGATCCGCGTCAGCCGGCCTGCACGGTCGTCAACAACGAACCGCTCTGGGTCGAACTGACGCTCCCAGCGGCGCAGGCGGCACGCATCGAGGGCCTCAAGTCGCTGCGCGTACGGCACCTCGATGAGGAAAACTGGACCGACAGCAAGGTGCTGTTTGTCTCGCCGGTCGTGGATGTCTCCAGCGACATGCGGCGCGTTCGCCTGGAGATGCCCAATCCCCACGGCCGTCCGTCGGGATTGCAGGTGCTGGTCGAGCTGCCCGCAGCCGTCGCCGAGGCCGGCAAACCGCATGCTGTCATCGCTCGCGATTGACAGCAGACGTAGTTTTCAGCCAACCTCGCGCGTTTGGACGTGTCGGCTGAATCGAGCAACAGCTAATCGATCTAGTCTGGGAGAGCCATGAGTTCCCAAGTCGTTGAATCCCAATCCTCCAGCCAGCAGCAGGGCGTCATCCGCACCACGCCCACGCGCGCTTCACGCTCGCAGCTTGTCAAACGCCTCATGGCGGCTCATGACAACCTGCCGTCGTTCATCAACGACCTATTGACCACCCAGGCTGTCAGCGTCGTCGGCACGGAAGCCGCCGCGTTCGTCATCGAACGCCAGGCCCCCGGCCCCGACGGCCAGCCCGTCTTCAACCTCCGGCCCATCGCCCATATGCGGCCGGACGACAGCGACGACAACGTCCGCCAGCAGGCCCTCAACGCCTTCAAGGAACTGATCACCCCCTGCGTCCAGCAGGACAAGGACGGCGCCGTCGAAATCACCGCGCCCGACGACACCGGCGAATCCCAGTTCTGCCTGATCACGCTGCTGCGAAGCGAAGGCACGGCCGTCGCCGTCTCCGCCGTCATCACCCGCTGTGCCGACAACGACCGCGCCCGCCAGCGCCTCATGAGCATGCAGCTCGTTGCCGGCTATTTTGAGCTCTACGGCCTGCGGCGCTCCAACGAGCAGACGCGAAACACCATCCAGCGGCAGACGCGCGCCCTGCAACTGGTCAACAGCGTCGCCAATGCCGACGGCTTCAAGGCCGCAGCCGTTTCGCTGTGTAACGAGCTGGCCCAGCGGACCGGCGCCGCACGCGTCTCCCTCGGCTGGGTGCGCGGAAACAACGTCCGCGTCGAGGCGATCAGCCATACCGAAAAGTTCGACAAGAAGCAGGAACTGGTCGTCCAGCTCCAGCGCGTCATGGAGGAGTGCGAAGACCAGGAAAACGTCGTCGCTTATCAGGTCGACGGCCAGCCGCGGCCCCAGGTCACGCGCGAAGCGCAGGCCCTGAGCCGCATGAACGGCGGCCAGTCGGTCGTCTCCCTGCCGCTGCGCCGCAAGGAGCAGATCGTGGGCATCATCACCATGGAGTTCGACCCCAAGGTGAACCTCGACGACGATGCCCTGGCTGCGCTGACGGTCGCGGTTGATCTGGTCGTGCCGTCGCTGTGGGATCGCTTCCAGAACGACCGCTGGCTGATCACCAAGGCCGGCATCAGCGCCAAGAATCTGGGCGAGAAGATCGTCGGCCCCAAGTACATGATCACGAAGGTGATCGTGATCCTGGTGCTGGCGCTGGGCGTGTTCCTGTGCGTCTACTCGCCGATGTACAAGGTCAGCGCGTCGTTCAGCTTCGTGCCGGCTGTGAAGCGCGACATCGCCGCGCCGATCGAGGGATACATCGATCAGGTGCTGGTTGAACCGGGGGATCGCGTCGAAGAAGGGCAGGTGCTCCTGACCTTTGACGTCACCGAACTGATCCAGCAGAAAGCCCAAGCCGATACCAAGGCTCTGGCCTACGAGCGCGAAGCCGCCAAGTACCGCGCCGAAGGCAAGCTCGCCGATGAGCAGCTTGCCCTGCTGAAGCGCCAGGAAGCCGTCGAGGAATCCCGCTATCTCCAGCGGCAGATCGACAAGCACACCATCCGCGCGCCCATCGCCGGATACGTGCTCCGCGGCGATCTGCGCGACAAGCGCGGCTCGCCCGTGAAGCTCGGCGAGGTCCTGTTCGAGATCGGCGAGTCCACCGGCATGGAAGCCGAGCTGCGCGTCGCCGAGCGCGACATCCAGGACATCGCCATCGGCCAGACCGGATACCTGGCGACCACGGCCCTGCCGAACGAAACGTATGAGCTGACGATCACCCGCATCGTGCCGATCGGCGAGCCGTCCGCCCGCGGCGGCGACAACGTCTTCAAGGTCTATGCCACGCTCGAACAGCAGTCCGAGCACTGGTACCCCGGCCTGGAAGGTGAAGCCCGCGTACGGATCGAGAAGCGTCCGCTGATCTGGATCTGGACCGGCCGGCTGATCAATTACGTGAAGTTGAAGTTCTGGCTGTAAATCAGCAGGGGGGCTGGCAGCCGGCAGCAGGCAGCCAGCCGCCCGCATCTGCTGCTTGCTGCCCGCTGCCTGCTGCCTGCTTATGACGCTAGCCATTCGCCCAACCTTCTCCGAGTCCTGGTACCGCATCGCGGATCTCAAGGTAAAGCTCCGCGCCAGCGCCCAGATCTCGCGGCAGTTCTATCGCGGCGAACGCTGGTACGTCGTGCGCGACCCAGCCGGCAACCAGTATCACCGCCTCAGCGATTCGGCTTACCACTTTGTTGCGCTGCTCGACGGCACACGCACCATCGCCGAGGCATGGGAGACTGTCGGCGGCCAGTACGCTGACGCCGCACCCACCCAGCCGGAGGTCATCCAGCTCCTCAGCCAGCTCTGGGCAGCCAACCTCATCGAAGCCAACGTCACCCCGGACGCCCAGGTCCTGCTCCGCCGCCACAAGCAACTGGTCAAACGCCAGTGGCAGCAGCGCTTCATGAGCGCGCTGTTCCCGCGCTTCCCCCTGTGGGACCCGGATGCGTTCCTCGTCCGCTGGATGCCAGCCATGCGCCCGCTGCTCAGCAGGAAGGGCGCCATGCTGTGGATCGGCGTGGTCCTGGCGGCACTGCTCACCATCGCCCCCAACGGCAGCGATCTGTGGCGCTACGGCAGCAAGACGCTCGATCCATCCAACTGGATCTACCTGTGGGCCATGTTCGTGCTGACCAAGTTCATCCACGAAATGGGCCACGCCTTTGCCTGCCGACGCTTCGGCGGCGAGTGTCACGAGATGGGCATCATGCTCCTGGTGCTGATCCCGACGCCGTATGTCGATGCGTCCAGCGCCTGGGCATTCCGCAACAAATGGCAGCGCGTCTTCGTCGGCGCTGCGGGCATGATCTTTGAATTGTTCTTCGCCAGTTTCATGGCCTTCATCTGGGTGGCCACGAAGGACAGCGATTCACAAGTCGCCCAACTGGCGTTCAACTCGATGATGGTGGCCAGCGTCTCCACCGTCCTGTTCAACGCCAACCCGCTGCTGCGCTACGACGGCTACTACATCCTGTCCGACCTGCTGGAGATCCCCAACCTTCAGCATCGCAGCACCGAGTACGCGATGGGGCTGATCAAGCGGCATATCTTCCGCGTCAAGCTCCAGAAACCCCTGCCGCCGGTGGGGCAGCGCATCTGGCTGTTCCTTTACGCCGTCTGCTCGACGATCTACCGCGTCTTCATCGGGATCATGATCATCCTGGTGGTCGCCACGCGCGTGCCGGTGCTGGGCGTGATCATGGCGCTGGGCGGTGTGGTGACATGGCTGGTCATGCCGGTCGTCAAGACCGTCAACTACATCCTGCTGCACCCCGAGCTGCAGCGCAAGCGCGGCAGGGCGGCGGCGTTTACGCTCGGCGCGTTGGGCGCTGCGATCATCGCCATCGGTGTGATTCCCTTCTGGGTCCATTACGAGTCCGTGGGCGTGGTCGTGGCCCAGAACCGCGAGATCCTCAAGGCCCGCACGCCCGGGTTCGTCACCCGGATCGGGACGCACCCCGATGGCCGGCCGCTGCGTGACGGCGACTTCGTCCAGGCCGGGCAGGTCATCCTTGTCGCCACCAATGAGAAGCTCGAAACGGAGCTGGCGCGGCTTCGCACCCAGATCCGCCAGGTCGAGGTTCGCATCAACCGCGATCGAGCCGCCGATCCGGCGCAGATGCTCATCGCCCAGGACGAGCTTCGCTACCTGCAGGGCGAGTTGCAGAAGAAGCAGAAGGACTACGACGACCTGACGATCCGCGCGCCATTTGACGGCCGGCTGGTCGCGCCGCGGCTGAACGATCTGCCCGGTCGATACCTCGAGCGCGGCAACGAGATCGCGATGGTCGCGACGCTCGATACGCTTGTCGTCCGCACGTTCTTCCAGCAGACCGACGGCCAGTTGACGATGCTCCCCAACGATCCGGCCCCCGAGGTGCGCCTCGCGGGCGATCTGGGGACCAGGCTCGTCGCCCGGCGGATTCGCGAGATTCCGTCGGCTCACAACGATGTGCCGCCGCAGCTTACGCATGCAGCCGGCGGGCCGATCCCGGTGGATCCGTCCGATCCGAGCAAGTCGCAGGTTCCGCTGAAGGAGATCCGGCTTGAGCTGGACAATCCGGAACTGAAGTATGTCCCCGATCAGCGCGCGTTTGTGCGTTTCAAGCTCGATCACAAGCGGCCGCTGATCTGGCAGTGGAGTAATCGCTTCTGGCAGTTGATCCAGAGCTACGCGAAGAACAGGACGCTTGAGTAGCGCATCGTCGGCCGATCCGCGGGCCGACGCTGATCCGCTCGCAGCAGACGGGCTTTTGTCATGACCACCGCCACGACCGAACTGTTCGACATCTTCGACGCCCGCCGCGTCAAGGCGCCGGAGCTGCGCGGTCTGGATCAATTGGTCAACGGCGCCGTCGGCTGGTTCCGCAATCGCATTCCCGTGCTGCCGCGGCTGCGCAAGCAGGTGGAGCGGATCGAAGCGCTCGAGCCGGAGATCCGCGACCTGGGGTCGACGCGCTTTCAGGAAGAGGTCGACAAGGTGCGCGAGCTGGCGCTCCTCGGCCGGCTGGAGGATGCCGCCCTCGAGCGGGCGGTCGCGCTGGCGCGCGAAGCCGCGTGGCGCAGCATGGGCAAGCGCCCATATCCCTGCCAGCTCATGGGCGCGATGGCGATGTTCGAAGGCAACATCGCCGAGATGGCGACCGGTGAGGGCAAGACGCTCACCGCGGCGCTTGCAGCCTCGATCATGGCCTGGGCTGGTCGGCCGGTGCATGTGATCACGGTCAACGATTATCTGGTCGCGCGCGACGCCGAGGAGATGGCCCCGATCTACCAGATGCTCGGCCACCGGGTGGGGCATGTCATCCACGAATGCCCGCCCGACATGCGATTCCACGAGTATCGCAAGAACGTCGTCTACGTCACCAGCAAGGAGCTGGTGGCGGACTTCCTGCGCGATCAGATTCAGCTTGGCCATCTGCGCAGCGCAGCCGAGACGGCCATCAACCTGCTGGAGCGCGGGCCGGTGCGCAGCAATCTGATGATCCCCGGCTTGTGGAAGGTCATCGTCGACGAAGCCGACAGCCTGCTGATCGACGAAGCCGTCACGCCGCTGATCATCAGCAATTCGCCCACGACCAACCCCAACGAACGGCTTTATCGCCTGGCCGCCATGCTGGCTGACCAGCTCGAGCCCGGGCGCGACTTCACGGTCGATCGCACCGTCCGCACGGTCGAGCTGACGGCGCGCGGCCATCGCCATCTGGAAGAACTTGCCGAGCAGATGGCTGAAGCCCAGAACTACGAGGGCGACAGCGCCTTCTTCCTCGGCCAGCGGCGCCGCGAGGAGTTGGTGCAGCAGGCGCTGGTGGCGCGGCACTGCTTCTTCCGCGATGAGCATTACCTCATCGATGAAGAGCAGAAGGTGCAGATCATCGACGAATCGACCGGCCGCATCATGGCCGATCGCACCTGGCGGCATGGCCTGCACCAGGCGATCGAAGTGAAAGAGGGCGTGCCCGTCACCGCCGATAAGGAAAACCTGGCGCGCCTCAGCTTCCAGCGGTTTTTCCGGCAGTATCCCGTCATGGCGGGCATGACCGGCACGGCGTGGGAAGCGGCTGCGGAACTGTGGCAGATCTACCATCGGCCGGTGGTCCGCATTCCGACCAACAAGCCGTGCATCCGCGTCCACCTGCCGACGCGCATGTTCGACACAGCCGAGCAGAAGTGGGAGGCGGTCGTCCAGCGGGTGCTGGAGCTCAACGACAAGGGCGTGCCCGTCCTCGTCGGCACGCGCAGCATCGCCGCGTCGGAGGAAGTGTCACGGCGGCTATTCAAAGCCGGCCGTCCGCATCGCGTGCTCAACGCCACGCAAACAGCCCAGGAAGCCAATATCGTCGCCGAAGCCGGGTTGAAGGGGAAAATCACCGTCGCCACCAACATGGCCGGCCGCGGCACCGACATCAAGCTCGGTGACGGCGTGCGCGAGCTGGGCGGCTTGCATGTGATCGCGACCGAGCCGCACGCCAGCGGGCGCGTCGATCGCCAGCTCTTCGGCCGCGCCGCACGCCAGGGCGACCCCGGCTGTGCACAGATGTTCTGCAGCGCCGAAGATGACCTGTTCGTGCGCTACGTCCCGCGCCTCCGCCGAGCCTGGCGCGCCATCGGCGTCACACGCCTCATCCGCATCGCCCAGGCCAAAGCCGAACGCATGGCCCGCTACAACCGCAAACAAGTCCTCAAAGCCGACGAGTGGATGGATCAGGCGTTGCCGTTCTAGTTTCGGGGCTCACCGCAAAGACGCAGACAGCGCAGAGAACTGCCGCTGAGGCAGAAAAAACAGTGGCACGTGCAAGACGCCCGTGCCACGATGCTCACGCATCAATCAACAATCACCACTCATCCATCTCCGCGTTCTCTGCGCCTCTGCGGTGAATACCTACCCCATCAACCCCCGAAGCCGTTCGAGGTTGACCTCATCCCACTCGCGGCCGTCGTCGCGCTTGGCCTTCGGCGTTTCCAGGATCTTCGGCACATCGCAGAAGGCCTTATCCCGCACGATCGGCCGGAACCCGTCATCCCCGACAAACCCCAAGCCGATGTGCTCATGCCTGTCCACGCGCGACCCGAGGTCCTTCTTCGAATCGTTCAGATGCCACACCTTCACGCGCTCGATCCCGACGATCCGATCCACCTCCTGGCGGAACTTCGCGTACTTCCGCCCGCGGAAGTCATACCCGGCTGCCAGCAGGTGGGCTGTGTCGAGACATACGCCCAGCCGCGAGGGCTGACGCACCTGCTCGATGATCGTCGCCAGATGCTCAAGCCGATACCCCAGCGAGCTCCCCTGGCCGGCGGTCGATTCGAGGCAGGTGATGACCGACTTCGTCGGCACGGCCTCATGCACGATGTCCAGCGCCTCAGCCACGCGCTTCAACCCGGCTTCCTCGCCGGCCCCCATGTGCGCACCGGGATGCGTCACGAGATACGGGATCTTGAGCTGCACGCATCGACGCACCTCTTCGATGAACAGGTCGATGCTCTTGCGCCATAGCGCCTCATCCGGCGAAGCCAGATTGATCAGGTAGCTGTCATGGCTGACCGTTTGCGTGTAGCCGGCAGCCTCGCAATGGCTGATCCACTGGTCGATGGCAGCCTGCTCCAGCGGCTTGACCTGCCACTGCTGTTGGTTCTTGGTGAAAACCTGCACCGTTGCCATGCCGAGTTTCTGGGCGCTCAGCACGGCATTGTGCATTCCGCCGGCGATCGAGAGGTGGGATCCGAACATCAGGCCCGCCACTGTATCGGGCTGGGCTGCACCGTCCAGCCTTTGTCACTTTCAGCGGCTGGCACTACCATCTGGCCTCACCTTGGCAGACCGACCCGTCCAATTCGAATGCTTCGCCACCGACGCGGCAACGCGCGCGCGCCGCGGCCGCGTGCACACGCGCCATGGTGTTTTCGACACGCCCGCCTTTATGCCCGTCGGCACGCAGGGCACGATCAAAGGCCTGCTGCCGCGCGCCGTGGCTGAGACCGGCGCCCAGTGCATCCTGGCCAACACGTATCACCTGATGCTCCGCCCCGGCGAGCGCGTCGTCGCCGCACTTGGCGATCTGCATCGCTTCATGGCGTGGGACGGGCCGATCCTGACGGACTCGGGCGGGTTTCAGGTCTTCAGCCTCAGCGACATCAACCGGGTCACCGACGACGGCGTCGAGTTCAAAAGCCACATCGACGGCAGCCTCGTGCGCCTGGATCCGCGCCGCAGCATGGAGGTGCAAAACGCCCTCGGAGCCGACATCATCATGATGTTCGACCAGTGCCCGCCGGGCGACGCGCCGCCGGAGGTCCATCGCCTGGCCGTCGAGCGGACGCTCCGCTGGGCGCGGCAGTGCGTCGAAGCCCATGCCCGGCCGGACGAGCAGGGTTTGTTCGGGATTGTGCAGGGGGGCGGCGACCTGGCGTTGCGCGAATATTGCGCCCATGAGCTGGTCGCCATGGACCTGCCCGGCTACGCCATCGGCGGCCTGGCTGTGGGGGAGGGGTTCCAGACCATGGTCCGTGTGCTTGAGCACACGACCCCGTTGCTACCGGCGGATAAGCCGCGATACCTCATGGGCGTGGGGTTTCCCCGCGACATTGTCGCAGCCGTGGCGGCTGGGATCGACATGTTCGATTGCGTCCTGCCGACGCGTAACGGCCGCAACGCGTATGCGTTTACCGCCCAGGGGGCCCTCCGTCTGCGTAACAGCAAGTATCAGGCAGACACCGGTCCCATCGAGGACGGCTGCGACTGCTACGCCTGCCGCACCTTCACCCGCGGGGCGATCCGGCATTTCTTTTTTGCCGGCGAGATGCTTGGACCCATTCTCGTTTCCCTGCATAATATCCGGTTCTATCAGCGGTTGATGGCGGATATCCGCGGTGCGATCGGGCGTGGGGAGTTTGGGGCGTTTGCCGCCTCCGACCCGCGCTGTCGCCTCGGCCCGTCGGCGGCGTCCGCCGAATCTGCCGTTGAACAGGACTGATCTGAAGGAGCTTTGATTTGAACGCATTTTCCTTTCTGGCGCAGGCCGATGCCCCCGCGCCCCAGCCGCAGGCCACCGATGCTCAGCCCGTAGAGGCCCAGCCCGCAGAGGCGCAGACCACCGAGATCACGCAGGCGCCCGGCAGTTCCGACGCGCCGCCCGCCGGCACACAGAATCCTCCGGGCTGGCTGAACAGCCCGATGATCCCGCTGCTGGTCGGCATCCTGATCCTGTACTTCTTCGTGTTCCGCTCGAAGCGCAACCAGGATCGCCAGCGGAAGGAAATGCTTGCGCAACTCAAGAAGGGCGACCGTGTCCAGACGATCGGCGGTATTCTCGGAACCGTCGTCGAAGCCCAGGAAGACGTGGTCCTGCTCAAGGTGGATGAGAGCTCCAATACCAAGATCCGCTTCTCCCGCAATGCCATCCACCGCGTGCTCACGGGCGAGAAGAGCGAATCGAAGTAGCGTCCCAGACCTCTGAACGAAGACTCCCATGCCGACCAACCTTTCCGGGCGATTTACGTTAATCATCGTGCTGACGCTGGTGGCGCTGTTCGGCGTGCCGGGGATTGGCGGCGGCATCTTCCCCTGGAAGAAGCTGTTCGATCCGAGCATCCCCTGGAGCCATAAGCACAACCTCCGCCCGGGCATCGACATGGCCGGCGGGACCAGCCTGCTCTACCAGATCAAGCCGCCGCAGGGTCAGCAGGCCACACCCGAGATGGTGCAGCAGGTCATGCAGTCGCTGAAGCGACGCGTCGACCCGGATGGCACCAAGGAACTGGTCTGGCGCCCGATCGGCAACGACCGGCTTGAGATCCAGATGCCCCTCTCGCAGGGGATCAAAGGCGCCGAAGGCGTCCGCGACCGGTTCATCGCCGCCCAGCAACAGCTTGAGCAGTACAACGTCCGCGTTGCCACGGTGCTGGCCATCGCGCGCGACCGCCAGCTCAGTGCCGATGAACGCCGCGACCGCCTCAATGCGATCGCCGGCGACAGCGATCAGCGTCGCGAGCTGTTCGGCGCGCTGCTGAGCATCGTCGATCAGCGTCACGCCGCCCGCGAGGCGGGGGACTTCGTCAAGGATGCCCAGCTCGAAGAGCAGCAGGATTCGGTGCTGGAGCAGATCTCCGCCACCAATCTCACCGTGGCGACGATCGATCCGATCCTGAATCTGCCCGCCGAGACCCGCGCCCAGCGGCTGGACGAGCTGCTCAAGCGATTCGAGAACGAACCCAAGCGGCAGGAGGCGATCAAGGCCTACGCCGCGGCGTGGGATGAGTTCGAGCCGGTGCGCGACACCCTCGACGCGGCAGCCGAGCTCAAGCGTCTGCTTCGCGGTTCGGGCGTGCTTGAGTTCCACATCCTCGCCACCAGCGAGCTGCCAGCGGCTCGCCGCCAGGAGATGATCAACCGCCTGCAGGAGCTGGGACCGGTCGGCTCAGCCACTGACGATCTCCGCTGGTACGAGGTCGATCGGCCCGACTACATCGGCCTGCTGAGCCTGGCGGAGCGCTTCGGCGACAAGTTCTACCTGCTGGCTTACACGACGCCCGATCGCTCGATGGTCAACCGCGAAGGCCAGCCCCGGTGGGGCCTGGAGCGGGCGTGGGTGACGCGCGAAGCCCAGGGCTTCCGCGTGCAGCAGGTCGTCAACTTCGAGTTCGATGCCGTCGGCGCGCAGCGGTTTGCCGAGCTGACCAACGCCAACCAAGGCCGGCCGCTGGCCATCATGCTCGACGGCAAGGTCATCAGCGCCCCCAACATCAGGAACGCCATCACCGGCGGCCGGGGCTTCATCGAGGGCGACTTCGACGACGCCGAACTGCGATATCTCTCCAGCACGCTCAGTGCCGGTTCGCTGCCGGCGCAGCTCAGCGAAGAGCCGATCATGGAGCGGAGCGTCGGCCCGCAGCTCGGTGCCGACAACCTCCGCGCCGCGTTCTTCGCCAGCGTCAGCGGTCTGCTGCTGACGGCGGTATTCATGATCATCTACTACTACGCAGCCGGCGTGGTAGCGGTGATCGCGGTGCTGCTGAACCTGATCCTCCTCCTGGGCGTGATGGCGGCGCTGAATGCGACATTTACGCTGCCGGGCGTAGCGGGCATCGTGCTGACGATCGGCATGAGCGTCGACGCCAACGTGCTGATCTACGAGCGTCTGCGCGAAGAGCAGCGGCGCGGGCTGTCGGTGCGGCAGGCCCTGCGCAATGCGTACGACCGGGCCTGGTCCGCCATCATCGACGCCAACGTCACGACGCTGATCACGACGATCATCCTCTATCAGTTCGGCAGCGAAGAGGTGAAGGGCTTCGGCCTGACGCTGGGCATCGGTCTGGTGACGTCGCTGTTCACGGCGCTGTTTGTCACCAAGACGATCTTCGCCTTCCTGCTGGAATACACGCCGGTGGCGAAGCTGGGGAGTCTGCCGCTGTCGTTCCCGAAGTTGGACGCCTGGCTCCAGCCGAATATCGACTGGGTCGGCAAGATGAAGTACTTCGTGACCTTCAGCCTGCTGTTCATCATCGGCGGCTGCTCGATCCTGGGATACAAGTACAAGCAGAACGAGCTGCTCGATATTGAGTTTGCCGCGGGGACGAGTGTGACATTCGAGCTGAACGATGAAGCCGCGGCGAAGCTGACCCAGGCCGACGTGCGCCGGATCATCCAGCAGGCGGGCGGCGAGAAGACCGCGTTGCCCAGCCCGAGCGTCGTTGCCGTCGGCGGCGATGGCCGCACGTACGAGGTCATCACAGCCAACAGCGATGCGCCGGCGGTCCGTGCCGCGGTCGAGAAGGCGATGGCCGGTCTGCTGTCGATCACGCCGCGCGTCACGTTTGACGGGATGAACCTGGAGGTTGAGCAGGCGCTGGCCTCCGGGCTGATCGTTCCGATCGAAGGTCCGAACACCGAGATCGGCGGATTCGTGCCCGATGGGCAGGCCCGCCACATCGGTGGGGCGGCGATCGTGCTGCGCAACCTTGAGCCGCGTCTCACAGCCGATCAGATCCAGCAGCGGATCAACCGCTTCCGCCTGCTGCCGACGACGACCGGCGCGGCGGCCGAGTACCGCGCGTTTGACGTCGATGTTGACCCGACAACGGGCACAGCCGTTGTCATGGTCTCCGATCCGCAACTGCTCTACTCGACCAACCCGCAGCTCTGGCGCGAGAATCTGGCTGGGCCGATGTGGACGCTGACGGCTGGCGCGATGGACTGGGCCAGCGACCTGCAGCGGGTGACGAACTTTGATGCCTCGGTTGCCGATGAAGCCAAGCTCGACGCCGTGGTCGCAATGACGCTGTCGGTCGTGGCGATCATGGTTTATATCTGGATCCGGTTCGGCAACTTCAAGTTCGGTACGGCGACGGCTGTGACGCTGGTGCACGACCTGTTCTTCACGCTGGCGGCGGTCGGCTTCTCGCATGTTCTTGCCGAGACGTTCATCGGCAATGCGCTGCTGATCGAGCCGTTCCGCATCAATCTGACGCTGGTGGCGTCGGTGCTGACGGTGCTGGGTTACTCGGTGAACGACACGGTCGTGATTTTCGACCGAATTCGCGAGAACCGGGGCAAATACGGGCACGTATCACGACAGATCATCAATGACTCGATCAACCAGACGCTGTCGCGTACGTTGCTGACCAGCCTGACGACACTGCTAACCGTCGCTGTGATGTACGTTTTTGGCGGGTCGGGCATTCATGGCTTTACTTTTGTGCTTTTCATTGGCATTATCTGTGCTACGTACTCGTCGATTGCGGCGTCTGCGCCGCTGCTGTTGCTGGGACGATCGGTCGATCGAACGGGTGCGCAGCAGCCGCCGGTTGGGCAGCTTCAGCGGGTTGGTGGCTGATTCGATTCACCGATTCACGCCCACTGCTGGATAGACCTGGCGGCAAATGCGAGCACTTCGGATGCCTCGGCGTTCGGAGTCGGGGCACGAAAAACCGGGCAGTTGTTAGACCATTCAGGAATGGGAAGGAGTCCCACCTATGCGCAAGGACGTGCGATTCGGCTTGACGATTGGCGCCATTCTACTGGCAGTCCTGGTGGTTTACGTGCTCGTTGTGCCCGGCCGCAATGAGCCGGATCTGGTCTCGCTCGAGACGCTCGATCCGGCTGGCACGAGCGCCGAAGAGACCGAAAGCGGCCCGTCCATCCTTGATCTTGTCGAACCCCCTGTAACCCAGACCACAGTCACGGACGTCCGACAGGCGGAAGCGCCGATCGTCACGGAGACGCCGATCGCGGCTGCCCCGCAGCAGCAGTTTGACTGGGAAGCCATGCTCACGCACGGCCGGCTGATCGCCGTCGAGCAGACCACTGAGCAGGCTCAGCCGTCAGCCGCCGCCCAGCCCGCGCCGGTTCAGCGCACGGTCGCCCGGGGCGAGGACTATCCGGCTCTTACGCGTCATACCGAGACGTCGCGCGCCACCCCAACCGCCGATTCCACAAGCCAGACCTACATCGTCAAGTCAGGCGATAACTTTTGGGTGATCGCCCAAGCCGTCTACGGCGATGGCCGGCATTACAAGCTGATCGAGCAGGCCAACCCCGGCGTCGATTCCAGCAACCTGAAGATCGGCCAGGAGCTGCGCATCCCACCGTTGTCGACCGCCGCCACGCCCGCTGCCGGCATCACGAGCAACTCCGCGACGACTCTCGGCCCGCGGCAGTACCGCGTTCAGCCGAACGACAGCCTCCACCGCATTGCCCAGAAGCTCTACGGCGACGGCAGCCGCTGGCAGGAGATCTACGATCTCAATCGCCAGACGATCGGCTCGAATCCCGCCCGGCTGAAGGTCGACATGATCCTTCAGCTCCCCGAGGAGCCCATCCGCGCCGCCAGCCGGTAACGGCTGAATCGATCGTCGACAGAATTCCTTGCGAACTCCGGGGCGACGCCGTGCGTCGCCCCTGCTCTTGCGCGTTTGGGCTGGGGGTTGGTTATCCGCCTCGCGGCGATTGGCGTGCTATGTGCGGGTGGGAGCACATTGCCATGTGCTCCTACAGGAATGCAACTGCTTCCCGTTGTCGTGCCGTCGCTCCATCAGCGACGTCCATAGCCGGTCCCCTGAAACGGATCCTGCGTCCGTCTTCGCGCACGCGTCGCGGCCTTCGCGGTCGCCGTTCCCAAGTGCATGGGACGAGCTACCGCGCCGATTCCTGCAGCTCATCCACCTGCTGCAGCAGCGCTTCGATGCGGCTGATGCGCTGCTGGATGGGGACCAGGAGATCGTCCAGCCATTCGACCGTCGCTGCGCGCGGGTCGCCGGGATCCTGCGACCCGTCGCCGCAGCCCAGCCATCGCTCGACACGCCGTTGCGTGCGCCATCGCAGCACCAGCCACAGCATGAAGTACCACAGCAGTGCAAACACCGCAGCCTCCAGCAGCACCTGCACGCTCAGCACGCGAACGGCCAGCTTTGCCAGATCCGTGAGGCCCGGCCACCGGTCGACCGGCAGCAGCAGTTCCAGCACCGGCTGAACCAGCACAAACCACAGCAGCGCGCCGATCGTGAGCAGCCATCGCACCGGAGCGAAGATCGCCAGACTCCGCCCAGCCCGCTCGGCGACCTGCCGGTCGCGCTGCCGCAATGACTGTTCGATCGCAAAGCCGAGGCGCGAGGCTTCCTGCTCAGCCGGCTGGGCCTCCCAGAGGCGATTGTGCGCATACAACTCGCTCATGATCGGCTGAGCCTGCTGGAGCTGGGCGAACGTCGTCTGCACTGCCGTTGCGAGCTGCTGGCTCCAGGCCGAGCGATGCTGTTGCCCGCCCGCCGATGCGACATTGCCGCGGATCAGCGCGAGGATCGGCCAGAGCATCGCGTGCAGCACGCTCAGCAGCGGCCACGCGCGCACGCGGCGCGACAGGGCATCGTCGATCAGCCGCAGCCGCGACGCCGCGTCGTCGTCGCGCTCCGCGATGGCCCGCTGCTCGACCATCGGGCCGATGCGCGCCTGGATGGCGTCAGCCGCCTGCTCATGCAGGCGCCGCAACTGCTCGAGGCGGCGCGGCAGGTGCTGCTCTCGCACCCAGCCGATGACGGTCTTCACCTGCTGCGCGCCGGCTTGGGCGATCGCGCGGCTGACGCTTTCGCCCGATCGCTGACGGGAGAGCGTCTGCCGCAGCTCGGGCAGGTCGAACGCCTGCGGCTGAGTCGCGCTGACGGCGTAAACGCGCGGCGGCTGATCGAGCTGAAGGACGCGTGCGGCGCGGCGGGCGAAATCGTCGCGCAATTCCTCGATCGGATCGACATCCTGCCGGCCGTTGGTCGTGCCCGATGCGCCGTGCGCCGCGGCGACCTGATCGACCTTGTTGAGGCAGAAGATGAAGTTTTCCGGGGCGTTGCCAGCCGCGACTTGGCGCAGCAGGTCCTGCACCTGCCGGTCGGCGTATTTCTCGACGCTCTGGACCCAGATGGGGTAGAGCATGAAGCGGAGCATGTGGCGCGTGAGGGCGACATGCTCGCGGAAATGACTGTCGATGTCGGGCAGGTCCAGCAGCACCTGCCGGGCGATGGCGTCGATGTTGTGGGTGACGATCCTCCATCGGCCGGGGACTTCCCGCTGCAGGAACTGCTCGATGGCCGCGGCGCGTGAGGTATGGACGTAGGCGATGACCTGCTGCGTGCCTTCGCCCCAGGCGGTGGACTGCGTGATGGCCTGCCCGGCGAGGGCATTGACCAGGGCGCTCTTGCCGACTTCCTTGCCGCCGATCAGGCCGACGATGTACCAGCCCGTGTCGTCGGCTGGCGGAATCCGCGCCAGGTCCAGCACAGGCGCGTCGTCAGCCATCAGCAAAGGCGCATCGGCGCCGGTCAGCTCAACGGCTTCGGCAACCAGACGCCGCAGGTCGGTGGTCGGAGCAGTCATGGGCATCAGTGTAGCCAAGAGCGGGTGAGGGAGCACGGGTGAGGCGTTCGGGATTTTGGATGGCGGATTGCGGATTTTGGACTGCGAAATGGGGAGTGTCATGGGTCACTTGTCACTCGCTGCAACTCGACGCAGCGCAAACCGAAAATCACGGCACGCAATCGCGTGCCCTACGCACTCAACTGCCTCCTGCCGACTCCGAAGCTGCCTGCTCAACACGACGTATTTTGAATAAAGATTGACGGTCTTTTGTATACAACCGCCGCGCGGCAGCGGGGTATTCTCTGACGTACGTGCTGCCCAGGCCCGCTCGCGTGGGCGGCATTGGGGTTCTCACAAACGCCACAGGGACTGTCATGAAATCAACCGCACTGTTCTGCACCGCCATCGCCTGTGTATCGTCGCTAGCCATGCTTATCTCACCCAAGCCGGCTCAGGCCGATCCGCTGCCGCCGCCAGTTATCCCGGCGGGCGTCGGCGTTCAGCTCAAGCCCAACAACTTCACGATCGAAACGATCGACCAGGTTCACGCAGCCGGTTTCCGCGTCATCCGCCGCGGGTTCTACTGGAACGCGGTCGAGAAGCAGAAGGGCGTCTATGACTTCTCCGACTACGACGCCCAGATGGAACATGCCCGCAAGCTGGGCATGACGGTTGTCGGCTGCCTGTTCTCGCATAACAAGCTGTACCCCGGCGGCGACAAGACCGGCTTCCACAACGAGGAAGAACGCAAGGGTTTTGCGGCGTTCGCGGCTGCGGCGGCTGAGCGTTACAAGGATTACCCCGTGCTGTGGGAGATCTGGAACGAGCCGAACGTCCGCACGTTCTGGGGCCAGCACGGCACGCACAACACCGAACAGTTCGCCGATGAGTACACCGCCCTGGTAAAGGAAGTCGTCCCCGCCATGCTCAAGGCCAATCCCGATGCCTTCGTCATGGCCGGTTCGGTCTCCAACTACTGGCAGCCCAGCTACAACTGGACGGAATACTGCTTCCAGAAGGGCATCCTGAAGACGGGCATCAAGGCCTGGTCGGTCCATCCGTACGGCGTGAAGACGCCCGAGGAGTTTGCCATCGGCCACAAGATCACGCGCGATCTGCTCAAGAAGTACGGCGCGCCTGACATGCCGATGCTTAACACCGAGCGCGGCTTCACCATCACCGAGCGCGACGAGGGCTATTCCGGCGGCAGCAAGGAGCGGGCGCTGGAGTTCCAGGCGTGGCACGTCGTGCGGCAGTACATGGCTGACCTGATGGCCCAGGTGCCGCTGACGGTCTGGTATGAGTGGGGCGGCAATGAAGGATTCGGGCTGGTGGAGAACGGCCAGGCTCGCCCGGCGCTCGAGGCTGCCAAGGTGATGATCCAGCAGCTCAACGGCTACCGCCTGTCGCATCGCGTGGACACCGGCCATGAGCTGGACTACGTGCTGGTGTTCAAGAACGACAAGGGCGAGCAGAAGCTGGTCGTCTGGACCGCGCCGCCCGCGACGATGGAGCCGGACAAGGCCTATCCCCACGAGGTGCAGATCAACCTCGGCGCCAACGCCTCGGTGCAGGTCGTCGATCTGCTGGGCAATGCCTCGACGGCTACAGCCGATGGCGGCTCGCTGCGCGTGAAGGTCAGCGGCGCGCCGCAGTATCTGCAGATTCCGTCCAATGCAAATGTCAGCGCCAAGTCGATCGAGCCGTTCACGCCGCCCATCGCCGATGCCGGCGCAGCCCCTGAAGGCGCGGTGGATCTGAAGCTCTTCGAGCCGGGCACGAACTGGAAGTTCGAGAGGAACACCGGCGAGGGCTCGTTCAAGGTGACGACCGACGCCTCCGGCCGACAGATCGGCGTGATGGAGTATGACTTCTCGCAGTCCAAGTCGCAGGGCACGCCGTATGTGCTGGCGTCGGCGCCGATGGAGGTCGCCGAAGGCGCCAAGGGCGTGCGCGTGCTGGTGCGATCGAACGTGGCTCAGCAGTTGACGTTCCGCCTGATCGACAGCACCGGCCAGACGCTGCAATACAAGCAGCGGATCCAGGGCACGGGCGCGTGGGAAGAGATCGTCATCCCGCTGACGCGGCGGCTTGAGCGGTGGGGCGGAGCCAATGACGGCCATCCGCACTTCCCGATCAAGTCGATCGTCTTCAGCGTCCCCCTGCCCA
>ERZ777003.1601-NODE-1601-length-32276-cov-45.534155_pt1 | contig 32276 bp, 27 predicted proteins | sample MGYA00374956_ERZ777003 | MGnify/ENA primary metagenome ERZ777003 (study PRJEB29302, sample SAMN06268252) | bioreactor metagenome | isolation source: Joint BioEnergy Institute, California, USA | place: USA:Joint BioEnergy Institute, California, USA | collected... | reverse complement strand
TTCCAGTCATATGCACCCCGGACCATCCGGGACGAGGCGCACTGTAGGTCACGTCAGCGCGCCAGACCTGGTCCGGCCGCTCGATCGCCAGATGCCGCAGCAGATAGGGATAGATGCGGTGCTGCGGATGCGGCTCGCTGGTCTTCGGCGCTTGGTAGATCGGCGACAGACCGATCTTGCGCATCAGCCGCCGGACCCGTTTGCGGCCGACACACCAACCTTGACGGCGCAGATGCCGCGCCATCTGCCTGGAGCCATACCAAGGGGCTTCCATGAAGGCCTCGTCGATAACGCGCATCAGTTCGAGGTTCTCGGGCGTCTCGCCCGCCGGCTGTCGATAGAACGACGCCCAATAGATCGAGACCAGTTCGCACTGGCGGCGGATTGAGAGCCGTTCGTGATCGGGATCAATCATCATTCTCCTCCGATCCAGGCTCAGCGATCGAAGGCCTTGACCAAAAAATCCCGCTCGACGACCAGCTGGCCGATCTTGGCGTGCAGCTTCGTCACCTCGGCCTCCCGGCCGGCCTGCGCATCTGAAGCCTTGTCGAATGCCTTGGACAGGTTCTCGATGGCTTGCCGTTGTTGCTGCCCATCAGCGGCAGAACAATCGGGAACAGGTCAAGAATCGGATGCGCGCTCGCCTGATTGCGGGGTTCTGGCCATTCAAGCCGCCGCATGGCTACAAACATGTAGATGCCGAAGAGGGGGCAAAACCATAGTCCCAAAAGAGCCCGTCGCATCAATCGTCCAAGATGTTCTGAATGGGTTCGCTTCACGTCGGTTTCGATCGCCAGCCGAGATTAAGCGTTTCCTTGAGATGCAACCTGCGTTCCCTCGCCCAGCAGGGAACGAAGACTGGTACGACGTGATCGACCGCATGCTGCGGAACATTCTCTATACGGGACATCTCGAGTGTCCCAAATGGGGTGTATCTCTTCGGCGCGGAAAGCATCCCCCCTAATATCGCTCGAAACCTTCCGAGCGATACAAGAGAGGCTCAAGGGTAGAAAGAAGGGCGAATCCGAGCGCACAGTCAATGATGAGGATTTCCCACTCCGCGGACTGATTCACTGTGCCAAGTGCGGCAAACGAGTGGGCGGAGGCTGGTCCAAAGGAAATGGCGGCGGCTACTATGCCTACTACTTCTGTCAGAACAGGCGATGTGACCGATAAAAGAAGTCGTTGCCTCGGGAGAAGGTGGAAGAGCGTTTTGAGGCGCTCTTGCATCAGCTCATACCGTCGGGAGAACTCGCCCCGCTGGTCGAGGAGATTTTTCGAACAAGGTGGGAGGCTCGCGCAGCGGCTGTTGAGGAGACTAGGAAACAGCTGTTGCGGGAGAGGGAAGCAGTAGATCGGCAGATCTCTCAGTTCGCCGACCGGATTATCGAGACGAGGATACCCGAGGTGGTTTCTGCCTACGAGCGTCGGATCCGGGATTTGAAGCTTCGCCAAGAGGAGATCGAAGAAAAACTCCGCTACTCGACCGAACGACAGCCCGATTTCGAGCAGACCTTTCGAACCGCACTCGATTTCCTCGCGAACCTTGGAAACTTTGGCATTCCGACCGCCTGGAGGACCGTCAGGCCGTCGTCAAGCTCGTCTTCAAAGGCAAAATCGAATACTGCGCAAAGGAGGGGTTTCGAACCGCCGAAACCACCTTGCCGTTCAATGTGGTAGCGGCAAATAGCGCAAGAAACTGGGATTTGGTGGAGCCAAGGGGAGTCGAACCCCTGACCTCTTGAATGCCATTCAAGCGCTCTCCCAACTGAGCTATGGCCCCACATTTCCGGCTCTGCCGAGCCGGCGCCGTTGCCGGCGAAGAGGTCTCTTATCGGTCTGTGACCGACGGTGCTGGCTTCTAACGCCGACCGCCGGCAGAATCAAGCCCGCCTTGCAGCGGGTCTGCTGATATTTGTCGCGCCCTCGCGCTCAGTGTTCCTCGTCGTCGTCGCTGACGCCGATAATGCCCTTGACGTCGTCCTCCTCTTCTTCCTCTTCCTCGAGGAAGGTGTCGTCATCGTCGCCCAGATCGACGTCATCGTCGAGATCGGGGATATCCGCATCCTCCGGCTTCGTGTCCTCGTCCGCCTCCTCGAGCGACACGATTTCGGGGCCATCCTCACCCAGCTCCTTGTCTTCAAGATCCTCTTCCTCGTCGATCAAGGATTCCGCAGTGGATTCGAAGAAGCTGCGCGGATAGGATTGTCCTGTATAGGGCGAGACGATCGGATCCTTGTTCAGATCATAGAATTTGCGCCCCGTCTCCGGGCATATGCGCTTCGTGCCGAGTTCGGGTTTTGCCACCGTGCTGCCTCACAATTCTTTTGGGCCGGGTTCCGGCCGAATCCAGCTCTTACGGCGGGCTAAACCAATGCCGCTCCAGCCCTGCCTTTTGCGGTCCCATAACTACAGATCAGGCGGCTGTCAAAGCGAAATGAAAACTCCGCCGCAGCCGCGTTCCCGGCCGCCTGCTACAAACGCTGGCGGGGGATGACCGCGATATTTGGTCATGCTACAGGCTCCGGTCAAGTATCCGGCTCGGAGACCCTCATGACCACCAATTTGCAAGCCCGCCCGGCACTCAGCCGTTTCTCACCCGGATTGACCGGCACAGTGCGCGTTCCAGGAGACAAGTCGATCTCGCACCGCTCCCTGATGTTCGGCAGTCTGGCTTCCGGCGTGACGCGCATTACGGGCCTGCTCGAGGGAGAAGACGTGCTGCGCACAGCCGAGGCCATGAAGACCATGGGTGCCGCGATCGAACGCGAGGGCGGGACCTGGGTCATCCGGGGCACGGGCAATGGCTGTCTTCTCGAACCGAAGGAGCCGCTCGACTTCGGCAATGCCGGTACGGGCGCGCGGCTTACCATGGGGCTCGTCGGCAGCTACGACATGGTGACGCGCTTTGTTGGGGATGCCTCGCTTTCCAAGCGGCCGATGGGACGCGTGCTCGATCCGCTGCGCCAGATGGGCGTGCAGGTGGAGGAGGCGGCTCCCGGCGACCGCCTGCCCATTACGCTCAGGGGGCCGAAGCATGCAGCACCCATCACCTACCGGGTACCCATGGCTTCTGCGCAGGTGAAATCCGCCGTGCTGCTTGCCGGGCTCAATACGCCGGGCATCACCACCGTGATCGAGCCCGTCATGACACGCGACCACACCGAAAAGATGCTCGCGGGCTTCGGCGCCGAGATCGAGGTGGAAGTGGATGCGGAGGGCGCAAGGCATATCCGTCTGCAGGGACAGGGGACGCTGAAGGGGCAGGAAATCGCCGTGCCGGGCGATCCGTCATCTGCGGCCTTCCCGCTGGTGGCGGGCCTCATCGCGCCGGATTCCGACATCACCATCGAAAATGTGCTGATGAACCCCACACGCACCGGCCTCATCCTTACCTTGCAGGAGATGGGCGCGGACATCGCCATCGTGAACCGCCGATTGGCCGGCGGGGAAGAAGTGGCGGATTTGCGCGTGCGTTCCTCCCGGCTCAAGGGTGTGGAGGTTCCGCCGGAGCGCGCGCCAGCCATGATCGATGAATATCCGGTGCTGGCGGTGGCGGCGAGCTTCGCCGAGGGTGAAACCCGCATGCTGGGCATTGAAGAGCTGCGCGTGAAGGAATCGGATCGCCTTTCCGCCGTGGCCGACGGGTTGAAGGCGAATGGCGTCGATTGCACCGAGGGCGAGGCGACGCTTGCGGTGCGCGGCCGCCCGGACGGCAAGGGCCTTGGCGGCGGCCAGGTCGCCACGCATCTCGATCACCGCATTGCCATGTCGTTCCTGGTGCTGGGGCTAGCCGCGGAAAAGCCGGTCACGGTCGATGACCGATCGATGATCGCCACCAGCTTCCCCGAATTCATTCCGTTGATGCAGCGCCTCGGCGCTGAGATCGAGTAGGAAGGCGGGAAGATGGCAGAGAAGAAAGTAGCCATGGTCATCGGCGGAGGGAGCGGCATGGGCGCCGCCGCCGCGCGCCGGCTGGCGGAGGACGGCTTTGCGCTTGCCATCCTCTCCTCTTCCGGAAAGGGTGTGACGCTGGCGGAGGAACTGGGCGGACTCGGCTTCAGGGGTTCCAACCGCTCGGTCGAGAATCTGGAGCGCTTCACCCAGGCGGTACTCGAGCGTTACGGCCGCATTGACGCGGTGGTCAACAGCGCCGGCCACGGCCCGAAGGGCGAGATTCTGGAGATCAGTGACGAAGACTGGCACTCGGCGATGGAGTTCTACCTCCTCAACGTGGTGCGCATCGCCCGTATCGTTACCCCGGTGATGCAGGCGCAGAAGTCCGGCTCCATCGTGAACATCTCGACCTACGCCACCTTCGAGCCCGAGGAGGCCTTCCCCACCTCCGGCGTCTTCCGCGCGGGGCTCGCAGCCTTCACCAAGATCTTTGCTGACAGGTATGCAGCGGACAATGTCCGCATGAACAACGTGCTGCCCGGCTTCATCGACAGCCTGCCGGAAAAGGAGGAGCGCCGCAGCCGCATTCCCATGGGCCGCTACGGTACGACCGGGGAGGTGGCGGAGCTCATTCTCTTCCTTGCATCGGACCGGTCGAGCTACATTACCGGTCAGAATTTGCGCATAGACGGCGGCATAACACGGTCTGTCTGAGATGCGTGAGCGTGTTTTCACCATCGCCATCGACGGGCCGGCCGCCTCGGGCAAGGGTACGCTCGCCCGCAAACTGGCCGCGCATTATGGCCTCCATCATCTCGATACGGGCCTTACCTATCGCGCCGTTGCCAGGGCGCTGCTTGACGCCGGACTGCCGCTCGATAACGAGGCAGCGGCGGAACAGGCGGCGCGCGGAGTCGATCTCGGCACGCTCGACCGGGAAACGCTTTCCGCCCATGGGGTAGGTGAGGCCGCCTCGAAGATCGCGGTGATGTCGGCCGTACGCCGTACGCTGGTTGAGAAACAGAGAGCCTTCGCGAAAACGCCGCCGGGGGCTGTGCTCGACGGGCGCGACATCGGCACGGTGGTTTGCCCCGATGCGGACGTGAAGCTTTACGTGACGGCCAGTGCGGCGGTGCGCGCGGAGCGGCGCTGGCGCGAGATACTCGGGCAGGGCGGAGAGGCCGATTACGAGACCATCCTCGCCGATGTGGAGCGGCGCGATGCTCGCGACATGGCTCGGGCCGACAGTCCGCTTAAACCTGCGGGCGACGCGCACTTGCTAGATACCAGCGAAATGGATATAGAGACGGCGTTTCGCGCCGCCCGTGCCATTGTCGACAAGGTGCTGGCTGCACGGAATTGAACCTGACCGGAATAGCGCTGGCGCCTTCAAAAGGAGGGCACCCGGCGTCTTTCCGGTTTCATGTCTTGCACCTATATGGATGCAGGACGCATGAACCGGTCTGCCCGCATCTTTGTACTGCGCCGGATTTGCCGCTGATCGCGGCCCCTAGGGCCCACGAGGGGCCAGATGCGAGGCTAGGCTAGACGCAACTCGAACCCGCCGGCGCTGCCCCGCACCACGGGGGCTTTTTTCAGGAGATTCAATGTCACAACTCAATCCGTCTCGCGAGGATTTTGCGAGCCTTCTTGAAGAATCCTTCACCGAGCGTGATGTCGCCGAGGGCACCGTCGTCAAGGGTGTCGTCACGGCCATCGAAAAGGACATGGCCATCATTGACGTCGGCCTCAAGGTGGAGGGCCGGGTGCCGCTGAAAGAGTTCGGCGCCAAGGCCAAGGACGGCGAACTGAAGGTCGGCGACGAGGTCGAGGTCTATGTCGAGCGCGTGGAAAATGCGCTGGGCGAGGCTATACTGAGCCGCGAGAAGGCACGCCGCGAGGAGAGCTGGGTCAAGCTCGAAGAGAAGTTCAACAAGGGCGAGCGCGTCGAAGGCGTCATCTTCAACCAAGTCAAGGGCGGCTTCACCGTCGATCTGGATGGTGCCGTTGCCTTCCTGCCGCGCAGCCAGGTGGACATCCGCCCGATCCGCGATGTCACGCCGCTCATGCACACCCCGCAGCCCTTTGAAATCCTCAAGATGGACAAGCGCCGCGGCAACATCGTGGTTTCGCGCCGCACCGTGCTTGAGGAAAGCCGCGCCGAGCAGCGTTCGGAGATCGTGCAGAACCTCGAGGAAGGCCAGGTGGTCGAGGGTGTCGTCAAGAACATCACCGACTACGGCGCGTTCGTGGACCTTGGCGGCATCGACGGCCTGCTACATGTTACTGACATGGCGTGGAGGCGCGTCAACCATCCGACCGAGATCCTGAACATCGGCCAGACGGTAAAGGTGCAGATCATCCGCATCAATCAGGAGACGCACCGCATCTCGCTCGGCATGAAACAGCTTGAGGCCGACCCGTGGGAAGGCATCGGCGGCAAGTATCCGCTGGGCAAGAAGGTACAGGGCCGCGTCACCAACATCACCGACTACGGCGCCTTCGTGGAGCTGGAGCCGGGCATCGAGGGTCTCATCCACGTCTCCGAGATGTCCTGGACCAAGAAGAACGTTCACCCCGGCAAGATCCTATCCACGACGCAGGAAGTCGAGGTGGTCATTCTCGAGGTCGATCCGGTCAAGCGCCGCATCTCGCTGGGCCTCAAGCAGACGCTGGAGAACCCGTGGGAGGCCTTCGCGCGCAACCATCCGGTTGGCTCCGTCGTCGAGGGCGAGGTCAAGAACAAGACCGAGTTCGGCCTGTTCATCGGCCTCGAGGGCGATGTGGACGGCATGGTTCACCTCTCCGACCTCGACTGGACGCGTCCTGGCGAGCAGGTGATCGAGGAGTACAACCGCGGCGACATCGTGAAGGCGCAGGTTCTCGATGTGGACATCGAGAAGGAGCGCATCTCGCTCGGCATCAAGCAGCTTGGCCGCGACGTGGTGGGCGAGGCGGTAGCCTCCGGCGAACTGCGCAAAGGCGCGGTCGTCACCTGCGAGGTCATCGGCGTCAAGGACAACGGCATCGACGTGCGGCTGGTCGACCACGATCTGGAGACGTTCATCAAGCGCTCCGACCTTTCGCGCGACCGCGACGAGCAGCGCCCCGAGCGCTTCGCTCTCGGTCAGAAGGTGGATGCCCGCGTCACCCAGTTCGACAAGAAGACGCGCAAGATCACCGTCTCTATCAAGGCGCTCGAAATCGCCGAGGAAAAGGAGGCCGTGGCCCAGTACGGTTCGACCGACTCCGGCGCCTCGCTTGGCGACATACTGGGCGCCGCGCTCAAGAAGCAGGAGAGGGAGAACGCGAAGGACGAGTAGTCCCCACGCGGTTTACCCAAGAGAAGAGCCCCGCGGCCTGCCGGCCCGCGGGGTTTTTTTATTAGGCTGACGAAAGTTTCTCTGCCATCAATGTATACGGCTTTGCCGCCACCGCGCGACCTCGCAAGGCGGTGTGCGAACGGACGCCTGGCCGTACTCGACATCACAGGTGGAGTGGAACCGGAACCCGCTCCAGCAGGGCAGCCTCTTCGGAAAGATGCCGCGCTAGGCGCACTCCGAGCGCCATTGAGCTCAGCGTCGGATTCGCCTGGCCTGACGTGGGGAAGACAGCACTTCCGGCAACGAACAGGTTACCACTCCCGAAGACGCGGCAATCGCCATCCACCACTCCGGTGCGCTCATCGGCCCCCATCCGGACCGTACCGATCTGGTGAACGCCATCTCCGGCAAGCTCCATGACGCGGCCTATGCGCTCTCCAGCAGGAAACTGCCAGATCAGCTCCCCAAGGCCTGTTGCCTCCAGCCATCGGGCAAGATGTGCATGGGAGCGCACTACGCCTTCGGCATCCCGTTCGCTGAACCGCAGATCGAGCACCGCTTTGCGCAGGCCGAGCACGTCGCGCTCCTCCGAAAGCCGGACCCTCGATTGGGCGTTCGGCAGATGCTCCGCATGAAAATGAAGCGGATAGCGCATAGCCGCATTGTGAAAATGCAAGCCGGGAAGCCGGCACTGGGAAAAGAGACGCCTGTATAGAAATTGCGGGAGAAAGCCTGCCAACGAGGGCGCGCCGAACAAGACATTGCGCAGGTGGGCAAGCGTGTTGCCGCCATCGCCAATATTGATGCGCCTTAAGGATTCGCTGACCAGCCGTCGGCCGAGCGGAGGAAACGACAGGGCAAGATAGGCTAGCGAAAGGATCGGATCTCGGTGATCAGGGTTCCGCATGGCCGGCAGAGTCGGCCAGAACGAAACATTGGGAAGCGACGCGCGCTGCTGGTGCGCGGCACTTGCGGTGATGCGGCGGCGGGCATAGGCAATGTCATCGGCGAGGAAGAAGCCAAAGCTACGGTCAAGCCGCCGGTTGGAAAATCGGATTTCGGCAATCGCGCCGGAAAGATGTCCCATATAGTAGCGGCCGAGCGGGCCGCTGGCTCCGCCGAAGAGACCGGGATTTTCCGCCTGCACGGCCAGAAGCAGGCGCGCCGTTTCCACGCCGCCGCAAGCGAGAACGAAGGCCCGGGCGCGCACGAGGCCGTCTCTGCTGTCGCGAGTTCTGACCTCCAATGCGGCGAGCCGCTCATCCGGCCCGAACCGCATACCCGTGGCGGTAGCTCCGAGATAGGTTCTGATCAGCCGGGACCGGGCTACCGCATCCCGGTAAGCGACCAGAAAACTTGGCGGGTCGGCATAGCGCATCAGCCTGTCGACGACGAAATGGTCGTTCTCGATCACTACACCCTCGACAGGAAGCGCGAATCGCAGCCCGCAATGCGCGTAGCGGCAGGCATCGGGCAGATACCGCGCAAACTCGTCATAGGAGATCGGCCAGCGTGCGTCGCAGATGGTCCGCCGCTCGAAATCGATGGGGTCCAGCGGCACGCATCCGGCCCCCCACAGATTGGAGGTTCCGCCGAACCGCCTCTGTACCGCAAGCATCATATCCGTGTTGCGTGCGGCGTCCGCGGTGATGGCGTGCGAAAGCCCCTGAATGTCAGGCTCGATCTCAAACGTCCCCGACTCCAGGAGCGTCACCTCCAGGCCGTGCCGGGCAAGCTCCAGTGCCACGACAATGCCAACGGGACCGGCTCCGACAACGCAAATGTTGTGCGTGCGACCATAGAGGTCCGCCGAATCGCCGATGAACATGTCGCCCCCCTTCGCGGCAACACCTGAGTGCCGGCCGGAAACGGCCAGCCTCCTCAGTGGTAGCAGACCGCCGAGCCGGCGCGCAGAAGGCAAAATGGATGATCACGGGCTCCGCAGGCTCGGCAAAATGGCTTATATGCCAGAGGTTGATTTGTTTGCCGGAGGCGGAAGAGGTTCCGCCATCCAAGATGGAACGGGCCGCCCCTCTGTCTACCAGTGCGGCGGCTTCGTCACCGGTGCCGGCGGTGTTGCCTGCTCTTCCAGCGCGAGGAAGCGCTCGGTCAGGAGATCGAGCTTTTTCCTGAGCCTGTCGATCTCCTTCCATTGCTCCGCCACCTGTGTCGAAAGCTCCTCTATGGTCCGCTCCTGCTCGGCGGCGATCACCTCAAGCTTTACCAGGCGCTCCTCGCTCATGGTTTTCTTCTCCGCTCACGACGCTATTTCACGACCGAATTGACAATCCACAGCCGGTCTGTCGAGACTATGGCCGGTTGGCAGCCTAGTGGCCACGTGCTACCTGACCGGCCAAACCATAAGAAGCAGGGGAAGGCGGCTGGCCCATGGCGCATGCTGCAATCGAACTGAAGGGCATCGACAAGAGTTTCGGCAGCGTCCATGCCAACCGCAACATCAGCCTAACAATTCCGGCCGGCACGATCCACGGCATCATCGGCGAAAACGGCGCCGGAAAATCCACCCTCATGTCGATCCTCTACGGCTTCTATCAGGCCGACCGGGGAGAGATTTTCGTCAAGGGCGAACGCGCAGCGATCCTGTCTTCGAGCGATGCGATCGCGCGCGGCATCGGCATGGTGCACCAGCATTTCATGCTCGTGCACAATTTCACCGTGCTGGAGAATGTCATTCTGGGGGCGGAGGGTGAGCCGCTGCTTAAAACCTCCATCGCCAAGGCGCGTTCGGAGCTCAACCGGCTGGAGCGGGATTACGGGCTGGAGGTCGATCCCGACGCCATCATCGAGGATCTGCCGGTCGGCCTGCAGCAGCGGGTGGAAATCCTCAAGGCTCTCTATCGCGGCGCTGAAATCCTGATCCTCGACGAGCCGACGGGCGTGCTGACACCCGCGGAGGCCGACCATCTCTTCCGCATCCTCCTCCAGCTCAAGGAGGAGGGCAAGACCATCGTGCTCATCACGCACAAACTGCGTGAGATCATGGCTGTGACCGACAATGTCTCGGTCATGCGGCAGGGCGCTCTGGTTGCCACCCGCAAGACCGCCGAGACTACGGTGGAGGAGCTTGCGGAGCTCATGGTGGGCCGTCGGGTGCTCCTGCGCGTGGAGAAGAGCCCCGTCAGCGCTGGTGACGTGCTTTTGTCCGTCAGGAATCTGACCGTCCGGGACTCGCGCGGCGTCACTATGGTGGACGATGTCTCCTTCGATGTGCGCGCGGGCGAGATCGTGGGCATTGCCGGCGTGGCCGGCAACGGTCAGACGGAGCTTCTGGAGACGATCACCGGCATCCGCGAGGCCGCATCGGGAAGCGTTTTCCTCGCCGGGCGGCCCGTGGCCGTGACCGGAGGAGCGGATCCGGCCGATCTGCGCGAGCGCGGCATGGCCCATGTGCCGGAGGATCGGCACCATATGGGCCTGGTCCTTCCCTTCGAGGAAAACGAAAACGCCATTCTGGGTTATCACCGGCAAAAGAAATACCTGAAAGGTCCCTTCCTCGACATCGACGCGATCCGCCAGGACGCGCGCGAGAAGATCGAGAAATACGACATCCGGCCTGCCGACTGCCGGCTGAAGACGGCAAATTTCTCCGGCGGCAATCAGCAGAAGATCGTGCTTTCGCGTGAGATGGAGCAGGACCCCGACGTGCTGATCGTGGGCCAGCCCACGCGCGGGGTGGATGTAGGCGCCATCGAATTCATCCATCGGCGCCTGGTGGAGATGCGGGACAAGGGCAAGGCCGTCCTGCTCGTGTCCGTGGAGCTGGATGAAATCCGCTCGCTGTCCGACCGCATCCTCGTGATGTTCTCAGGCCGCATCGTAGGCGAGCGCGGCCCCGACGCGACGGAAGGCGAGCTCGGCCTCCTGATGGCCGGTGTAGAGGGGAAGGAGGCTGCCGCGTAATGAGCGCGCCCTATGCCAAGCTGCCTGCCTGGGCCGATTATGGGCTCATTCCGCTCATCAATCTCACCGTCGCCTTCATCGTCGCGGGGCTGGTGGTGCTGCTCGTGGGTGAAAATCCGCTGCGGGCTGCGGTCATTCTCGTTGACGGCGCGCTCGGGCGAGGCCAGGCCATCGCCTACACGCTCTACTACGCGACGAGCTTCATCTTCACGGGTCTTGCCGTTGCGGTCGCGTTCCACTGCAGCCTCTTCAACATCGGCGGCGAAGGCCAGGCCTATGTAGGCGGTCTGGGCGTGGCGCTGGCCTGCCTCGCCTTCGACAGAGTGTTTCCATGGTGGCTCACCTTTCCAATCGCGATCGCAGGCGCTGCGGTCTTCGGCGCGGCCTGGGCGCTGATCCCCGCCTATCTGCAGGCGAGGCGCGGCTCCCACATCGTGATTACAACGATTATGTTCAATTTCATCGCGGCCAGCTTGATGGTCTATCTGCTGGTCAACGTCCTGAAACCGCCCACGCTCCAGGCGCCTTCGACGCGCACGTTTCTGGAAGGCGGCCAGCTGCCCAAGCTCAATTTCATGATCGAGGCGATGGGGCTTTCCGTGCGCTCTTCGCCCTTCAACGTCTCTTTCCTGCTGGCGCTGCTCGCGGCCTTCCTCGTCTGGGTGCTGATCTGGCGCACCCGGCTCGGCTATGAAATCCGCACGCGCGGGCACAGCCCCAAGGCGGCGCGTTATGCGGGGATCGGCGAGGCGCGCATCATCATCGTCACAATGCTGATCTCGGGCGCGCTTGCCGGCATGATGGCGCTCAACCCCGTCATGGGCGACCAGAACCGCCTGCAGATCGACTTCGTCACCGGTGCGGGCTTCGTCGGCATCGCCGTCGCGCTGATGGGCCGCTCGCATCCGGCGGGCATCGTGCCGGCGGCCATCCTGTTCGGCATGCTCTATCAGGGCGGCGCGGAACTCGCCTTCGAGATGCCGGGCATCTCGCGTGACATGATCGTCATCATCCAGGGACTTGTCATTCTGTTCGCCGGTGCGCTGGAGCACATGTTCCGGCCCAGCCTGCAGACGCTCTTTGCCACCGTCAGGCCAGCCTCGGTGGGCGCGAAAGCGGAACGGGCGGGAGGCGTTTGACATGCAGTTGTTCGACACGCTCGTCTTCCTGCTCGATTCGACGGTCAGGCTTTCGGTGCCGCTGCTGCTTGCCGCGCTCGCGGGCCTTTATTCGGAGCGTTCGGGCGTCTTTGACATTGGCCTTGAAGGCAAGATGCTGGCCGGCGCGTTCGCCGCAGGCGCGGCGGCGGCTGTTACCGGCTCCGCCTGGGTCGGGTTGATCGCGGCGGTGGCTATATCGCTGCTCTTGTCGCTGGTGCATGGCTTCGCCTCCATAACCCATCGCGGAAACCAGATCGTCTCCGGTGTGGCGATCAACTTCATCGCCGCCGGCTCCACCATCATTCTCGGCCAGGCATGGTTCTCCCAGGGCGGACGCACGCCGCTACTTTCAGACGATGCGCGGCTCGGCGCTATCCGGCTTCCCTTCGCGGAGGCGGTCGCTGACGTTCCCATCATCGGCCAGATCTATTCCGACCTTCTCTCCGGCCACTCCATCCTTGCCTATGTGGCCTTTCTCATGGTGCCGTTCACCTGGTGGGTGCTGTTCCGCACCCGCTTTGGCCTCAGGCTCAGGGCGGTTGGCGAGAACCCTGCGGCGGTGGACACGGCGGGAATCTCCGTTGCCTGGCTGCGCTACCGCGCGGTGATGTGCACCGGAATCCTCACCGGCCTTGCGGGCACCTATTTGGCGCTGTCACAGAATGCCGGTTTCGTGAAGGATATGACGGCAGGGCGCGGCTTCATTGCCCTTGCGGCCCTCATCTTCGCCAAGTGGCGGCCGGTGCCGGTGATGTTCGCCTGTCTGCTTTTCGGGTTTCTGGATGCCTTCTCGATCCGTATCCAGGGCACGCCCCTGCCCTTCATCGGGCAGGTGCCGGTGCAGTTTATGCAGGCCTTGCCCTACATCCTTACCGTCGTCCTGCTCGCCGGTTTCATCGGGCAGGCTATTCCGCCGCGCGCAGGCGGCGTGCCTTATGTGAAGGAGCGATAGAATGGCAGCAGAAGAACTGTTCCGCGCGGCCAAGGCGGCAATGGAGCGCGCCTACGCGCCCTATTCGCGCTTTCCGGTGGGGGCGGCGGTCCGCATCGAAAGCGGCGCGGTGCATGCGGGCTGCAACATCGAGAACGCCTCCTATCCCGAAGGATGGTGCGCGGAGACGACGGCTCTCGGTCATATGATCATGGCGGGTGGCGGAAAAGTCACCGACATTGCCGTCGTGGCGGAAAAGATGCCGCGCATCATGCCCTGCGGCGGTTGCCGCCAGCGCCTGTCGGAATTTGTTGCCGAAGACGCGAGGCTCCATTTGTGTGACGTCAATGGCGTGCTGGAGACCGTGCCCTTCTCATCGATCTTCCCGCGCGCCTTCGATCTGGATCCGGCGGCATGACCAAGGCCGCCGATATTCTGTCCGAACGGCTGAAGGGTCTTTCGCCCAAGCTGGCGCTCATTCTGGGCTCGGGCCTTGGCGGACTTGCCAGTGAGGTTGAGGACGCCGTCCGCATACCCTACGCCGATCTTCCGGGCTTCCCGCAAAGCGGCGTGTCGGGCCATGCGGGCGAGCTGGTGGCGGGGCATTTGGCCGGCAAGCCCGTCATCGTGCTGTCGGGCCGCGCCCATTACTACGAGCGCGGCGACGCCGCTGCTATGAGACCTGCCCTCGAAGCGCTGACGGCGGTTGGGGTGGAGGCGCTGATCCTCACCAATGCCGCCGGATCGCTGAAGCCCGACATGCCCGGCGGCTCGGTGATGATGATCGAGGATCACATCAATTTTTCCGGCATGAACCCGCTGATCGGCGAGGAGACAGACAGCCGCTTCGTCGGCATGAGCGAGGCCTATGACGCTGAGATGCGCCAGGCGTTGGAAAACGCGGCGGCAACGGCGGGCGAGACGCTACACAAGGGCGTCTATATGTGGTTCTCCGGCCCCAGCTTCGAGACGCCGGCGGAAGTCCGCATGGCGTGCGTGCTTGGGGCGGATGCCGTCGGCATGTCCACCGTGCCGGAGGTGATACTCGCCCGCTTTATGGGGCTCCGCGTCGCGGCCTGCTCGGTCATCACTAATCTTGCTGCGGGGCTCTCGCCCGGCGAGCTCTCGCATGAGGAAACCAAGGACATGGCGCCTATAGGTGGCGCGAAGCTCGCGCGCATCCTGACGCAATTCATGCGTGATGGCGCGGCGGGAATCTGAGCATGGCGCTGCCGCAGGAAATCATCCGCCGCAAGCGAGACGGGAAAGTCCTCACGCGAACGGAAATTGCCGAATTCGTATCCGGGCTCGTCACCGGAGCATGGAGCGAAGGGCAGATCGCGGCTTTTGCCATGGCCACTCTGCTAAAGGGGATGGACCGCGAGGAGACCGTCGCCCTGACGCTCGAAATGCGGGATTCCGGCACGGTGCTCGACTGGACGTTCCTGCCGGGGCCGGCCACCGACAAGCATTCGACGGGCGGCGTCGGGGACAATGTTTCCCTGATGCTGGCGCCCATCGTGGCGGCATGCGGTGCCTATGTGCCGATGATCTCGGGGCGCGGGCTTGGCCACACGGGCGGCACGCTCGATAAAATGGATTCCATTCCGGGCTATGTGAGCCAGCCGGTGCAGGGCGATTTTGAGAAGACGGTGCGGGCCGCAGGTTGCGCCATCATTGGCCAGACCTCCGATCTCGCGCCGGCCGACCGCCGTTTCTATGCTGTGCGCGATGTCACGGGCACCGTGGAATCCGTCCCGCTGATCACCGCCTCCATCCTGTCGAAAAAGCTCGCGGCAGGCCTGCAATCGCTGGTGCTGGATGTCAAGACCGGGAATGGCGCATTCATGGCCGAAAGGCAGGATGCCGTCGCCCTTGCAAAAAGTCTGGTCGAAGTCGCCGGCGGAGCGGGGCTCGCCTCCACTGCCCTGATCACCGACATGAACGAGCCTTTGGCGACCGCGGCGGGGAACGCGGTTGAGGTGCAGAACGCGGTCGATTTTTTGACCGGCCGGGCGCGTGATGCGCGGCTCGAAGAGGTGACTCTGGCGCTCGCTGCGGAAATGCTGGTTGCCGCAAGTCTCGCCCCCGATGCGGATTCCGGACGGGAACAGACCCTGAAGGCGCTCGACAGCGGAATGGCCGCGGAACGCTTCGGCCGCATGGTGGCGGAGCTTGGCGGGCCAGCCGATTTTGTCGAGCGGGCGGAGCATTATCTGCCGCAAGCGCCGATGGAGATTGCCGTCAAAGCCGGGCGCAGCGGCTTTGTCGGGAAGATCGATACACGCGGTCTCGGCCTTGCCGTGGTGGAGCTTGGCGGCGGGCGGCGCAGGCCGGAGGATGCGGTAGACCATGCCGTCGGCCTTACGCGAATCCTCCCGATTGGAACGGAAGTGCGGGAGGGCGATGCGCTTGCCTTCGTTCATGCGCGCTCAGAGGCGGATGCGGAGTGCGCTGCGAAAGCTGTGCGCAATGCCTACGGCATCGTTGAGGAGCCGCCAGCGGTAAATCCGCCGATCCTGGATAAGATCACTGCCTGATTGGCGGCCGACGCAGAAGAGTGGTGGCTACTTTGTGCCGTACATGCGGTCGCCCGCATCCCCGAGGCCCGGCACAATATATCCGCGCTCGTTCAGCCTTTCGTCGATCGAGGCGGTGAAAATCGGCACGTCCGGGTGGACGGAGCGGAAATGCGCGATCCCCTCGGGGGCGGCAAGCAGGCATAGGAAACGCAGGTTTGTTGCGCCCCGCTGCTTCAGCTTGTCCACTGCCGCCACGGCGGAATTTGCCGTCGCCAGCATGGGGTCGACAACGATCACCAGCCGGTTTTCGAGATCGCTCGGCGCCTTGAAGAAATACTCGATCGCCTGCAGCGTCTCGTGATCCCGGTAAAGTCCGATATGGGCGACGCGCGCCGCTGGAACGAGGTCGAGCATCCCGTCGAGCAGGCCGTTGCCCGCGCGCAGCACTGAAGCAAAGACGAGCTTCTTCCCCTCCAGCGTGGGCGCTTCCATCCGCGTCAAAGGCGTCTCGATGGTGCGCGTCGTCAGCTCCAGATCGCGCGTCACCTCGTAGCAAAGAAGAAGCGAAATCTCGCGCAGCAGGCGGCGGAAACCTGCGGTCGAGGTTTCCTTGTCGCGCATGATCGTCAGCTTGTGCTGGACAAGTGGATGATCGACGACGGTTACGCCCTGCATTACCCTGCTCCGCGATATTTCTGCTCAACCGGGACAATAACGGCAAAGCACGCGCCGGAACACCGTGCCCGGGCCGCCGGCCAACAATTTTTGCTTCCTCAGGCGGGCTGCTCTTGCGCGTCGAGGCGGGACAACAGCCTGCCGCGCGTTTCCTCATCCACGAAGGCCGCCTCCAGAGCCGTTCGGGTCACCGATCGCAGCGCGGTCTCGTTAAGCCCGAAATGCTCCGCGGCAACGGCATATTCACGCGCAAGGTTTGTGTGGAAGTGCGGTGGATCGTCGGAATTGAGCGTGATGCGGCAGCCGGCTGCAACAAGCTGCGGCAGCGGGTGGTGCGCGTAGTCGGGGAAGACGCCGAGAACGATGTTGGAAACCGGGCAGACCTCCAGCACGATACCCTCATCCGCGATGCGGCGCACGAGTTCGGGGTTTTCGATGGCGCGGACGCCGTGCCCAATGCGCGAGGGGCGGGTATGGTCGAGTGCGGCTTCCACGCTCTCCGCGCCCGCGAACTCGCCTGCATGAATGGTGATGCCAAAGCCCGCCTCCCGGGCAATCGCGAAGGCGCGGGAAAAGTCGCGCGGATGGCCAACGCGCTCGTCTCCCGCCACGCCGAATCCGGTGACCAGCGGGTGTCCGCACCGCGCTGCGAAGCTCGCCGCCTTCTCCACCGCTTCTGGCCCGAAATGGCGCACGCCGGTTACGATCATGCGTGCCTCGATGCCCGTTGCGGCGCGGGCACGCATGATGCCTTCGCCGAGGCTATCCGTATAGGCCTGCGCCGAAAGTCCGGCGCGCTCGGCGTGATCGGGCGAGGTGAAGAATTCGGCATAGATCGCACCCTGGGCCGCCAGCTCCTTCAGATAAGTTTCGGCAAGCAGCGCGTAGTCTTCGGGCGTACGAAACAGGCTTGCAGCCCTGTCGTAGGCGGATAGAAAGGTGGTGAAGTCGTGCCAGAAATACGCGCCGTCGCGGATGAAACCGGAGACGTCGGCGCCATATTTCCGCGCCTGTTCTTCGATAAGGCGAGGGGAGGCCGCCCCCTCGATGTGGCAGTGCAGTTCGGCCTTGAGCACCATGCGATCCCTCTCCTTTCGGGGCAAGGCCGGAAAGGATCTTTGGGAAGACCGCTCGCCGGCTCTTAGCCGTAGTCAGGAGCCTATCCGGCAGGAGAGGCAACTGAAAAGTGCCTTGCTGAAGGTCGCAGGCTTACCGTCCGTGAGGCGCCGCCGCGGCTTCCCGTGCTGAGATCATCTTGTGCAGATGCACCATCATGGCCGCGGCAAAGAGCGGCGTGAGAAGATTGAGTAGAGGGATCGCCACAAACGCCGCGATCACGAAGCCCGCGAGAAACACGGTGCCCGCATGGCGGCGGCGCAGCGCCTTGGCGTCGGCTTCGTTACGGAAGCGCATCGCGGCAAACTCAAAGAACTCGCGGCTCAACAGATAGGCATTCAATACGAAGAAGGCGATGAGGTTCACCCCAGGCAGGAGGAGCAGCAGCAGCGCAAGAAGGTTGCCGAGAATGACGACGCTAAAGAACTTGAGCGAAAGGACGATGCTGCGCATCAGCGGCACGGCCTTGCCCGGCGGGTCCTGCGGATAGCTCTCCCGCTCGACGGCCTCGGCCACGTCATCAAGGAAGATGCCGGCCACGATGGCCGTTACCGGTGCCACCAGAAGGGCCAGCGCGACCGCGAGCCCCAGACCGGCCACGATCGCGGCGGCGAGACCCAGCCAGCCTGCCCAGGCAGGCAATCCCGGAATGAGCGCATCGAGCCACGGCATGGCATAGGTATCGAAAAGCCTCTGCAGGGCGAACCAAAGACCAGCGAGGATCAGGATTGTCAGGCCCAGCGACTTGATGAAGGCGCCGCGGAAGGGTGGCGAGAAGAGCTGGCGGGCTGCGGCGCGCGCGGCATCCAAAATCATTCGGGTCGGGTTCCCTCTGAGACAAGCGTTCCGGCGCGAGATAGGGTAGCCGGCATGCCTGCGCAAGCAGCACGGGCGATCGACCCAGCTTAGCAAGGGGTTGTTGCTTCAGAAAAAAGGGGCGGCAGCGCCGCCCCAGATACACGGTCCGCTTATGGTTGCCCCGTCCCCTATCTGTTGCGCCTGCGCTCCGAAGCCGGCTGATAGGCAAGGCGTGAATGATAGGTGCAATACGGGCCGGACTCGCCCACATCATTACCGCAGAAACTGAATTCTTCGGTAAGAGGATCCCCGTTTGGCCATTTGCAGGTGCGTTCGGTAAGCTGCACCAGCTTCAGATTGCGCGAAATCGGCACCACGACATCTTCCACGGGAAGCACGTGCTCGTAAGCGATGGCGTCCTCCTGGAACTGGACCTTTAACGCGGTAGCGCCGATGGAGGTTGCGACCGGTCGCGCCACGGTGCGCTGCCGCCGCTGCGCAGCCGTAGCGCTGCTGGCAGGCGTGGCCGCCTTTTTCTGCCGCGGGGCCGCTCCGCCCGCCCGCCCGCGGCTGGACAGCTTCAGACGGTGCACCTTGCCGATGACGGCATTGCGGCTCACACCGCCGAGCTGCGCTGCGATTTGGCTCGCGCTCAGACCTTCCGCCCAAAGCTTTTTCAGCAGTTCGACGCGTTCGTCCGTCCAGTTCATCGCGAAACGCTCCTGCAAAGGCGCGCGCGGAATCCGAACCCCTGCTCCAACTGGATTACCCAGGTGGGCCCCACATTTACACGGGTATGTTGGTCCGCCGCACGAAATCTAGTTTTAACATCGCCAAACTACATTACCGGTTGACTCCGTGACAAGAGCACCTCCGGTCCGGGCGAATCGCTTTTCACGGTTTTCCCCAACTTGGCGCCCTTCGCGCCAGGAAGCGGTGAATGCTTGGCGGGACCCTCGCGTTTGCGTTGACTTCACATGGCAAAACCATGATAAAAGGCGCAGCCTTGCCGCCCTTCGGGCGGCTTTTTGGTTTGATTGGCCGGGTCATGCCGCTAAACAGCGGCACATGTCTCAGGTCTATGCTTGAGGACACTAAAACTCCGGAGAACGTCACGATGAGCGGTTCGGCGCTTTACAACACATTTGCTCGGCTCCCGCTTGCCTTCGAGCGTGGGGAGGGATGCTGGCTGATGACCGCCGACGGGACGCGATATCTGGACTTCGCCTCGGGCATAGCCGTGAACTCGCTGGGCCACGCCCATCCGCATCTGGTTGCCGCTCTCACGAACCAGGCGAGCACTCTCTGGCACGTTTCCAACCTCTATGAAATTCCGGGCCAGAACAGGCTGGGCGAGCGGCTGGTGGAAGCGACTTTCGCCGACAAGGTCTTCTTCACCAATTCGGGCGCCGAAGCGCTGGAATGCGCCATCAAGACCGCGCGGCGCTATCACTATGTACGCGGTGAGGAAAACCGCATCCGCATCATCACATTCGAAGGCGCCTTCCATGGCCGCACACTGGCGACGATCGCCGCCGGCGGCCAGAAGAAATATCTAGAGGGTTTCGGCCCCAAGGTGGAGGGCTTCGACCAGGTACCTTACGGGGATCTGGAGGCGGCCGAAAAGGCAGTGGGGCCGGACACGGCCGCCATCCTCGTCGAACCTATCCAGGGCGAGGGCGGCATCCGCGTGCCGCCGGGGTCCTTCTTGCGTGGCCTGCGCGAGCTTTGCGACCGACACGGCCTGCTTCTCATCGTGGACGAGGTGCAGACCGGGATTGGCCGGACAGGCAAGTTCCTCGCCCATGAATGGTCCGGCATAAACCCCGACATCGCAGCCGTGGCCAAGGGCATCGGCGGGGGTTTCCCCATGGGCGCGTGCCTAGCGACCGAGGAGGCGGCAAGCGGCATGGTGCCCGGCGTGCACGGAACCACGTTCGGCGGCAATCCGCTTGCCATGGCGGTCGGCAACGCCGTGCTCGACGTCGTTCTTGAGGACGGGTTCCTCGAAGAGGTCGCCCGCAAGGGGCTTCTGCTCAAACAGGGGCTTGCCGCGATCGCGGACGAATTCCCCGGCGTGATCGAGGAAATCCGTGGCACGGGACTTCTGCTCGGCATTCGTTGCAAGATAGCGAACACGAAGCTGCTCGATGCCATGCGCGCCGAAAAGATGCTAGGCGCGCCGGCCGGAGACAATGTGGTCCGTCTCCTTCCGCCGCTCATCGTCAGCGAGGGGGAGATCAAGGAGGCGCTGGAGCGGGTACGCCGGGCCATGCGGACGGTTGCGGAAGCGGATGCCGCTGCGGAAGAGAGGGCGCAGGCATGACGCGGCATTTCATCGATCTTTCCGCCGTCTCGGCCGCCGACCTTCGCTTTATGCTGGATGATGCGCGGGCGCGTAAGGCGCGCCTCAAGGCAGGCGAGCGCGAAAAGCCCTTCGAAGGCAAGGTGCTTGCGATGATCTTCGACAAGCCATCGACGCGCACGCGCGTCTCTTTCGACGTGGCGATGCGTCAGCTTGGCGGGGAGACGATCATGCTGACGGGCGCGGAAATGCAGCTCGGCCGCAGCGAGACCATCGCGGACACGGCCAAGGTGCTGTCGCGCTATGTCGATGCCATCATGATCCGCACCACGGCGCATGCGCGGCTTCTGGAACTTGCCGAAAACGCCACGGTGCCGGTCATCAACGGCCTTACGGATGATACCCATCCCTGCCAGATCATGGCCGATATCATGACCTACGAAGAGCATCGCGGCAGCGTGAAGGACAAGCTCTTTGCCTGGTCCGGCGACGGAAACAACGTCCTGCACTCGTTCATGGAGGCTTCGGCCCGCTTCGGTTTCCGGCTCAATATTGCCGTGCCGGTTGGAAGCGAGCCTCAGGCTCACTATCTGGAGTGGGCGAAGGCCAATGGCGGCCGGGTTACGTTGATGCACGACCCGCAGGAAGCGGTTCGCGACGCCGATTGCGTCGTCACGGATACCTGGGTCTCCATGGGCCAGGAGCACCGCGCACGCGGTCACAATGTGTTCCAGCCCTATCAGGTGAATGAAAAGCTTATGAGCCTTGCGAAAAAGGACGCCCTCTTCATGCACTGCCTGCCCGCCCATCGCGGCGAGGAGGTGACCGATGCGGTGATCGACGGCCCGCACTCGGTGGTGTTCGACGAGGCGGAAAACCGTCTGCACGCGCAGAAAGCCGTGCTTGCCTGGTGCCTCGGATCGTGAGCAGCACAAGACTGGGCGAATTCGGATTCGCCGGCGACGATCACGTGGTGCCCTTCGCGGTCGAGGCGCTCGACGTACGCGGACGCGCCGTGCAGGTCGGTCCCATGATCGATCAGATTCTGGCGCGCCACAACTATCCGGAGCCGGTCGCGCGGCTTCTGGCCGAAGTGATCGTACTCACGGTTTTACTCGGCAGCTCGCTCAAGTTCAGCGGCAAGTTCATTGTTCAGACCCGTTCAGATGGGCCGGTGGACATGCTGGTGGCCGATCTCACCACGCCGAGCGCGGTGCGTGCCTATGCCCGTTTCGAGGAAGAACGCCTGTGGGAGGCGGTCGCGCGGGGCGAGGATTCGCCCGAGGCCCTTCTGGGCAAGGGCGTGCTGGCGCTCACCATCGACCAGGGCCCTTATATGCAGCGCTATCAGGGCATTGTGGAGCTCAACGGCTCGACGCTGGAGGAGGTGGCGCGCACCTATTTCCGCCAGTCGGAGCAGATACCGACTGAGGTGCGCCTTGGTGTCGCGCGCATCGTCGTGCCGGGTGAGAACGGCGGCGCCGAGCGCTGGCGCGCCGGGGGCCTGCTGATCCAGTTTCTGCCTGAATCGGCGGAGCGCAGCCGCATGGCTGATCTGCCGGGCGGCGATGGTGACGAGCAAGATGCGGGCAATGGCCATCCGCAGGACAACGCCTGGCAGGAGGCGCTTGCGCTGATGGCGACCGTGGAGACGGACGAGCTTCTCGACCCCACCGTCGGTGCCGAGCGTCTGCTCTACCGGCTGTTCCACGAGCATGGCGTGCGCGTCTACGAGGGCACCGACGTGATGGACCAGTGCTCCTGCTCGCGCGAGAAGATCAGGGCCATCCTCGACGGCTTCACCGCCGAAGAGATCGAGGAAAGCACAGAAAACGGCGTGATCCGCGCGAGCTGCCAGTTTTGCTCCAAGGAATATGTCTTCGATCCGGCGGAATTCGACGGCAGGTAGTCAGTTCAGGGAGACTTGTTCGCCGGGCATGTCGAGCGAGAAGGCCGGAATGTCCACCTCGAACAGATTGCCCCGATGCGTCTGCATGGTGTAGCGGCCGACCATGATTCCGGAGGAGGTGGTGAGCGGGCAGCCGGAGGTATACTGGTAGACATCGCCGGGCTGCAGCTCCGGCTGCTCCCCTACGACGCCCTCTCCCGCCACCTCCTGCACGCGGCCAAGCCCATCGGTAATATGCCAATAGCGCGACAGAAGCCGCACCGTCTCGGCGGAATGGTTGGCAATGGTGATCTGGTAGGCCCAGACGTATCGGCCCTCCTCCGGGTCGGAATGGTCCGGCAGGAAGAAGGGCTCGACGCATACTTCGATGTCGTGGGTCACCGCTCGATACATGGTCGCATCCTCGGCCGCAGTTGCAAGGCCCCACCTCACATCGCAACTGATGTGACCTGCATGTGATCTATGTCGGACAAGGCGGCAGATCAATGTTGAAGCAGCGCATGCACCTGCATCTTGCTTGCCGACGCCATTGGGCGCTGCTACATGCGCGCGCATGACCGATACGCCGCTCAAGAACATCCGCAACTTCTCCATCGTCGCCCATATCGACCACGGGAAGTCGACGCTCGCCGACCGGCTCATCCAGATGACCGGCTCGCTCGAGGAGCGCGAGATGAAGGAGCAGGTGCTCGATTCCATGGACATCGAGCGCGAACGCGGGATTACCATCAAGGCCAACACCGTGCGGCTTGAATATGACGCGCGCGACGGCCAGCATTATGTTCTCAATCTTATTGACACGCCGGGGCATGTGGACTTCGCCTATGAAGTCTCCCGCTCGCTGGCGGCTTGTGAAGGCTCGCTGCTGGTGGTGGACGCCAGCCAGGGTGTCGAAGCGCAGACGCTCGCCAATGTCTATCAGGCCATCGACAACGATCACGAGATCGTTCCCGTCCTGAACAAGATCGACCTTCCCGCCGCCGAGCCCGAGCGCGTGAAGCAGCAGATCGAGGAAGTGATCGGGCTCGACGCCTCCGATGCCATCGAGATCTCCGCGAAGACGGGGCTCGGCGTCGAGGAGGTGCTGGAGGCAATCGTCCACCGCCTCCCGCCGCCGCGCGAAGGTGATGCCGAGGCTCCGCTCAAGGCGCTCCTCGTCGATTCCTGGTACGATTCCTATCTCGGCGTCATCGTGCTTGTGCGCATCATCGACGGCGTGCTGAGAAAAGGCCAGACCATCCGCATGATGGGCACGGGCGCACGCTATCCGGTCGAGCGCGTGGGTGTCATGACGCCCAAGATGGTGATGGTCGACTCCCTGAACCCCGGCGAGATCGGCTTCATCACCGCCTCCATTAAGGAAGTGGCCGACACCCGCGTGGGCGACACCATCACCGATGACAAGCGCCCCACTGACAAGCCGCTGCCGGGCTTCAAGCCAGCCCAGCCGGTGGTGTTCTGCGGCCTCTTCCCGGTTGACGCCGCCGACTTCGAGGATCTGCGCGCCGCCGTCGGCAAGCTCCGGCTCAACGACGCCTCCTTCTCCTATGAAATGGAAACCTCCGCCGCGCTTGGCTTCGGCTTCCGCTGCGGCTTCCTGGGCCTCCTGCACCTTGAAATCATCCAGGAGCGGCTGTCGCGCGAGTTCGACCTCGATCTCATCGCCACCGCTCCCTCGGTCGTCTACCGCATGAATCTCACCGACGGTCGGCAGGTCGAACTCCACAACCCCGCGGACATGCCGGACCCGGTGAAAATCGTTTCCATCGAGGAACCGTGGATTCGCGCCACCATCCTCACGCCCGACGAGCATCTGGGCGCGATCCTGAAGCTCTGTCAGGAGCGGCGCGGTATCCAGGTAGACTTGTCCTATGCCGGCAACCGCGCCATGGTCATCTACGACCTGCCGCTCAACGAAGTCGTATTCGACTTCTACGACAAGCTGAAATCCATCAGCCGCGGCTATGCGAGCTTCGACTACCAGCTCACCGACTACCGCGAGGGCGATCTGGTCAAGATGCAGATTCTGGTGAATGGCGAGCCGGTCGATGCTCTCTCCATGCTCGTCCACCGCTCCCAGGCGGAGCGGCGCGGCCGCGCCATGTGCGAGAAGCTGAAGGAGCTCATCCCGCAGCACATGTTCCAGATCCCGATCCAGGCGGCGATCGGCGGCCGCATCATCGCGCGCGAGACTATCCGGGCGCTCAGGAAGGACGTGACGGCCAAGTGCTACGGCGGCGACGTCACCCGCAAGCGCAAGCTCCTTGAGAAGCAGAAGGAAGGCAAGAAGCGCATGCGCCAGTTCGGCAAGGTGGAGATCCCCCAGGAGGCGTTTATCCAGGCGCTGAAGATGGGGGATTGAGAAGCCTTCCCTTGGGGTTGCTCCGTACATGCCGAAGACGTGATCACTGAGCGCGAACCTCAGCGCGAATGGATCGAACGCACGGTTCGCAGTCCGGAATGGACAGTACCCGTCCAAGGCGACCCGGCGTCGAGCGCCGCTTCCGGACAATTCCCGAATATGGCGGTCGTGCGCTGCGTGTCGCCTGCTATGGAAACAGCAACGGAAATAAAATTACAGCGTTCTTCGACCGCGACGCGAAAAGACCGCGATGAAACCGACTGTAAAATACCGGCCCGAGGACAACGCGGCCTATATCTGCTTTTCTTCGGCCAAGGTGCTCGAAAGCGCAGAGGTGTCGCCGGATGTCGTCTTTGACTTCGACGCTGAAGGCCACGTCGTCGGCATCGAACTGCTGGATGCACGGTCGCAACTATCTGCAGACGTGCTGAATGAAGCGGCATGAAAGCGGCGCCTTAAGGCAGTCGGGAGCGCCAAAGAGAGGCGGCGTTCCAGCCTCTTTAAGGGTGGCAGCTGGGCAACCACCCCGCCATTACGAAAAATAACCATATCCGAATGCTCCATAATCGCCCCATCGGCTAGGGGACTTCCTGCTCCTGCAATGGCCTGATGCAACGTGCCGGAGCCGCAAGGGCACCGATCTGCATCGACTTGGCAAGGACCGGATGTCCGGACATGCCCGCACTGTGCGGGAAAGCTGGTTTCACGTGCTGGATTTCAGCGGAGGCGCCTATTCGGCGCCCTCTTTCATCTCCGGGATTTCCAACCGGCGGCTAATGTCGGGAAGGTCCGCGTCTGGTCGTCAGGATTGGTGTCGCTGTCATTTCGTAGGTGTGGAATCTCCTGATGCAGATAATCTCCCAGCTTTGGCCAACTAAAGGCGACAAGAACGATCAGCATTCCCAACCAATCGGCGGGCGCCCATCGGAGTCCTCAACCCGCAGAGCGCCCGCGAACGCGCAAACGTCTACAAACGCAGAAGAGGCGTTCGACGGATCGATGATTTTCAACGAGCGGATGGAAGAGAATTTCCAGAAGCTCATGAAGATGAGGTATGGGCACAAGGGCGCAAACGAGTATCCGCCGGTGCCGCGAGCATCATCTACCTCGTTGTTCAAACAATTTCTTACCTATTATGGGCTCCTCGGCGGGATGGGCGGAAATACTCCCTTACTCAATCCCCAAGGGGCCGAGGCCATGCCGCCCGTGGCTTCCCTCGCTGGAAACCCTCCCTCTCAAACAACCGCTTTGCCTGCTCTATCAGAAACGGAATCCAGCATTGACACCGTTAACGCCCAGCTTGATCAAGGGCGACTCCAGCTCGTCAAACCGGAGATCAATGACGTCAGCCTGCCGAGAAGCAAGCGAGCGGTAATTGAGGTTGCTCCGCTGCACGGTAATCTGCCCGTGTGCCCATCCTCGCTGGTCGCTGCTCGTATCCAGGCAGCCCGCGAGCTTATGGGCAGTGCCGCCGACGGCAAAGATGATGAAGAAGTGCTTGATGCCGCGAACAGAATTCACGTTCAAGCCCAACGTCACCCTGATCGCATCTTTACAGAAGAAGTATCCAAAAAACTTCTAGTGAAAGAAGCGCAGATATGGGCGGATCAGAACGGGAACAAGGAGCTGCAGTTACCCCTAGAGAAGATTATAGAGATTTATAACGAGGCATGGGAGCTGGCCCTTGAACCGCCTTCTCCGCCAAAATTCAAGAGCCGGGATGAAATCCAGGCAGAGCTCGATAGCAATAAGATCAACTCTGGATCAGGACCAATATCCAAATTTATAAACGATAATATAGTCTCTGACAACTATCATGCAAGTGTAAAGAAGTACTACGAACAATTTTCGGACTTTATTTCAAGTAACCTTCCTAAATTTGTAACCTTAAAAGCACTGGAAAATGCGGCAGTTGCGGGGCTGGGCCGCATCCACATGGAGTATCGCCCAAACCGGGTTTGGACTGTAAGCGATGTGCTCCTTGACCGGCTGATAGCGGCAGTCAGGCGTCATCCTCAAAGCCTTATGAGAGGCCAGCAAATACCGGCGTATTTCTTCTCAATGCCTGACGGCCGATTCGGCATGGTGGGTCCGCAAGGGGAATTCAAGTTCCTCAGTCGGAATGCACTGGACGAACATGGCAAGCTTAAGAAGGAAGTGGTTCTTCGCGCGTTGGGCATTGCTTTTGCCGAGGATATCAAGGGCAGCTTTAAGGTAGGATGCAGCGGAGATTCGAAGAATTGTCCCTCTGCAAACTTTCAGATTGTTCAATCCCGGAGCGATACGGGGGATGATGCTCTCTCAATCAAGGAAATGATGGAGCTTAAAATAAGAAATATCGCAATATCTTCCTTGAATAAAATTAAAGAAGAAAACTATAATATTGGTACGGCTGAAGTCTTATTCAGATTGCTTCCATTTTATGAGGAAATTACAAAATCAAACCTTGATCCAAATCATGAGTTCTCCTTCTCGAATATCGCATGGGATGTGGCAGATCTGGCAGCCACCTTCATTTTCATTGGTTTAGCTGGAGCAAAAGCCGGATACAAGGGGCTGAAGGCCGCAGCGCCTCTCCTCAGGTCGGCAGCAACGGCCGGCTCCACGCGTAAGGTTTCAATAATCCTGCGTGCACTCATAGACAGTTACAAAACCAGTTCGTTCCTGCGGTTGGCGGGAAAAGAATTAACAGACTTCATCCTGCCGGTCTTTTCAACCAAGAGCCTCGTTCAATCGGCATCTCAGGGTGCGAAGCGTGTTGTCCAGAAGGCACTCACACACAGCATCGCAAAAACCGAGAAGTCGATAATGGCCGCCATTCGAAGAGCCAAACCGGCACCTAAGCTCCACGCAGAGACTCTGCGCGCGCTGCGCACGGATCGCTTCACCATTGAGGATGCGACACGGCTGGTCGGGAAAAATCCCAACAGCCATTATGTCGATGACAAAAAGGGCTTCATCTATAAGGGGTTCGTTTTCCGGGGCGACATGCGTGCTCCGGAGGAAATTTTCGGCCAGGGCTTCAAGCTCAGGACCGAGATCAAGGATATTGAAGAGGTCAATGGTTTCCGCGGCGGTTTCGGCGGCGGCAAGGACGCACTGGATATCGATGGCAGGGGAATTTCGACCTCTCCCTTCGCCATGACCAAGGATCACGCCGGTGCAGATGTGTATGGGCGCGCAAGGGGCGGCTACACCTATCTGGTGGATGCGCGCGAACTGGAGGGCTATGACCTTTATAAGAATGCTGCGTTTGCTCGCTTCCGGAACACCTACAAGAAGAGCACGGACGACGCGGCAAAGCACGCAGCTCTTTCTCATCCACGGCCGATGGAGATCAATTACGGCACCGATATTCCAGCCGAGAAAATCATCGGCGCCTTCGACAGGAACGGGAAATATCTGCCTAATCCGGGCTATAGGGCAACTGAGGTTGAAAGCCTGCCAAAGGTCGTTTCCCTGGCCACTTCGGCGTGGAAAGGCGCGCGGCTGGTTTCCAGGATCAAGGAGCTTGCGAGTTCTGTTGAGCAGCCCGGCCCCTTGGAAGACGAGGCGCATTACATCGCACCCGCTGCTATTGCAAACTTATTGAAACGGCGCATCGAAATCCGCGATTTCCCCAAGAGCGGCCGCAAGTGGCATGTCGACCCGAGTGATGGGACTGAGAAATCGACAATTACCATTGCGCACTCATCGGGCCACTATGACGCTTATATCAACGATGAGTTGGTGAGGATGCCGGAGGACGAAAACTCCCCGTTCCGCGCCATCTCTGCTGCCCTCAATAAAAGAGCTGACATTCCCGATGTTGCGGTCGAGATCTTGCGTGAAAAAACCGCAGAGGAATTGCGCAACCACGCCGAACGGTATGTTGACCAGCTGAAAGCGCACCATGAGGCTCGATCAACGCGTCACTATCATGTCGGGCGAAAAACGCGCCATGAGCGGGATGTGGAGACAGAGCCGGCGGCAGACCCGTCTTTATAAGCAGGACGCCATCAATTTTTCCGCGTGGTGTCTTTCGCCCCGCGCATTGACCAGCTTCGGCGTTTCCGTAACCGCCGAAGCCTCCGAACTTAGTCCCGAGCCGGGAAATTCTGCCACGGGCACGATTGTCTTCTCGTGCCCGTGGTATCGCCACCGCTTCGGGATGAGGCCGTTCATGTTCTCCCGGCTCCAACCGTCAGGATCATTTTATTCGAAGGCTTCATAACGGTGTCATGGGATAGAGCGGGCTGACTCTGCGCCAGCATCGCATGGTGCTGCGATTTTACCGGTCTTCCGCGTCCATTTCCCTCAGGATCGCCCGACATCTCAACGAATCTAACGCTTTCATGCCGCAAAGAACGTTCGATCCAACGCTCGACATCACGAGAAAAGCCATCGCAAGTCACGCTGCCTGGAGTCAGCGGCAGCCCCGCCGGCCGCGCTCCCGCAACTTCCAGAGTGCCCCGCACGAGCGCGCGGATCGGGAGATCGGCTATGATCAGCTGGCGAGGGGTCTGGCAGGAGAGGGAGAAGGGCAGGGGTCCGTCGTGCGGCCGTCATCCGCCTCTCCGCTGAAGCTGCTTTCGGTTATTTCCCTTCTGGTTTCCGCGCGCATAGCCGAGGCGAACAAGGATATTGCACTGAACGGCACTGGACCTGCCGGACGGCAAATGCCGCAAATGACGCCTCGGGCAACCGTCGCAGAAGCATCGATTTCTTCAGAGAAAGCCATAGCTTCTTTCCTTCAGGACGTTGCCGAACGTGCCGGAACGGGAAAGGATCAAAACGTACTCCCAACGCCACTTAACCAGAGCTTCCTGCAATCGAAAGGCAGCATCCAGCTGGTCAAACGCGCCGTTTCCGTATCCGCGGCCTCGGGGCGCGCCGAGAGTTCCGGCGAGCCTGCAAGGAGCGAAAACCCGCCGCTTAACGGCGATCTTTCTGTTGCGCCTTCCTCGCTAATCGGCGCCCGGGTGAAGGCGGTGCGGGCACTCCTTGGCCCCGAGGCTGAGGGCAAGGAGGACGAAGAACTTCTGGATACCGCAAACGAAATTCATCTTGAGGCTGCACGTCACCCGGATGACCAGGCTGCGGTGGAGGCATCCGCTGCGCTTTTCGCGGAAGAGGCGCGGATTTGGGCCGAGGAAAATGGCGGCAGGGAATTGGACCTCACGCCAGAAAAGATAATCGACCTGTATCTGGAGAGCTGGAAGCAGGCGGTGTCTCTTCTCGATATCCCGCATTTCAAGTCGAGGGCAGAAATATTAAAGAACTCAAGAAGGATTATGTAAAGAATAGGCACTACGATACACTAAAAATCAAGCTGGCCGCATTAAGGAAAACAAGCTTGGCCGCTAGAGCAGAAAAGCTGTATTTTGAACAATTCAAGGAATATATCGAGAACCATCTTCCCAGGCTCGTTGCTGCAAAAACCTTCGTCAATGCGGCGGAGGCGGGTCTACCACGCATTCTCATGGAATACCGGCCCGAACATATTTGGATAGTCAAAGATGTTACTTTGCATCGCAGTGGATTCCTGCACCAAGGCTGGAAAGAGAGGCCTTTCGAAGATCTGGCAGCCAGCATTCGTCTTTCCCATGCCGGATGCAAGATTTGGCATGGTGAGGCCAAGCGGAAAGTTCAAGTTTCTTGACCGCACTATTCTCAAGAAAAACGGAAACCTCCACAAGAAAGCCGTTCTTCACGCGCTGGGTATCCCGTTTTCCATCGAACCGGACAGGCGATATGCGAGCGGATGCCCCAAGGGCGAGGAGGTGTGTCACATAACTAATTATCATATTAAGGAAGATTTCCTCGACGCCGGCTCAAAATACCTAACCATCAAGGAGATGATGGAATCAAAAATAAGAAAGAACATCATTTCAGTAATTATGGAGCTTAAGGAAGAAAAATACGGCGCTGGCGTTCTTGAATCTGTATTAAAGAACATCATCCCGTTCCATGAAACCGCTCATAAGCTCCTGTTCGATCCCACCTATGAGGTGTCGCCCGGGGATATCGCGCTGGATCTGGCTTCTCTTGGACTGACGCTCGGCTCGCTCGGTGCGTCTGCCGCGAAATCCGGTGCTGCTGGTCTCAACGCAGCCAAGGCGACTCTTGCGGCGGCGGGGAACATAAGCGCGGCCGGCAGAGCGTCCATCATTATCCGGGCCATCGTGAACAGCTACAAGACGAGCTCCTTTCTGCAGCTTGCGGGAAAGGAGCTGACGGACTTTGTCGTGCCGGTATTTACGACGGAAACTATCGCATCGTCAGTCCTCAAGGGCGGAAAGACGCTTGCCAGAAAAGCACTGAAAGGACGCCTGCGCCCGGACGGTGACACGGTCGCCGCTTTCTCGCGGGTCGCCAAAGGGCGCGGCAAAGTCGGGCAACGAGTGCTGATGAAAGTGCTGCAGGAGGCCCGCACAACAGGCTTCACCGTCGAGGATGCGGTCTACCTCGTCGGGCGACACCCGAACAGCCGCTATGTCGATGCGGCGAAAGGCTTTGTCTACAAGGGCTTCGTGTTTCGGGGGGATAAGCGCGGTCCAAAGGAGATCTTTGACCAGGGATTCAGACTGAGAACCGAAATCAAGGATCTCAACGAGGTCAACGGTTTCCGCGGCGGTTTTGGCGGCGCCAAGGATGCGCTCGACATTGACGGCAGGGGCATCTCGACCTCCCCCTTTGTCATGGCCGAAGATGGCACCGGAGCGGACGTCTACGGGCGCGCCAGAGGCTACTATACCTATCTGGTGGATGCACGTGAGCTGGAGGGTTACGACCTCTACAAGAACGCCGCTCTGGAGCGATTCCGCAGCACATATGGCTACGGCACCGACGAAGCAGTCAGACAGGCGGTGCTGTCGCATCCGCGTCCGCTTGAGGTCAATTACGGTACCGACATTCCCCCCGAAAAGATCGTCGGTGCCTTTGACAAGGAAGGGCGATATCATCCCAACCCGGCCTATAAAGCGCCTGAGCTTGAGGGTGTGCCGGCGGCCCAAAGCGCGCGGGCCGAGGCACGTGTCGCGACGCTTGAGCGCATCGCGGATTTTCTCGAGAGGCCCGGGCAGTGGAACGATGAAGCCGGTGATTTTGCTCCCGCGGCCATCGCACGGGCGCTGAACCGGCAAATTGAAATTCGCGATTACCCCTTCGAAGGGCATAGGTGGTATCTCGAAGCACGCGGTCAAACATCAGAGCGCCCGATTAGCATCGTTTACTCATCGCGCCATTACGACGCCTATATCAAAGGCCGGCGCGTAGCCATTCCGCCGGACGGCGATTGCCTGTTCCGCGCTGTTCTTGCCGGCATCCATGAGACCTCCGAGATTTCGGATGATGCGGTAAGGGAGCTGCGCAGGCT
>ERZ777003.1598-NODE-1598-length-32419-cov-16.738598_pt1 | contig 32419 bp, 29 predicted proteins | sample MGYA00374956_ERZ777003 | MGnify/ENA primary metagenome ERZ777003 (study PRJEB29302, sample SAMN06268252) | bioreactor metagenome | isolation source: Joint BioEnergy Institute, California, USA | place: USA:Joint BioEnergy Institute, California, USA | collected... | reverse complement strand
ATCCACATCTCCCGGGCGACGTTCGCGTAGTAGCCGAGCGAGATCACCGAGTTGATCGCCATGATCACGGCCAGGGCGTAGGCCCAGCCGGTGTCCGCGTCGACCACGGCCCGGAACGCCACGAACTTGGCCAGCCAGCCGGCCAGCGGCGGGATGCCGGCCAGGGCGAACAGGAAGATCGACATCAGGACGGCGAGCGACGGCGCGTAGGTGATCAAGCCGCCGAAGCTCGGGATCTCGGCGCTGCCGGTCTTGCGGGCCACGGCCATGACCACGGTGAAGGCACCGAGGTTCATGGCGGCGTAGATCAGCAGGTAGGTGACGACGGACGTGAGCGTCGACTCGCCGATCTGCCCCACCACGGCGAGCGGCGCCAGGATGAAGCCGGCCTGCGAGATGCCCGAGTAGGCGAGCATCCGCACCAGGTTGGTCTGGCGCAGGGCGACGACGTTGCCGACCGTCATCGACAGGACCGCCAGCAGCCACAGGAGCGGGCGCACGACCTCGGTCTGGCCGGCGAAGCCGATGACGACGAGCTGGACGAGCGCCACGAAGCCGGCCGCCTTGGACGACACCGACAGGAAGGCCGTGATCGGCGTCGGCGCGCCCTCGTAGGTGTCCGGCGCCCAGGTGTGGAACGGTACCGCCGACACCTTGAAGGCGAACCCGGCCACGACCAGCACGACCGCCAGGCTGATGACCGGGACCGACTCGCCGGTCGCCAGCGCTTCGCCGATGCCGGCCAGCTGGGTCGTGCCCGCGAGGCCGTACACCAGCGACATCCCGTAGAGGAGGATGCCGGTGGCGAAGACGCCCATCAGGTAGTACTTCACGCCCGCCTCGTTGCCCTTCGGGTCACGCTTGCGCCACCCGGCGAGGAGGTAGGCGGGGATGGAGAGCATCTCCAGGGCGACGAAGATCGTGACGAGGTCACGGGCCGACGCCATCACGGTCATGCCGAGGATCGAGGCGAGCAGCAGGAAGTAGTACTCGCCCTCGGCGTAGTCGCCCTCGGCGATGTAGTTGGTCGACAGCAGGACGACCACGTACCCGGAGACCAGGAACAGCGCCTTCAGCACCAGGGCGAAGTTGTCGACGGCGTACGCGCCGCCGAACAACACCCGGTCGGTGCCGTCGGCCGCCAGCGTCAGGACGGGCACCATGGCCGCGAGCAGGCCGAGGCCCGCGAGCGAGGGGAGCACGCCCTTGCGGTCCTCGGGCAGGAACAGGTCGGCCACGAGGACCAGGCACAGCACGCCCACGACGACGAGGTCGGGGGCGAGGGCGTGCCAGTCGACGGCCGGGCGCTCGAAGGCGTCCCTGGCCGCCTGGGCGGCGTGTCCGAGGCCGGCGACGGTGGCGAGGACCGACATGGCGCGTCAGCCGCCCACCGCGGCGGCGATCGACTGGGCGACCGCGGTCATCTGCCCGTCGCTGACCCGGAACACGATGTTGGGGAAGATGCCGATGGCCAGGATGAGCACCAGCATCGGCACCCAGGCGATCCACTCGGACGGGAGCACGTCGTGGATCTCCTCGTGCTCGAACTCCTCGGTCGGCGTGCCGAAGGCCGTGCGCTGGTAGAGCCAGAGCAGGTAGCCGGCGGCGAACACCGTGCCGATGGCGGCCACGACCATGTACACCCGGAACGTCGTCTGGCTGAGGTCGGCGCCCGGCTCGTAGGCGGCGAGGATGGCGGGGAACTCGCCCCAGAACCCGGCCAGGCCGGGCAGGCCGAGCGAGGCCATGGCCGAGAAGCCGAGGACCCAGCCCAGCCGCGGCGCCTTGACCAGGATGCCGCCCAGCCGCCGGATCTCGAGCGTGTGCCAGCGCTCCTTCACCGAGCCCGTCAGGAAGAAGAGCATGCCGGTGATGAGGCCGTGGGCGACCATGCCCATGACCGCGGCGTTCAGGCCGAAGTCGGTGAGCGTCGAGATGCCCAGCATCGTGAAGCCCATGTGGGCCACCGACGAGAAGGCGATGAGGCGCTTCATGTCGGTCTGGGCCAGGCAGGCCAGGGCGCCGTAGATGATGCCGATGACGGCCAGCAGGCCGATCCAGGGCGCCCAGTCGGCCGCCGCCTCGGGCAGGATCGGCAGCGCGACCCGCACGAAGCCGTAGGTGCCGAGCTTCAGCAGCACCGCGGCCAGGATGACCGAGCCGACGGTCGGCGCCTGGGTGTGGGCGTCGGGCAGCCAGGTGTGGAACGGGAAGATCGGCACCTTGATGCCGAAGCCCAGGAACATGCCGCCGAAGATGAGCATCTGGGTCCGGTGGTCGACCCCGGCCTCGGCCACGCCCCGGGCGAGGTCGCTCATGACGAAGCTGTCGACGTCGGCGACGAAGTAGAGGGCGAGGAAGCTGACCAGCATCAGCGCCGAGCCGAACAGCGTGAAGAGGAAGAACTTGATGGCGGCGTACTGGCGCTGCTCACCGCCCCACACGCCGATGAGGAAGTACATCGGCAGCAGGACGACCTCGAAGAAGACGAAGAACAGGATGAGGTCCTGCGCCACGAAGGTGCCGAGCATGCCGGTGTGCAGCACCAGCAGCAGGACGAGGAACGCCTTCGGGTTCCGCGGCTCGGGGAAGTGGTTCCAGCTGTAGATGATGCACAGCGGCACCACCAGCAGCGTCAGGGCGATGAGCGGGACGGCCAGCCCGTCGATGCCGATGGCGTAGCGGGCGTTGATGACCTCGATCCACGACTCGTCGACCGTGAACTGCAGGGTGTCGGTCGCGCCGTAGTCGAAGTCGGCGATGACCGCGCCGCCGATGCCGGCCGTGGCCAGCGCCACCGCCAGGGCCACCACCTTGTGGGTGGTCTCCTCGGCGCGGGGGATCAGCAGCATCACGAGCGCCCCTGCCAGCGGCAGGAACACCATGAGCGTGAGGCCCCAATCGGTCAGGAACTGGTTGTTGTCCATCGTGAACCTTGGCGGTAGCCGTCAGACGAAGAGGATGATGGCCCCGGCGAACAGCGCGGCGGCCCCGAAGAGGAGCGCCCCGTACTGCTGCACCTTGCCGGAGGTGAGCTGGCGGAAGACCTGGCCGGTGGTGTTGGCCACCTCGGCGGACGAGTTGACCGCGCCGTCGACGACCTGCTGGTCGATGCGCTGGTAGACGAAGCGGCCGACCACCGTGGCGGCCCGTCCGGCGCCGTTGACGATGCCGTCGATGACGTTCTGGTTGACCCAGTAGGCGGCCCGGGCGATCGGGCCCTTCGTGCCACCGGCGATGACGCCCGTGTAGAGGTGGTCGAAGTAGTACTTGTTCTCGAGGAACCGGTAGCCGGCCCGGGCGAGGGCGTTGCGCCGGGTGATGCCGTGGACCCCGACGCCCCGCCAGTACCAGAGGTACGAGGCGCCGATGCCGAGGGCGGCGATCACCGTGCTGACCAGCGCGATGCCCAGGCTGAAGCTCGGGTGGCTGAAGCCCTCGACCGGGAAGTACGGGCCCTTGGGCTCGAAGAAGTGCTCGAACCGGAGGGCGGCGCCCTCGGGCACGAAGCTCAGCGCGCCGCTGTCGGGGATGTTGGCGAAGCCGGCGACGACCGCCAGCCCGGCCAGGATCCACAGCGGGACGGTGATGCGGGGGCCGGACTCGTGGGGCTCGCCGTGGCCGCGGTACTCGCCGAAGAACGTGAGGTAGACGCAGCGGGTCATGTAGGCGGCGGTCATCAGGGCGCCGATGAGGCCGACCACGAGGAAGGCCTTGTAGCCCCCCTCGCCGCCGAGCTGCGAGGCGCCGGCGAGGATCTCGTCCTTCGACCAGAACCCGGCGAGCGGGAAGATGCCGATGAGCGCCCCGGTGGAGATGAGGAACGTCTTGTAGGTCTGCGGCATCCACCGGCGCAGGCCGCCCATGTCCCGCTTCATGTCGAAGCTGTGGACGGCGTGGCTGACCGAGCCCGAGCCGAGGAACAGGCAGGCCTTGAAGAAGGCGTGGGTGAACAGGTGGAAGAAGGCGGCGGTCCAGGCCCCGACGCCCAGCGCCATGACCATGTAGCCGAGCTGGGAGACCGTCGAGTAGGCCAGCACCTTCTTGATGTCGCTCTGGACGAAGGCCAGCCCGGCCCCGCCGATCACGGTGACGCCGCCGACGAGCGCGAGCAGGTTGAAGGTCGAGGTGCCGATCTCCAGGCCCTCGAAGAAGACGCCGTAGAGGCGTCCGACCATGTAGATGCCGGCCACGACCATCGTCGCCGCGTGGATGAGGGCGGACACCGGCGTCGGGCCGGCCATGGCGTCCGGCAGCCAGGTGTGGAGGATGAACTGGCCGGACTTCGACATGACCGCGGCGATGAGCGCGCAGGAGGCGACGGTGAGCGCCGTCTGGCTGATGCCGCCCTCGAGGGCCAGCGTGTTGATCTCGAGGATGTCGAAGGTGCCGCCGGCCGCCCAGAACAGCGTGATCATGCCGCACAGCAGGCCGACGTCGCCGACGCGGTTGGTGATGAACGCCTTGAGGGCGGCGTCGCTGTTGGCCTTCTCCTCCCACCAGTGGCCGATCAGGGCGAACGAGCAGACGCCGACGAGCTCCCAGCAGACGATCAGCTGCAGCGTCGTCTTGGCCATGACGAGGCCGAGCATCGACGCCGTGAACAGCGAGAGGAAGGCGAAGAAGTGCGTGTAGCGGCGGTCGCCGGCCACGTAGTCGGTCGAGTAGACGTGGACCAGCAGCGACACCAGGGTGACGACGAAGAGCATCATCACCGCCGGGCCGTCGAGCAGCATGCCGACCTCGATGTCGACGTCGCCGCTCTGGAACCACGTCCAGCCCTTCTCGACGGGCTCGACGACGTGCTCGGTGCCGTGGCCGGCCTCGTGCGGCGGGTTCTCGACCCGGTCGAACCACTGGACGTTGACGACCAGCGCCAGCACGAAGGCGATGGCGACCGCGGCGATGCCGAGCTCGCTGCCCTTGTGCGGCAGCCGCTTGCCGATCAGCAGGATGAGGAAGAACGACGCCGCGGGGACGAGCGGGATGATCCAGGCGTTCTCGAGCACGGTCGACCTCAGCCCCTCATCGAGTCGACGTCGTCGAGGTCGACGCTCGACCGGTTCCGGTAGATGATCAGCACCATCGCCAGGCCGACGCCGACCTCGGCGGCCGCCACGGCGATGACGAAGAGGGCGAACACCGCGCCGGCGATGTCACCGTTCATGGCGCCGAACGCGATCAGGTTGATGTTGACCGCGTTGAGGATCAGCTCGATCGACATCAGCACCAGGACGGTGTTCTTGCGAGCGATGACCCCGTAGACGCCGATGCAGAACAGCACGGCACCCAGGAGCAGGAACTGGTTCAGCATCAGGTCGTCCATCGGGTCACCGATCCTTCCGGGCGATGACGATGGCCCCGACCAGCGCTGAGAGCAGCAGCACCGAGATCACCTCGAACGGGATCAGGTACTGCGAGAAGATGGCGTCGCTCACCGTCGCGGTGTTCGAGCCGCCGACGGCGACGAGGCGACGGTCCTCGGGCAGCGGGTCGCTGCCGAAGTGGTCGATCAGGGCGTAGCCCATGACCCCGGCGAGCAGCAGCGCCGTGATCAGCCCGACCCACCAGCGCTCGTTGGTCATCTCGGGGTCCTGACCGATCCGCGCCCGGGTCAGCATGATGCCGAACAGCATCAGCACCATGATCGCCCCGATGTAGACGAGCACCTGGGTGGTGGCCACGAACTCGGCGGCCAGCAGGATGTACTGCGCGGCGACGCCGGCGAACACGACGATCAGCGCCAGCGCGGCGCGCACGACGTTGCGGTTGGTCACCACGACGACGGCGGCGGCGACCATCACCGCGGCGATCACGTAGAAGAAGATGTTCTGCGCCACCATCAGCTCACCGGGGGACCTTGCGGACCTTCTGCTCGGACCCGGCCTCGTAGGGCTCGAAGTCCGGCACCGTCTCCATCCACTCGCCGAGGCGCTCCTTGTCGTGGAGGAGGTCGGCGAGGCGCAGCTCGGAGTACTCGTACTCGGGGCTCCAGAACAGGGCGTCGAAGGGGCAGACCTCGACGCAGATCCCGCAGTACATGCAGAGGGCGTAGTCGATGTCGAAGCGGTCGAGCTTGTTGACCGTCCGCGGCTTGCCCCCGGGCCGGCGGGGCGGCGCCGTCTCCTTGTGGCCCTCGATGTAGATGCACCAGTCGGGGCAGCTGCGGGCACACAGCATGCAGACGGTGCAGTTGTCCTCCTTGAGGGCGATGACGCCACGCGCCCGGGGCGTGGGCACCTCCTTCTCGTGGGGGTACTGCACCGTCGCCGCGCCCTTCGACGGCGCCGGGATGAGCGTCTTGATGCCCCGGGCCGGGAACATCGTCCGGCCCATCGTCTTCAGCGTGACGCCGAGGCCCTTGACCAGGCCCGGGACCTTGGGAGCAGGCAGTCTGGCCATGACTAGTAGGCCACCTTCAGAGCCATGGTCGCCAGGATGTTGACCAGCGACAGCGGGATGAGGACCTTCCACGCGAGCTGCTGGAGCTGGTCCTCGCGGAACCGCGGGTAGGTGAACCGCACCCAGAAGACGAGGAACGCGACCAGCATGATCTTGGCCAGCAGCACGATCGGCCCCAGCACGTTCATGTAGTCGGCGTCGAGGTCGACGCCCGGCAGCGCCCACCCGCCGAGGAAGAGCGTGGCCGCCACCGCGGCGAAGGCGCCGGCGCTCGCGAACTCGGCGATGAAGAAGAGCAGGAACCGCATGCCCGAGTACTCGGTCATGTAGCCGGACACCAGCTCCGACTCGGCCACGGGCATGTCGAAGGGGGTCTGGGTGAGCTCGGCCTGCAGGGCGACGAGGAAGATGAGGAACCCGACGAACTGGGTGAGGATGAACGGGTTCCCGATCCCGTCCCAGCCGAAGATCGCGCCCTCGTGCTGGGCGGCCACGATGCCCTGGAGGTTGAGCGTCCCGGCCTGGATGACGACGCCGACGACCGCCAGCACCATCGGCAGCTCGTAGGCGATGAGCTGGCCCGCCGCCCGCAGGCCGCCGAGCAGCGAGTACTTGTTGGCCGAGGACCAGCCGGCGATGAGGATGCCGAGGACCGAGATCGACGAGACGGCGAGGATGTAGAAGATCCCCACGTCGAGGTCGGCGAACCAGGCGTCGGGGCCGAACGGCACCCCCACGTAGGTGAGGAAGACCGTCATCACCACGATGTAGGGGGCCATCGCGAAGAGCTTCCGGTCGGCCCGCCAGGGGATGATGTCCTCCTTCTGGATCCACTTGCCGACCTCGGCGAGCAGCTGCATCGAGCCGTACGGCCCCGCCTCCATGGGGCCGAGGCGGCTCTGCATGAAGCTCATCATCTTGAAGAGGAAGACGTAGACCAGCGTGCCGGCGGGCAGCAGCACGGCGGCCAGCACGCCGATCGTGCGCAGGACGGTCTGCTGCCACCAGGCCAGCTCGACGGCGAGCACCAGGCTGCTCATCGGTCGATGTCCCCCAGGATGAAGTAGAGGCTGGCCAGGATCGTGATGATGTCCGGCACGTAGACGCCCTTGAGCACCCAGGGCACGACCGAGATGTTCGAGAAGCTGGCCGAACGGATCTTCACGCGGAACGGCCCCAGGTCGCCCTTGCTGACCAGGTAGTAGCCCATGGCGCCGAGCGGGTTCTCCGTCTCGACGTAGGCCTCGCCGGGCGGGACCTTGATGACCCGGGGGACCTTGGCCATGATCGGCCCGCTGGGCAGCCCGTCGCAGAGCTGGTCGACGATGTGGGTCGCCTCGCGGGTCTCCTGCAGCCGGACCCAGCAGCGGGCGAAGCTGTCGCCGTCGGGGTGGGTCCAGACCTTCCAGTCGACCTCGTCGTGGGCCAGGCCGGAGATGCCGCCGTCACGGCGCAGGTCCCAGTCGACGCCGGACGCCCGCAGGTTGGCGCCGGACAGCCCGTAGGCCAGGGCGACCTCGGCGGGGATGACGCCGACGCCCCGGGTGCGGGCCTCGAAGATCTCGTTGCCGAAGAGGAGGTCCTCCATCTCGTCGCAGAAGCTGCGGATCCGGGCCATGACGGCCTTGGTGTCCGCGATCCACCCCTTCGGCAGGTCGTCCTTCAGGCCGCCGATGCGGTCGAAGTTCGGGTGGAAGCGCCCACCGGTGACCGCCTCGATCTGGTCGAGGACGTGCTCGCGGTCGCGGAAGGCGTAGAAGGTCGGCGTCACCGCGCCGAGCTGGACGCCCAGGTCGCCGAGGAAGATGACGAGGTTGGCGATCCGGGCCATCTCGAAGAGGATCGTGCGGATGCACCGGGCCCGGGGCGGCGCCTCGATCTCCATCAGCTGCTCGGCGGCGAGGATGAAGGGCACCTCGTTGGCGAAGCTGCCGAGCCAGTCGATGCGGTTGATGAGGGTCGTGACCTGGGGGTAGGTGCGGACCTCGGTGAGCTTCTCGTAGCCCCGGTGCATGTAGCCGGGGACGACGTCGGCCCACACGACCTGCTCGCCGTCGAGCTTGGCCGTGACCCGCAGCGTGCCGTGGGTGGCGGGGTGCTGCGGCCCCAGGTTGAGGATCATGCCCTCGTCGGTCTCGAGCTCGACGTTGACCCGGGCGTCGGCCGCCTGGGCGTCGACGTACGCCAGCTGCTGGCGCTCGGTGAGGGCGGTCATGCGTCACCTCCTGCGGTGTCGCCGTCGCCGGGCGCGGCCTCGTCGGGCATCGGCTCGACGTCGACGATGCCGGGCCAGGGCTTCACCAGGCGGGCCAGGAGGGGGAAGTCCTTGCGCAGCGGGTGCCCCTCGAACTCGCTCGGCAGGTAGAGGTGGCGCAGCCCGGGGTGGCCGTCGAAGGTGATGCCGAACATCTCCCAGCACTCCCGCTCGTGCCAGTTGGCCCCGGCGAACAGCGGGACGATGCTCCGGATGCGGAGGTCGTCGTCGGGCAGGTCGGCCTTGAGCACGACGTTGCGGTGCGGGGCGGGGCGGCGGACGTCGGCCAGGCGGCAGAAGACCTGGAAGCGCGTGTCCCCGCCGGCCACGCCGGTCTCGATCGGGGCGTCGGGGTCGGGCCGGGGGATGCCGGTGTCGACGGCGGCGTCCTCGTACCGGCCCCACGGCGAGGGCATCCAGTCGATGCCGGAGAGGAAGTCGAAGAACGTGAAGCCGAAGCGCAGCTTGACCGTCTCCACCGCGTCGTACCAGGCGTCGCGGGTCACCCGCAGCCACAGGCCGCGCCCGGGGGCCACGTGGCTGCCGACGACGGCGTCGCCGAGCGCCTCGGTCATCTCGGCGAGCAGCGCCTCCCGCTCCTCGTCGCGGGGCGCCTGCGCCTCCTCGGCGGCGGTGTCGGTCGCCTCTGCCATCACTGCACCACCAGCGGGTCGCCCCGCCAGCGATCGGCCATGTCCTCCCGCCCGATCCGCTGCTGGAGGAGGACGATGCCCTCGAGCAGCGCCTCGGGCCGCGGCGGGCACCCGGGGATGTAGACGTCGACGGGGAGGACCTGGTCGATCCCCTTGGTCACCGAGTAGCTGTCCCAGTAGGGCCCGCCGCAGTTGGTGCACGACCCCATCGAGATGACGTACTTGGGGTCGGCCATCTGCTCGTAGAGCCGCTTGATGGACGGCACCATCTTGTCGGTGACCGTCCCCGAGATGACGACGACGTCCGCCTGGCGGGGGCTCGCGGGCAGGGGGATGACGCCGAGCCGCATGACGTCGTAGCGGGGCGAGGCGAACGCGGCGCCCATCTCGATCGCGCAGCAGGCCAGCCCCCACTGGTACGCCCAGAGGCTGTACTTGCGCGCGGTGTTGAGGAGCGATGTCAGCGGCTTGGGCATCTTGCCGCTCTCGACGAGACCCATCAGCGGACGTCCTGTGTCAGACCCAGCGGAGGACCTTCTTCTTCCAGGCGTAGAGCAGCCCGAGCGCCAGCACGACGATGAACACCCCCATCTCGACGAACCCGAACCAGCCGTAGGCCTCGGCCCGGGTGGCGAAGGGGAAGACGAACACCGCCTCGACGTCGAACAGCACGAACAGCAGCGCGAACAGGTAGTAGCGGACCTGGGTCTGCGCCCACATCGACCCCACGGGGTCGACGCCCGACTCGTAGTTGACGTACTTGTCGGGCTGCGGACGGCTCGGCCGGATCAGGCGCCCGAGCCCGAGGATCGCCGCCACCAGGGCGACCGCCACCCCCAGGAAGACGCCGACCGTCAGGTACGAGCGGAGAAGGTCCGACACGTGGGCGGAGCCTAGTGATCGTTTGCACGAGGGGCCAAAGCCGCCCGTGACCTGGTCACACGGCGCCGACCACGGGCCCGGGCACCCCCGCCGTCCGGGAGCTCAGCGGCACTGGTTGATGAACCGGATGGTGTCCATGAACCCGACGGAGATGCGGACGACCCCCAGCCCGTCGGTGAAGAAGGCGATGCCGAGCCCGTTGCCGGCGTCGGCCCGGAAGATGCGGCCGCCGGCGATGAACGGGTGCTGGCGCTCGTCGAGGTTGCCGCCGTAGGCGGCCAGCACCTGGTCCTGGGGCGAGCCCAGGACGAGGCCGCTGTCGGTGGCGCGGGTCGTCGGCAGGGCCGACTCGATGGAGACCGAGGCCAGGACGCCCTCGCCCGGGTCGTCGACGGACGACCGGTCGTCGGGCGGCCGGAAGCGGAGGATGAGGTCGAGCGCGCCGGGGATCTTGGCGTCGTAGCAGGTGCCGCCCGACCCCTCGAACGTGGCCTGGTCGACCTGGAGCTGGACGCCGGCGGCCTGCAGCTCGGCGAAGGTCGCGCCGATCCGCAGCGGGCCGACGCCCGCCGGGGTGAGCGGCTCGGCCGGGTCGATCGCCCCCGGCGGGAGCGTCGTCGTGGGGATCGTCGTCTCCTCGGGGGACGCCGGCTCGCCGCCCTGGGCGTCGCCGGCCACCGTCGTCGTGGTGTCGCTCGTGGCGGCGTCGTCGTCCGGCTCCTGCAGCGCGGCGACGACGAGGAGCGCGAGCAGCAGGACCGCGACGACGGCGACGACGGTGCGGCGGTGCGTGCGCCGGGGCGGCGGGAGGCCGCCCTTCAGCGTGCTGGCCAGGCTGCTGTCGTCGACGACCGGCGGTGGCTGGGTGATGGGCCGGATCGCCGAGCGGGGCGTGAGCCGCAGCTGGGGCTCGTCGGCCAGGCGCTCGTCGAGGCGCGTCCAGAAGCCCGAGGCGTGCCGGGGCGGTTCCAGCGCACGCAGCGCCCGCTCGACCGACGTCGACGCGGGCGGCAGCCCGCCCTCCTCGGCGGGCGTCATCGCCGTCGTGTCGCCGCTCAGGTCGTCCGCGCCGCCACGGCGCAGGTGGGCGGGGTTCTTGCGGGCCACGGCCGGTCAGCTCGGGTCGCCGGGCGGGTCGTCGGTGCCGGTGCGGGGCGCGCCCTCGGACCGCCGGGCGGCGGCCCGCGCCTTCCGCCGGCCGCGGCGGCCCCGCCCCCGGTCGCGGGCCAGCGGCACGGGGATGACCGCGGCGTCGTCGGCGCCCTCGCCGGCCTCCTCGCCTCGGCCGGCACCGGCGTCGGGGGCGGCGGGCTCGGCCGCGGGGTCCCCGTCCGTGGGCGGTGCCCCGGCGGTCTCGTCGTCACCGGGCGCGATGACCCGGACGAGCGGGGTGCGCTCGGCGGGGTCGGCGGCGAGGTCGAGCGGCACGACCTGGGCGCCCCCCTCGGGCGCCGGCGCCGGGGCCGCGGCGTCGGCATCGGGTGCGGGGCGCGCGGGCGCCGGCTCGTCCGGCGCGGTGCCGGCGTCCGGTGCGGCGGCGGGCTCGGCGTCGTCGCCCCGGGGCTCGGCCGCCGCGGCAACGGGCCCGGCGGGCTCGGCCGGGGCGGTGGGCTCGACCGCGGCGCCGTCCGCCGCGGGCGCGCCGGGCTCGGCGGTGTCCGCCACCGCAGCACCACCCGCGGGCGCGCCGGGGTCGGGGGCGGGCGCGACGGCCTCGGGCTCGACCGCGGACCCCTCGGACGCCGCCGCGTCGACCTCGGCGTCCGGTCCGGCGGAGGCCTCCGCCGCCGGCGACGGCTCCCCGCCGGCGTCGCCCGCCGCGCCGGCCTCGGCGGTCGCCGCCTCCTCGGCCGCGTCCGTGGCGGGCGCCGGCGCCGCCAGCCCCTGCTCGTCGACGTGGGCGGCCAGCTTGTCGCGCGCCCGCTGGAGCAGGCGCTGGAGGGTGCCGGGGGTCTGCCCCAGGATGCGGGCGGCGGAGGACGGCGAGAAGCCCTCCCGGTCGACCAGCACGACCGCCACCCGCTCGGGAGCCGACAGCGACGCCAGGCCGGCGGCGATGCCGGTGAGCTCCTCCCGGGGCCCGCCGGCCGCCGGCTCGCCCTCGGACGCCGCTCGGGCGGCCGCCGCCTCGAGGTGGCGGAGCCGGTCGATGCAGGCGTTGTAGGTCACCCGGTAGAGCCAGGTGGCGACGTCGTCCTTGGGCTTGATGCGCACGACGTCGCGCCAGGCCCGCACGTAGCCGGTCGTGACGGCGACGTCCATCTCGGCCCGGTCGAGCAGGAGCGCGTAGGCCAGGCCCCGCAGGCGCCAGTCGTAGCGCCCGAGCAGGGCGCGGAACGCCCGCCGGTCCCCCTGCTGGGACCGGCGGACGAGGGTGGCGTCGGTCAGTCGCTTGGTCCTCGGCACGGTGGTGGCACCACTGGTCGCTCGACGCTGCCCAGTCTGGGGGAGAAGGCGCGCGCCCTGGGGGATTTCACCACACGACGGCGGTCGGCGTCCTCCCCCGCCCCGGCCCGGGCGTGCGCCGCCGGGCATGGTCCGGGGGTGGCCGGCGGCGCCCACCTCAGCCCACGGCGGCCAGGACCGGGACGGCGTCGCGGGCGGTCTCGGCGATCGACCCCGGCCACACCCCCGCCACCAGCGTGACGGCGACGCACAGGGCGAGCGCGATGCCGGCCGCGACCGGCACCCGCAGGCGCGGCGCCCCCTCCTCCGTGGGGTCGCTCATGTAGAGGCTGACCGTGATCCGCAGGTAGAGGTAGGCGGAGATGACCGACGAGAGCATCGCCACCACCGCCAGCACGGTCGACCCGGCGTCGACCGCGGCGACGATGACGTAGAACTTGGCGAAGAACCCGGAGGTCAGCGGCACGCCGGCCTGGGCGAGCAGGAACAGCGTCAGCACGAGGGCCAGCCCCGGCTGGGTGCGGGCCAGGCCCCGGTAGTCGTCCAGCCGGTGGTGGCCGTCGCCCCGGCGGCCGACGAGCGTGATCACCCCGAACGTGCCGGCGATCAGGAACGTGTAGGCGGCCAGGTAGAACAGCGCCGCCTCGACGCCCTGGTCGGTGGCCGCCTGCACGCCCACGAGGACGAAGCCGGCGTGGTTGATCGAGCTGTAGGCCATCATCCGCTTGACGTCGGTCTGGACGACGGCCAGCACCGCGCCGACGAACAGCGTGGCGACGGCGAGGGCGAAGACGATCGGCTGCCAGTCGACCGCGTAGGCGTCGAAGGCCAGCACCAGCACCCGGATCAGCCCGGCGAAGCCGGCCGCCTTCACGCCCGAGGCCATCCAGGTGACCATCGGCGTCGGCGAGCCCTGGTAGACGTCGGGCGTCCAGAAGTGGAACGGCACCGCCGCGACCTTGAACCCGAGGCCGACGAGCATGAGCGCCAGGCCCGCGAGCACGAGGCCGTCGTCGGTGACGACGGTGGTGCTGAAGTACTCGAGGATCTCGATCAGGTTGGTCGTGCCGGTACCGCCGTAGACGAGGGCGATGCCGTAGAGGAAGAAGGCCGACGAGAACGCGCCGAGCACGAAGTACTTGACCCCCGCCTCCTGGGAGGTCACCCGCCGGCGGTGGGAGGCGGCGAGCACGTAGACCGCGATCGACAGGATCTCCAGGCCGAGGAACAGCACGATGAGGTCGTTGGCCTGCGACATGATCACGCCGCCGGCCGCGGACAGGAGCACGAGCACGAACGGCTCGACGCTCTCGAGCTGCTCACGGCGCAGGTAGTCGTCGATGAACAGCGCGGCCAGCGCGACGGCGACGGCGATGACCACGGTCATGAACAGCGAGAAGCCGTCGACGCCCACGGCGCCGCCGAAGGTGGAGAACGGCCCCCGGTCCGCGTCCTGCACCTCGCGCCACAGGGGCACGACCGCCCCGATGGCGCCGACCGCCACCAGGCAGGTGAAGGCCGTGTAGAGGTGGGTCGCCCGGCGCGACCGCACGAACGACGACCACAGCATGAGCACGAGCGCGCCCCCCACGAGGACCAGCAGGGGCGCAGCCGCCGCCCAGTCGACGCTCGGCGTCTCCACCGGGGTGGGGTCGGCAGGGAGCGGCTGGGAGAGGGAGCCGAACACCGCCATCACTTGCCTGCCTCCGCGTGCTCGTCCGCACCGGCGTCCGCGGCCTCGGCGCCGCCGGCGTCGTCCTCATCGGCCGGCTGCTCGCCCCGCCGGCCCACCTCGGGTGACACGAAGTCGCTGTTGCCCTCGACGTGCTCGATCAGCCGGTCGACGGCCGGCTGCATCCGCTCCAGCACCGGCTTGGGGTAGACGCCGAGGAACACGATGAGCGCCAGGAGCGGCGCCAGCACCGCCCCCTCGCGCCAGGTGAGCTCGGCGAAGCCCCGGTTGTCCTCGTCGACCTCGCCGTGGAAGACCCGTTGGTAGGCCCACAGCAGGTAGAGCGCCGCCAGGATCACGCCGGCCGCGGCCACGACCGCCCACCACCGGCGGGTGAGGAACGACCCCACGAGCACGAGGAACTCGCCGACGAAGCCGTTCAGCCCCGGCAGGCCGATCGACGACAGCATGACGACCGTGAACACGGCGGCGAAGACCGGCGCGACCTTCTGCAGGCCGCGCAGCGCCGCGATCTCCCGGGTGTGGCGCCGGTCGGAGATCATCCCGACGAGGAGGAAGAGGGCGCCGGTCGACAGGCCGTGGTTGATGTTCTGCAGCAGCCCGCCCTGCAGGCCCTGGCTGGTGATGGCGAACGTGCCGAGCACGATGAAGCCCAGGTGGGCCACCGACGAGTAGGCCACCAGCCGCTTCAGGTCGCGCTGCATGGCGGCGACGATCGCCCCGTAGATGATCCCGATCACGCCGAGCGTGACGAGCGTCGGGGCGAAGAAGTTGGCGGCGTCGGGGAACAGGTAGAGCCCGAAGCGCAGCAGGCCGTAGGTGCCGAGCTTCAGCAGGACGCCGGCCAGGATGACCGACCCGGCCGTCGGCGCCTCGGTGTGGGCGTCCGGCAGCCAGGTGTGGACCGGGAACAGCGGCACCTTCACCGCGAAGGCGATGGCGAAGGCGAGGAACAGCCACCGGGCCGCCGACCAGTCGACCGGGTTGGCGCTCTCGGAGTCGTCGACGATGGTGCGGGACTCGGCGATCTCGACGACGTCGAAGGTGAGCGGCACGTCCGCCTCGAGCTCGGCGATGCGCGCCTCCTCGGCGGGCGTCGGCTCCTCGCCCTCGAGCTCGGCGAGGATCTCCTGCCGCTCGGCCCGGTTGGCGTCCTCGACGGCGTCGCGGTGCAGGAACGCCGTGGCCACGATGCCGACCAGCATGAAGATCGAGCCGAACATCGTGAACAGGAAGAACTTGAGCGCCGCGTAGACCCGGTTGCCGTAGCCCCAGCCGCCGATGAGGAAGTACATCGGCACGAGCACGATCTCGAACATGACGAAGAACATGAAGAGATCGAGGGCCACGAAGACGCCGAGGCAGCCGGCCTCGAGGAGGAGCAGCCAGGCGTAGTACGGCTTCGGGTCGTGGGCGGGCGTGGCGCCGAGGATCGCGATCGGGAACAGCAGGGCCGTCAGCACGACGAGGAACAGCGAGATGCCGTCGACGCCGACGTGCCACGCGATGCCGAAGTCCGAGATCCACTCCCGGTTGGTCTCGAACTGGTAGCCGGCCTCGCCCACCTCGAAGGCGGCGAGCAGCCAGAGGGCGAGCGCCCCGGTGGCCGCGGCCGCGAGCACCGCGACGCCCCGGAGCAGCTCGGCCCGAGCCCGGGGCACCAGGACGACGAGCAGCGCGCCCACCGCCGGCACCAGCACGAGCGCGGTGAGGACGTCGAAGCCGGGGGCCGAGTGCCCCGCGTTCTGGCTGGCGAGCAGACCCGGGATCATCAGACGTAGAGCCTCGCGATGAAGTAGCCGAGCAGGACGACCACGCCGGCCGAGATGCCCAGCGCGTAGGAGCGGACGAACCCTGACTGGACGGCGCGGAGGCGGCGGCCCCCGGTGCGCACCAGCGCCGCGACCCCGTTGACGGCGCCGTCGACCACGTGGGCGTCGAACCAGGCGACGGCCTCGAAGAACCGGGTGCCCGGCCCGCCGGCGAAGCGGGTGATCGCCTCGTCGTAGTACCAGGCGTGGGCCAGCACCGACGGCTCGACGGCCCGGACCCGCCGGCGCAGGTAGACGGCGGCGGCGACGAGGATGCCGACCAGCGCCAGGACGGCGGCGCCGACGGCGAGCGCCCACTTCGTGCCGGTGGCGACGTCGATGTGGGCTTCGTTGGCCCCGACGACCGGGTGCAGCCACCGCTCGAGGAAGTGCAGGTCGTCGGTGAAGGGCAGGTTGATCACCTCGCCGACGGCCGAGAGCACGGCGAGAACGACGAGCGGCACGGTCATCTGCCACGGCGACTCGTGCGGGCGGACCTCGGCGTGGCCGGCCTCGCCCGCCGTGCCGTCGCCGGCCTCCCCGCCGTCGGCGGCCGCCGCGCCGGCGCTCGCGGCGACCGGCTCGTCCCAGCGCGGCTCGCCGAAGAAGACCATGAACACCTGGCGACTCATGTAGTAGGCCGTCAGCAGGGCGGTCACCAGGCCGATCGCCCACAGCGCGCGCCCCTGGGCGCCGCCGCTGCCCCAGGCGTAGAGCAGGATCTCGTCCTTCGAGAAGAAGCCGGAGAACGGCGGCACGCCGGCGATCGCCAGCCAGCCGACGATGAAGGTCGCCGCGGTGACCGGCATGACCTTGCGGAGCCCGCCCATGCGCCGCATGTCCTGCTCGCCGCCCATCCCGTGGATGACCGAGCCCGACCCGAGGAAGAGCAGCGCCTTGAAGAAGGCGTGCGTGATCATGTGGAAGACGGCGGCGACGTAGGCCCCGACGCCGACGGCCAGGAACATGTAGCCGAGCTGGCTGATCGTCGAGTAGGCGAGGACCTTCTTGATGTCGTTCTGGGCCACCGCGATGGTGGCGGCGACGAAGGCGGTCACCACGCCCACCCAGGCGATGACGTCCGGCGCCCAGTCGTAGCCGGCGGCCAGGATGGGGTTGACCCGGGTCATGAGGAACACGCCGCCGGTCACCATCGTCGCGGCGTGGATGAGCGCCGAGACCGGCGTCGGGCCCGCCATGGCGTCGGGCAGCCAGATGTACAGCGGGATCTGGGCCGACTTGCCGGTGGCGCCGAGGAAGAGGAGCAGCGCGATGGCGGTGGCCGTCACGCCCGCCAGCTCGCCGGCGCCGGCGGCCAGCTCGCCGTAGTCGACGGTGCCCAGCGTGGCGAAGGCGAGGAAGATGGCGAGCAGGAAGCCCCAGTCGCCGACCCGGTTGGTGACGAACGCCTTCTTGCCGGCCGAGGCGTTGGCCTCGTCGGTGAACCAGAACGAGATGAGCAGGTAGGAGCAGAGGCCGACGCCCTCCCACCCGACGAAGGTGACGAGGAGGTTGCTGCCCAGGACGAGCAGCAGCATCGAGAAGACGAAGAGGTTGAGGTAGACGAAGAACTTGGGGAAGTCGGCGTCCCCGTGCATGTAGCCGATCGAGTACAGGTGGATGAGCGTGCCGACGCCGGTGATGAACAGCGCCATGGCGATCGACAGCGGGTCGGCCAGGAAGCCGACGTCCACCTGGAGGTCGCCGACCGGCATCCACTCGAAGAGGGTGGTGACCGACGACCGGGAGTGCTCCTCCTCGCCCAGCAGCCCGGCGTAGACGACGAGCGTGGCGAGGAAGCTGCCGCCGCAGGCCGCCGTCGCCAGCCAGCCCGCCCCGGGCTCGCCGAGGCGCCGGCCGGCCACCAGGAGCACGAGGAACCCGGCGAGGGGCAGCGCGGGGATCAACCAGACGACATCAGTCACGGGTGCCTCTCAGCCCTCGAGCAGCGCCACGTCGTCGGCCGTGGCGTGGGGTCGCTTGCGGAGCAGGGCGACGATGATGGCCAGGCCCACCACGACCTCGGCCGCGGCGACGACCAGCACGAACACGACGATCGACTGGCCGCCGGTGTCCCGCAGCATCCGCGAGAAGGTCACGAAGGTGAGCGTCACGGCGTTGAGCATCAGCTCGACGCACATGAACATGACGAGCGGGTTGCGCCGCACCATCAGGCCGTACGCCCCGATGGAGAAGATCAGCGCGCCCAGCACCAGGTACCAGGCGGGGGTGACCTCGAGCGCGACCATCATCGGGTGACCTCCTCGGCGGCGGCCTCGCCGGCCGCCCCGGCCTCGGCGCCCTCGGCCTCCTCGGCACCCTCGCCCTCGCCGGCGCCGTCGCCGCCGGCCCGGGCCTCGGCCTCGGCCATGCGGCGGGCGAGCTGCGCCTCGCGCTCGGCCTGGCCGGGGTCGACGATCTCCTCGCCCCGGGGCCGGCGGGCCAGCGTGATGGCGCCGACCACGGCGATGACCAGCAGCACCGAGGTGATCTCGAAGGCGAACAGGTAGTCGGTGAACAGCGACTCGCCGAGCCGGTTGACGTCGGCCACCGTGACGTCGAGCTCGCCGACCGGCCCGGTCACCTCGTAGCCGGTCGAGGCGAGCGCCCCGACGACGAGCGCCAGCACGCCGAGCGACAGGACGGCCGCGGCGGCCCGCTGCCCGACGAGCGGCTCGACCCGCAGGTTCTCGACCCGGTCGACGCCGAGCAGCATGAGCACGAACAGGATGAGGACGACGATGGCGCCGGCGTAGACGATGACCTGCACGGCGGCCAGGAAGTTCGCCTCCTGGGCCACGAACAGCACGGCGATGCCGAACAGGGTGCCGACGAGCGACAGCGCCGCGTGCACCGGGTTCTCGCTGAAGACGACGCCCAGCGCGCCGACCAGGCAGGCCGCGGCGGCGACGGCGAAGACGACCAGCTCGACCATCAGGCGCTCCCCCCGGCGTCGCGGTGGCCCTCGCTGCCCGGGGGCGGGTCGTGGGCGGCCCGGCCACCCGGCTCGCCGGGGTGGGCGAAGATGGCGTCGGCCTCGCCGGTGTCGACCTCGCCCTCCTCGGCCGACTGCCCCCGCTCGGGCTCCTTGACCCCGAAGCCCAGCTCCCCCGACCAGGCGACGCGCCCGACGAAGTCGGCGTCGCCCGACGGCGCCGTGGCCCGCATCCACGCCGAGGTCATCGGCGCGACCCGGTCGATGTCCGACCAGTCCTCCCACGGGAGCTGGCGGGGCTTGCCGTCGTCGCCCACCACGAGCTCGGCCTTCGTGTAGATGGCGTCCTCGCGGCTGGTGAAGCTGAACTCGAACAGCTTCGTCTCGGTGATGGCCTCGGTGGGGCAGGCCTCCACGCACATGTCGCAGTGGATGCAGCGGAGGTAGTTGATCTCGTAGATGTAGCCGTAGCGCTCGCCCGGCGAGACCGGGTCGTCGGGCGGGTTGTCGGCGCCCCGCACGTAGATGCACCGGGCCGGGCAGACGCCCGCGCACAGCTCGCACCCGATGCACTTCTCCATGCCGTCCTCGTAGCGGTTGAGGACGTGCCGGCCGTGACGGCGGAGCGCGGTGGGGGCCTTGGCGTCGGGGTCGGGGTTGTGCTTGGAGTAGTCCCGCGTCAGCCGCTCCTCGAAGAGCTTCTTGAAGGTGACGCGGAAGCCGTCGAGGTAGCCCATCAGAACAGCACCTCTTCGTCGTCGGTGGAGAGCCGGCGGCGCTCGGCGACGTCGATCGCCCCGGTGAGCGCACCCCAGGCCACCACGATCACGAGGAGCGTCACGGCCACCACCGCGGCCATGTTCCAGCCCTCGTCCCGGCCGATGTTGATGGCGCCGAGGAGCAGGAGCCAGGCCAGGGCGAGCGGGATGAGGACCTTCCAGCCGATGCCCATCAGCTGGTCGTAGCGGAACCGGGGCACCGTGGCCCGGGCCCAGACGAAGGCGAACAGGAAGACCAGCAGCTTCAGCGTGAACCAGACGATGCCGGACAGCCAGCCGGGGCCGAACCAGGCCGGGCCGGCGGGGCCGCCGAAGAACAGCGTCACGATGATCGCCGACATCGTGATCGTGTTCATGAACTCGGCCAGGTAGAAGAGCGCGAAGCGGAACGACGAGTACTCGGTGTGGAACCCGCCGACCAGCTCCTGCTCGGCCTCGACGAGGTCGAACGGCGGCCGGTTCAGCTCGGCGGTGGCGCCGAGCAGGAAGATGACGAACGGGACGACCCCGGTGGCGATCAGGTTCCAGCGCGGGATCGGGATGGCGCCGAACAGCTCGTAGCCGTCGCCGGCCTGGGCCACGACGATGTCGTGGGTCGACAGCGAGCCCGACAGCATGACCACCGCCACCACCGACAGGCCGATGGCGGCCTCGTAGCTGACCATCTGCGCGGAGCCGCGCACGGCGCCGAGCAGCGGCCACTTCGACCCCGACGACCAGCCGGCCAGCATCACGCCGTAGACGGCGATCGACGACATGGCCAGCACGAGCAGCACGCCGACGGGCGGGTCGGCGAGCTGGAGGTAGGTGTCCCGGTCGAAGACGCGGATCGCGCCGAACCGCTCGCCGTCGAAGCCGCCGCCGACCGGCACCACCGAGAAGGTGACGAAGGCGGGCACGGCCGACAGGAACGGGGCCAGGATGAACACCCGGCGGTCGGCCTTCGCCGGGATGATGTCCTCCTTCATGATCAGCTTCAGGCCGTCGGCGAGGGTCTGGAGCAGCCCCCAGGGCCCCGCCTTGTTGGGCCCGACCCGGTTCTGCAGGTCGCCGAGGACCTTGCGCTCGAACCAGATCATGAAGATCACCGACACCAGCAGGAGCCCGAAGGCGATGAGCGTCTTGACCAGGACGATCAGCACCTCGGGCAGGCCGATGTCGCCCCGCAGCAGCGGGTCGGTGGCGAGGATGGCCACGTCGGTCATGGCAGCTCGATCCGGACGTCGGTGACCGGCGACTGGCCGTCGATCAGCACGTTGGCCCGGCCCCCGGCCAGGTTGGCGTGCACGAGCGCGATGCCCTTCGGCACCCCGGCGTCGGGCACGGTCGGCACGGTGACGTTGCCCCGGGGCGAGGTGATGCGGACGTCGTCGCCCGCGGCCACCCCCAGGCGCTCGAAGTCCTGGGGGTTGAGGCGCAGGGTCGCCGGCTCGGCCAGCTCGGCGAGCGACGGCGAGCTGCGCACCAGCGTGCCCCGGTCGTAGAGCTTGCGGGCGACCACGAGGCGCAGAGAGTAGGCGTCCGGGGACGGCGGCTCGATCACCGTCCACACCGGGACCGGGACGCCGGTCTCGGGCGGCAGGACCCCGGTCGGCTGCTTCTCGGGCGAGGCGCCCTCGGCCGACTCGGCCGCCGTCTCGGCCCGCTCGACCACGGGCTCCTGCGCCGTCGCCCCCTCGGCACCGGCCTCGCCGTCGCCGGCGGCCTCGTCCCGGGCCTCGTCGCCCTCGCCGGCCTCGGCCGCCTCCTCGCCGTCGGTGTGCACGCGGGGCAGGCCGACGACGACGCCGTCGTGCCCGGCGGGCCGGCTGAGCACGTCCCAGGTCAGCCCGGCGAAGGCCGGGGCCACCCGCTCGATCTCGGCGGCGATCCGGTCGGTCGACTCGAGCCCGAGGTCGAGGCCGAGGCGGGCGGCCAGCTCGGCCGCCACCACCCAGTCGGGCTGGGCGGTGCCGGGCGGGGTGACCTTGCGGCCGACGGTGCTCACCCGGCCCTCGAGGTTGGTCGTCGTGCCCTCGACCTCGGCGTAGCCGGCGGCGGGCAGCACGACGTCGGCCTGCTTGACCGACTCGGTGAGGAACTGGTCGACGGCGATGACGACCCGGGCGCCCCCCAGGCCTCGCTCGGCGAGCTCGCGGTCCGGGTGGTCGGCCAGCGGGTCGGCGCCGAGCAGCACGAGCGTGTCGACCTTGCCGTCGGCGGCCGCCCGCAGGATGCCGGTCGTGTCCAGGCCCTTGGCCTCGGGGAGCGTCGGCCAGTGCTGGCCGTACCAGTCGCGCCCGGCGTCCAGCGTGACCCGGCCGGGCAGCAGGCCAGGCGACAGGCCCAGCTCGAGGGCGCCGTGCACGTTGGCCCGCCGCAGGGCGCTGAGGAAGCGGACGCCGGGGCGGGTGTGGTGGATCGCGGCGGCCGCCGCCGCGATCGACCGCGGCGACTCGGCGAGGTTGGCCCGGCCGACGACCACCGTCAGCGGGCCGTCGCCCAGCACCCCGGCCGCCGCCCGGATGGCCTCGGGGGTGACGCCGCCCACCTCGTCGTCGGCGTCGCCGGCCAGCAGCGCCCGCACGACGGAGAGGGCGTGGCCCGGCCGGTAGCGCAGCGAGGCCGCCGCCAGGCCGTCGGTCAGGCTGGTCGCGGTCGACGCCATCTCGACGACCTTGACCCCGTCGTTGACGACGGCGTGGCGCAGCCGCAGGTAGAGGACCGGCAGCTCCTCCTTCAGGTCGGGCCCGAGCAGGAGCACCGTCCCGCCGGGCCGGCAGGCGTCGTCGATCGTCGCCCGGGGGAGGCCCAGGACCGCCTCGGCCGGCAGGCCGTCGCCGAGCTGGGCGTCCATGTTGTCGGAGCCGATCAGGCCCTTGGTGAGCTTCACCCAGGCGTACTGGCTCTCGTTGGTCAGCCGGGCACCGCCGATGACGGCGAAACCCTCGGGGCCGCTGCGCTCGAGGCCCTGGCGGATGGCGGTCGCGGCCCGGCGCAGGGCGTCGTTCCAGGTCGTCGTCTTGAGCGTCAGCCCCTCGTCGCGCACGAGCGGGTCGCCGAGGCGGTCGTCGCTGTTGATCGCCTCGAAGTCGAACCGCCCCTTGTCGCACATCCAGCCCCAGTTGACGGCGTCGCTGTCGACGCCCATGTAACGGAGCACCCGGTTGCGGCTGGACTGCACGACGACCCGGCAGCCGACCGAGCACGAGGTGCAGGTCGACTCGACCTCCTCGAGGTCCCACGGGCGGGCCTTGAACCGGTAGGGCACCGCGGTCAGCGCCCCGACCGGGCAGATCTGCACCGTGTTGCCGCTGAAGTAGCTGGCGAACGGGTGGTCGGGGAACGTGTTGACCTCGGTCGTGCTGCCCCGCTCCATGAAGTGGATGAAGGCGTCGCCCGCGACCTCCTTGGCGAACCGGGTGCAGCGGTCGCAGAGGATGCAGCGCTCGCGGTCGAGCAGCACGAGGTCGCTGACCGGGATCGGCTTCTCGAAGTGCCGCTTCTCCTCGACGAAGCGGCTCTCGCCCGGGCCGTAGGCCAGCGTCTGGTCCTGCAGCGGGCACTCGCCGCCCTTGTCGCAGACCGGGCAGTCGAGCGGGTGGTTGATGAGCAGGAACTCGAGGACGCCCTCCTGCGCCTTCTTCGTGACCGGGTCGTCGGTCGTGACGACCATGCCGTCGGTGCACTCGAGCATGCAGGAGGGCTGCAGCGCCGGGCCCCGGCCGGTGTCGACCTGCACGAGGCACATCCGGCACATGCCGACCGGTCGCATCCGCGAGTGGTAGCAGAACCTCGGGATGTAGATGCCGTGGCGCTCGGCGGCCGCGATGAGGAGCTCGCCCTTCGCGGCCTCGATCGTCTTGCCGTCGACGGTGATCGTGACCGTCGGCGGGGCGGAGGTGTCGGTCACGGGTTCGCTCCGACTGTCGGGGGCGTCGAGAGGTAGGCCTTGCCGTTGACGGGGACGGTGATCTCACCGCCGCCGCAGTAGGCGTAGAACTCGTCGCGGAACCGCATGATCGCCGAGGCGATCGGCGACACGGCCGAGGGGCCGAGCGGGCAGATCGTCGTCTGCTTCGGCGGGAACGTGATCGACGGGCTGATGTTGTCGCAGATGTCGAGCAGCTTGTCGACGTCGGCCGGCCGGCCGTGGCCGTCGAGGATGCGGCGCAGGATCTTCTCCAGCCAGGCCGTCCCCTCCCGGCAGGGCGTGCACTTGCCGCACGACTCCCGGGCGAAGAACCGCACGATCCGCCAGGCGGCCTTCACCGCGTCGGTCGTCTCGTCCATGACGACGATGGCGCCCGAGCCGAGCATCGAGCCCGCCGCGCCCACGGCGCCGGCCTCGAGCGGCAGGTCGAGGTGCTCCTCGTAGAACCACGGCGCCGAGGCGCCCCCGGGGATGAAGGCCTTCAGGCGGTTGCCGTCGCGGATGCCGTCGGCGTACCGCTCGCCGAAGATGACGTCGCGGAAGGTCGTCGTGCCGAACTCGACCTCGAAGACGCCCGGGTTGCGCACGTGGCCCGACACGGCGAACAGGCGGGTGCCCTTCGAGCTCTCGGCGCCGAGGTCGGCGAAGGCCGCGCCGCCGTTGGCGACGATCCAGGGCAGGTTCGACAGGGTCTCGACGTTGTTGACCACCGTCGGCTGCATGTAGAGGCCCTTGGCGGCCGGGAAGAACGGGGGCTTCAGCCGGGGCATGCCCCGCAGGCCCTCGAGCGACTCGATGAGGGCGGTCTCCTCGCCGACGATGTAGGCGCCGGCGCCCCAGTGGAGGACGACGTCGACCGAGAAGTCGGAGCCGAGGATGTTGCGGCCGATCAGCCCGGCCGCGTAGGCGTCGTTGAGCGCCTGGGCGAGTCGCTCCTGGGCCAGGGCCATCTCGCCCCGCACGTAGAGGAAGGCCTGGGCCGCACCGATCGCGTAGCAGGCGAGCAGCACCCCCTCGATGAGGAGGTGCGGGTCGCGCTCCATGATGATGCGGTCCTTGTAGGTGCCGGGCTCGGACTCGTCGCCGTTGACCACGAGGTAGCGCGGGAACACCCCGGGCGGCGTGAAGCCCCACTTCACGCCGGCGGGGAAGCCGGCGCCGCCCCGGCCGAGCAGGCTGGCCGCCTTGACCTCCTCGTGCACCTGGGCGGGCGTCATGGTGGTCACGGCCTTCTCGAGCGCGGCGTAGCCGCCGGTCTCCCGGTAGCGCTCGAGGGTGTGGCCGTCGGCCAGGTCCCAGCGCGCCGAGACGATGCGCGGGATCTCGCGGTCGGTCACGTGTCGCCCTCCGTCGCGGTCTCGTTGCGGGCGAGCCAGGCCGGCTCGACGTTGCGGTCGGGCGGCGCCACCCCGGCGCGGTTCTCGGGCAGGACCTGGCGGACCCGGCTGAGGACGCCGTGGCGGGGGACCTCGTGGGACAGCTTCCCGGCGCGGAGGTCCTCGACGAGCTGGTCGGCCCGCTCGGGGGTGACCCGGTAGAAGTAGCGGTAGTTGACCTGCAGGCAGGGCGCCTCGGTGCAGGCCGCGATGCACTCGACGTCCTCGAGGGTGAACTTGCCGTCGGGCGTCGTCTCGCCCGCCTTGATGCCGAGCCGGTTCTCGAGGTGGTGGAGCAGCTCCTCGCCGCCGAGGAGCATGCAGGAGATGTTCGTGCAGACGTTGACGAGGTACTCGCCGACCGGCTCCCGCTTGAACATCTCGTAGAACGAGGCGGTGCCGAGCACCTCGGCCGGCGTGATCCCCACGAGCTCGGCGATGTGCTCCATCGCCTCCTCGGTGACGTAGCCGTCCTGCTCCTGGGCCAGGTGCAGCAGCGGGATCAGCGCCGAGCGCTTGCGGGGGTAGCGGGCGATGATCTCCTCGGCGATCGCCACGTTCTCGTCGGTGAAGCGCGCCATCAGCGGTCGACCTCGCCCATGATCGGGTCCACCGAGGAGATGACCGCGACGGCGTCGGCGATCATGCCGCCGCGCAGCATGTGGGGCAGGGTCTGCAGGTTCACGAACGACGGCCCTCGGATGTGCATGCGGTAGGGGACGCTCGAGCCGTCGGAGACCAGGTAGCAGCCGAGCTCGCCCCGGGGGCTCTCGACGGCGACGTACACCTCGCCCTCGGGCACCTTGAAGCCCTCGGTGAAGAGCTTGAAGTGGTGGATGAGGGCCTCCATCGACTCGTCGATGCGGGCCCGCGGCGGGGGCGTGACCTTGCGGTCCTGGATGCGGTAGTCGCCCTTGGGCATCTTGTCGAGGATCTGGCGCACGATGCCCATGGACTCGCGCACCTCGGCCAGCCGGATGGCGTAGCGGTCGAAGCAGTCGCCGTGGGCGCCCACGACGACGCCGAACTCGACCTCGTCGTAGCGCAGGTACGGCTGCTCCTTGCGCAGGTCCCACGGGACGCCGGTCGAGCGCAGGATCGGGCCGGTGGCCCCCAGCGCGATGGCCTCCTCGGCGGTGATGACGCCCACGCCCTGCAGGCGCTCGCGCCAGATGGGCTGGCCGTTCATCAGCACCTCGTACTCGTCGAGCCGGGGCTCGACGAGGTCGAGGACGCGCAGCACGGCGTCGCGCCAGCCGTCGGGCAGGTCGGCCGCCACCCCGCCGGGCCGGATGAAGTTGTGGTTCATCCGGAGGCCCGTGATCATCTCGAGCAGCCGGAGGGTCTCCTCGCGCTCCCGCCAGCCGTAGATCATCATCGACACGGCGCCGAGGTCCATGCCGTTGGTGGCCAGGAACAGCAGGTGCGAGGACATCCGGTTGAGCTCGCACAGCAGCATGCGGATCCACTGGGCGCGCTCGGGGATGTCGTCCTGGATGCCGAGGAGCGTCTCGGTGGCCAGCGAGAAGACGAGCTCGTTGAAGAGCGGCGACGCGTAGTCCATGCGCGTCGTGTTGGTGGCGCCCTGGGCGTAGGTGAGCACCTCGCCCGTCTTCTCCATGCCGGTGTGCAGGTAGCCGATGACCGGCTTGGTGCGCAGGATCGTCTCGCCCTCGAGCTCGAGCATGAGCCGCAGGACCCCGTGGGTGGAGGGGTGCTGCGGGCCCATGTTGAGGATCATCGTCTGCTCCTGCTCCTCGGGCGGGAGGTCGGCGAGCCTCGCCGCCTCGGCCTCGGACAGGCGCAGCACGGCCCCGGACTCGCGCAGCAGCTCGGCCGCGCTCGCCCCCTTGCGGGGCCCCATCTCCTGGGTGCCTTCGGAGAAGTAGGACTCGGTCGCGGTCATGGGGTCACCGCCTCACCGGGCGTTCTGCACGCCCTTGAACTGGACCGGGATCATGCCCACCGGGTAGTCCTTGCGGAGCGGGTGCCCCTCCCAGTCCTCCGGCATGAGGATGCGCGACATGTCGGGGTGGCCGGTGAAGGTGATCCCGAACATGTCGTAGACCTCGCGCTCCATCGCCTCGGTGCCGGGGTGCACGTCGAACAGCGACGGGCACGTGGGGTCGTCGGCCGGCACCTGCACCCGCAGGCGCAGCCGCTCCCGCCGGCGGTGCGAGAGCAGGTTGACCACCACCTCGAAGCGCTCGCCGGTCATGCCCGGCGGCAGGTCGCGGTGGGCCTCGTAGGTGAGGTAGTCGACGGCGGTGACGTCGACGCAGACCCGGAAGTCCTCGTCGTCGCGCAGCATGCGCACGAGGTCGACGAGCTGCTCCCGGGTCGGGTGCAGCACCACTTGGCCGCGGCTGTGGGTGACGGGGACGCCGTAGCGCGTCTCCGGCTCGTCGCGGCCGCCCTCCTCGGGTGCGGCCGCCTCCTCGGCGTCGGGGACCTCGGCCACGTCAGCGGCTCCCGGGGGTGGCGACGGTGACGGGCTCGGCGATCCCGTCACGCTGCTCGATCACGAGGCCCGCCCCGCCGCCGTTGGCCTGGCGGCGGCGCAGCAGCTCGCCCGACTCGATCTTGTCGCGGAGCGTCTCGATCGCGTGGATGAGCGTCTGCGGCCCGGGCGGGCACCCGGGGGCGTAGACGTCCACCGGCACGATCTGGTCGACGCCCTGGACGAGCGCGTAGTTGTTGAACATCCCGCCCGAGCTGGCGCAGACGCCCATCGAGATCACCCACTTGGGCTCGACCATCTGGTCGTGGATCTGGCGCAGCACCGGCGCCATCTTCTGCGACAGCCGGCCGGCGACGATCATGATGTCGGCCTGGCGGGGCGAGGCGCGGAAGACCTCCATGCCGAAGCGGGCGAGGTCGTAGTGGGCGCCGCCCGCCGCCATCATCTCCAGCGCGCAGCAGGCGAGGCCGAAGGTGACGGGCCACGACGACCGGGCCCGCGCCCACTGCACGAGGTCCTCGAGCTTCGCGGTGAGGAAGTTGTGCTCGAGGCCCTCGAAGCCCTTGGACAGGTCCCAACCCATCAGACAGCCACCTCGTCCACGTCGTGCGGCTCGCGCCCCTCGAGCCCGACGATCCGGATGGTCGACCGGGTGGTGCGCTCCGGCGAGACGAGCGGCGTCACGGCCCGGTCCCGGCGGCGCGGCCCCCACTCGAGGGCGCCGTTGCTGATCAGGTAGACGAAGCTCACGAAGATGGCGACGGCGAAGACGATGACCTCGACCAGCCCGAACACCCCGAGGTCCCGGTACCGGACCGCCCAGGGGTAGAGGAAGATGATCTCGATGTCGAAGACGACGAAGATCATCGCCACCAGGTAGAAGCGCACCGGGAAGCGCTCGGGGACGTCACGGGCCGGCACGATGCCCGACTCGTAGGGGGCGTACTTCGCCCGCGTGGGACGGCGAGGGGCCAGCAGCCTCGACATGAGGAGGCTCACGGCGGCGAACACCACCGCGAGCGCTCCCATCGTCACGACGGGCAGGTACTGACCCATGACGTCAACCTCCGGTGGGGGCGGGCAGAGGCGCCGAGCGGTGGACCGCCGCCAGGCGGTCCCGCTTGTGAAGCATGACGCACAGCAGCCCGAAGATCAGCCCCGAACCGCCGAGGACGAGGCCGGCGGGGAGGCGGCGCTGCCCGAGGTCGCGGACCAGCACGACGGTCACCGTCTGCGAGCCCTCGATGGCCTCGGGCTGGTTCGGCGGCATGCCGGGCTCCGAGGGCTCGACCTCGGCCGGCTGCAGCTGGACCAGCATGTAGTGCGGCGGGTGGGTGACCCGCAGGGTGTTGGTGACCTTGTTGGCCACCCGATCGAACACGCTGTCGCTCTTGCGCTCGGGCTTGCCGCCGGTCTCGAGGCTGTAGGTGAAGACCCGCGAGTCGGTCGACTCCAGGCCGGGCACGACGCCCTCGGCGAGCACGGCGTCGACCGCGGTCTGGGCCTCGCCGCGGGCGGCGTCCGAGGCCGCGAGCAGCTCCCAGCCGGCGAGGTCGTCGGCGTACTGCTCGCTGAGCTCGTCGACCTGCTCGGCCGTCAGCTCGTCGATCTCCTCCGGCGGCGGCAGCGACGAGGTGTCGACGCCGTGGGCCTCCTCGAGCATCGAGTTGGAGAGGTCGCCGAAGACGATCTCCTCGACCTCCCACGACGGCGCCCGTCCCGCCGGGCCCTGGCCCGGCGGGTAGATGAGCCAGACGGCCGAGTGGACGATCATCCAGCCGAAGACGGCGGCCAGGGCCACGAGGAAGCCCAGCCGGTGGGCGAGGTTCGTCGCCAGCAGCAGGTAGACGGACCCCATGAGCACCACCACACCCACCGCGAACGAGAGGATGCCGCGGATCTCGGGGTCCCAGGCGATGCCCGCCAGCGTCGGGACGAAGCTCATCGTGGTCAGCCCTCCTCGTCCTCGGCGGTGAGCTCCTCCACCGAGGGAGCGTTCGGATCCGGCACCGGGCCCTCGCTCGTCAGGCTCGCCGCGTAGCGGGCGATCGCCGCGAGCATCTCCTGGCTCATCATCCCGTCGTCGCTGACGTCCTCGGTGTTCGGGTTGTCACCGAAGCCCGGCATCTTGCCGCTGCCGATGCCGTTGTTGCCGTACGGCTCGCCGTCGACGCTGCCGGTCGTGATGAACTCGAGCAGCTCCTCGTAGGTGGCGAACTGCCGCGGGACCAGGCCGCCGGTCAGGTTGGGGCCGAGGGCGCCGCTGCCGTCGGGGAAGCCGACGTAGTCGCTGAGGTCGGCGTCCGGCGGCTCGACCGAGTCCTCGCCCTCGGTGATGATCGACCAGCCGCGGGTGTGGCACCGGGCGCAGGCGTAGGCGCCGCCCGCGACCTCGAGGTTGAACAGCGCCTCGCCGGTGGCCGGGTCGTCGTAGTCGATCTGCTCGATCGCCTCGTCGAGCTCCTCCTCGGAGGCGCCCTCCTCGGCGAGGCCGAGCTCGACGGCCAGCGCCTCCTCGGCCTGGCGGCGGGCCTCCTCGGGGCTGAGCTGGATCGACTCCAGGTAGTCGACGAGGTTGGTGACCTGCTGCGAGCTGAGCGGGCCCTTGCCGGCGTCCGCGCCCCAGCCCGGCATCGGCGAGAAGGGACGGCCGTAGTTGATGATGTACTCGACCTCCTCCCGCGTGTGCCGCAGGAGCACCGTGTTCAGCGCCGGGGCCCGCCAGTTGACGGTGGCCACGAACTCGCCGTCGGCGTCGGTGATCGTGTACGCGGCCTGGCCGCCCGTGCCCTCGGGGCCGTGGCAGTTCTGGCACTGCGAGCCCTCGACGTAGAGCTGCTCGCCCCGCCGGACGAAGGTCTCCTGGAAGGCCTCCTCGGCGCCCGACTGCCGGCTGGGCTCGTTGAGCCAGTACAGCGGCAGGGCGACGGCGATGACCACGAGGAGGACCAGCGCCGTCCGCAGCGTGCGGTTCAGGACGCGGGTCTCGAGCTCGTCGTCGTCGTAGTAGGGCTTGCGGTTGGGGGCCAGCTCGATCTCGGAGCCGACCTCGGCCCGGCTCGCCCGCACGTTGACCCAGGCGTAGACGAGCAGGCCGATGATCAGGAGCACCACCAGGGTGGCGCCGATGGTGGTGACCGTGCTGGCTGCGAGCACGGTCGCAGGACCGGGCAGAAGGTGCATCAGTGGCCGCCGCCTCCGGAGACGCAGTGCGGGCCCTCGGCCTCCTGGCCGGTGGTGTTCGTGCCGATCGGCGGGCCCTCGATGATCTCGCCGGTGTTCACGATGAAGGTGTCACCGCTCACCTCCATGGCGAAGCGGTCCATGCCACGGGGCGCCGGCCCGCCCTTCTTCTCGCCGACCCGGTTGTACTGCGAGCCGTGGCAGCCGCACTCGAACCACTGGGAGGTGACGCACTCGGGCACCCGGCACCCGAGGTGCGGGCACTTCTGGTACAGGGCGATGAGCCCCGCCTCCATGCCGGTGAGCTCTGCGGGCGAGTACACCGCCCGGGCCTTCTCCAGGGCCGACGACGGGTACTCGGTGATCCACATGCGGCCCTCGGGGTAGTAGGCGAAGCCGTTGCCCTCCGCGATGGCCGCCTTGATGTCGTCGATCTTGCCGACGGTGATCCGGGAGCCGAAGCCGCCGACGTTGCTGGGCCAGAGGAAGGCCAGGACGCCGGCGCCGAAGCCGGAGAGGCCCAGCGTGAACGACACGACGATCGAGCGGTTGAAGAACTGCCGGCGGGTCATGCCGATCGTGTCCTCGTCCGGGGGCACCCACTCGACCGGCGGCTCGGCGACCTTGACCGTCGCGGGGGTCGAGGCCTCGCGCCGGGCCAGCGCGGCGGCCCGCTCGACCTCGCGGCCGCTCACCGGCCGCTCGCCCTCGCCGAGCCGCACCGGACCGCGGTCGCGCTGCAGCGTCTCGCTGCTCAGCACGCCCTGCGCCGAGTCCGTGTCGCGCCGCCGGGCCGCGGCGAACAGCAGCACGCCGGCCAGCACGACGAGCACGGGAACGGCGATGGCGATGATCGTTCCAGGACTCATCTGGTCTCCCTTGCGATCACAGCTCGAAGAACAGGCCGTCCTTCCAGGGGAAGATGAAGTTCTGCCCCGGGCCCCGGAAGAACGAACCGATCAGCACCAGCACCGCCCACCCCATCAGGAAGATGGTGAAGAGCGAGATGGCGAACTTGCGATCCTCGGGCTTGTTGGACGGGTTGCGGTCGGTGTACGGCGCCAGGATGAGGCCGATCAGGCCGATGCCCGGCAGGGTCACGCCGGCGACCATGGGGTGGAACATGGTCAGCAGCTCCTGCAGGCCGAGGAAGTACCAGGGCGCCTTCGACGGGTTGGGCGTCTCGTTGACGTTGGCCAGCTCGAGCAGCGGCGCGTTGACGAACACCGAGAAGATGAGCAGGAACGCGGTGCAGGCCAGCGCGGCGACGAACTCGATGCCGAGCAGGTGGGGCCAGACGTGGACCTTGTCCTGCGGGGTGGCCTTGACGTCCTGGATCGAGCCCGACTTGACGACGGTCAGCAGGCGCTGGGTGTGACCGCCGGGCCCGGTGGCCACGGGCGCGGCCGCCGCGGCCGGCGCCGTCGCGGTGGCCACGGCCGTCGCGGTGCCGCCGCCACCGCCCGAGCCGCCGGCGTCGCCGCCCCCGCCGCCGGTCGCCCGGGCCTTCGCCGCCCGCGACCGCTCGAGCAGGTGGGCGGGGATGCGGCTGGCGGCCTCGCTCTTGGGCGCCTCGCCCCCGCCGCCGGCACCGGCGTCGCCCGCGCCCTCGGCCGCGCCCGCGCCCTCGGCCGCGCCCGCGCCCTCGGCGGCGCCGCCGGCCTTCTTGGC
>ERZ777003.1595-NODE-1595-length-32478-cov-6.863029_pt1 | contig 32478 bp, 32 predicted proteins | sample MGYA00374956_ERZ777003 | MGnify/ENA primary metagenome ERZ777003 (study PRJEB29302, sample SAMN06268252) | bioreactor metagenome | isolation source: Joint BioEnergy Institute, California, USA | place: USA:Joint BioEnergy Institute, California, USA | collected... | reverse complement strand
CAGCTCCGGCGCAGCAGCGGCATCAGCGCGACCAGCGCCAGGGCGGTCGGCAGATGCGAGAGATGCGTGGCGATGCCGACCGCCGCCAGCAGCGCGGTCCAGGCGATCTCCAGGCGGCCCAGCCGTGTTTCGCCGAAGCCGAGCAGGAACAGGCACAGCACGACGACCGGCGTGAAGAAGTCCGGCATCAGCGTCGCCGCGAACCACGGCGCGGAGGTCAGCGCTGCGAGCCCGGCCGCCAGCGCCAAGTGCCGGGCCGGGGTGACCTCGCCGCAGGCCACGCGCTGGGTCAGCCACAGGAGGTGCGAGAGGAGGAGCCCCTGCGCGATCAGGGGCAGCCAGAGCGTCCTCTCCTGGTGGAACAGCGCGATGAACGGTCCGTACGCCACGGTCTTGTCCCAGGGCGCCTGGCCGGTGATGGTGTGGACCAGATAGGAGACGGTATCGATGAACAGGATCGGATAGCCGTTCATGAAGGCGGGCCAGACCAGCAGCGCGGCGGCGGCGAGGATCGCGAGAGGCCGGCCCGCGAGGGCGCGGACCGATGGGGCGCGCGTCGCTGCTGCTGTCTGCGGCGGCCTCGGCGCGTGTCGCCACCGGGTCACGTGGTCTTGGCGCATGTTTCCTCCAAGGCCTGCCCGGGTGCGGCCTGCTTCGAATCAATCCCGGGATGTTCCCTCTAGGTTGGAACGTTCCTGTAACGCAACCCTCGTGGCCGGGACCCATCCCCGGCCGGTCAGCCGGCCACAGGTCGCCGGCAAGCACGGAGTTCACTGGAGATGACCCCCACCCCCACCGGCCCGCTGAAGGGCCTGCGCGTGCTGGACCTGACGCGCGTGCTGGCCGGACCGACCTGTACCCAGATGCTGGGCGACCTCGGCGCCGAGGTGATCAAGATCGAGCGGCCCGAGGCCGGCGACGACACCCGCGGCTTCGCGCCCCCCTTCTGGCCGGAGACGAAGGAGAGCGCCTACTTCCTCGGCGTCAACCGCAACAAGCTCTCGGTCACGCTCGACATCGCGAAGCCGGAGGGCCAGGCGGTCGTGCACCGGCTGCTCGAGAGCTGCGATGTCCTGGTCGAGAACTTCAAGGTCGGCGCGCTGGCGAAGTATGGGCTCGGGTGGGAGCAGCTCTCGAAGAAGTACCCGCGGCTGATCTACTGCTCGATCACCGGCTTCGGGCAGACCGGCCCCTACGCGCCGCGCCCGGGCTACGACGCGCTGATCCAGGCGATGGGCGGCGTGATGTCCCTGACCGGGGAGCCGGAGGGGACGCCGCAGAAGGTCGGCATCCCGGTCGCCGATCTGTTCGCGGGACTCTACGGATGCATCGGCATCCTCGCCGCGCTGAACCACCGACGCGAGACGGGGCAGGGGCAGCACATCGACATCGGCATGCTGGACACGCATGTCGCCTGGCTGGCGAACCAGGGAATGAACTACCTGGCGACCGGGGAGAACCCGCCGCGGCTCGGGAACCAGCACCCGAACATCGCGCCCTACCAGGAATTCCCGACCAAGGACGGCTACATCATCCTCGCGATCGGCAACGATCCGACCTTCGAGCGCTTCTGCAAGGCCTTCGGCCAGGAGCACCTGCTGGCCGACGAGCGCTTCGCCACCAACCCGAAGCGCGTCGAGAACCGTCAGCTCGTCACCGACACGCTGACGCCGGTGATGAAGACGAAGACCACGAAGGAGTGGATCGAGGCGCTGGAAGCACTGAAGATCGGCTGCGGCCCGATCAACACGCTGAAGGACGTCTTCGCCGACCCGCATGTGCAGGCGCGCGGCTGCGTGGTGGAGATGCAGCACTCGAGCGGGCAGACTGTGAAGGTGATCGCCAACCCGGTGCGGCTCTCGGCGACGCCGCCCGACTACCGCACCCCCCCGCCGGTGCTGGGCGAGCACACGGAGATGGTGCTGCGCGACAAGCTCGGGATGAGCGAGGCGGAGGTAGCGGCGCTAAAGGCGCAGGGCGTCGTCTGATGGCGCCCGACGTCGCCGCCGCGCCGCGCCGGGGCGAGCTGCGCTGGCTCTGTGCCGGTGGCGCCGGCGGCGGCGTGTTCCTCACGCTGCGCTGGTGGGAGTGGGGGCCGCCCGACGGCGCGCCCGTCCTCTGCGTCCACGGCCTGACGCGCACGGGGCGCGACTTCGACGCGCTGGCGCAGGCGCTCGCGAGTGAGGGGCGCCGCGTGCTCTGTCCCGACCTGCCGGGGCGCGGGGCGAGCGACTGGCTGCCGGACCCGAACCTCTACGCGCTGCCGGCCTATGTCGCCGCGCTCTCGCATCTGCTGGCGCGGCTCGATGGGCCTGTGGACTGGGTCGGGACCTCGCTCGGCGGGCTGTGCGGCATGGTGGTGGCGGCGACGCCCGGCCAGCCGATCCGGCGCATGGTGCTGAACGACATCGGGCCCTTCGTGCCGAAGGCGGCGCTCGCGCGCATCCGCGACTATGTCGGCACCGAGGTCGAGTTCCCCGACCTTGCCGCGCTGGAGGCGCATCTGCGCGCCGTCCACGCCCCCTTCGGCCCCCTGACCGACGCGCAGTGGCGCCACCTGGCCGAGACCTCCGCCCGGCCGGCGGGAGCCGGTGGCGGCACCGCGGTGAAGCTGCACTACGATCCGGGCATCGCCGTGCCGATCCGTGCGGTGGAGCCCTCGGACCTGGACCTGTGGCCGCTCTGGGAGCGGATCGGCGTGCCGGTGCTGGTGGTCCGCGGCGCGCTGAGCGACCTCCTGCTGCCGGAGACGGCGGCGCGGATGGCGGCAAGGCCCGGCGTCCGGCTGGCCGAGATCCCGGAGGCCGGCCACGCGCCGGCGCTGATGGACGGGGCGCAGATCGGGCTGGTGCGCGACTTCCTCGCCGCGCCTTAGACCGCGAACGCCCCGGGTGGAAACACCCGGGGCGTGCTTCGTGCCTCCGAAATGCCTGACCCCGTATCCGCCTGATCACAGTCGGGCGGACATGGACCCAACCGCGCGGGCGACGGCGCGTTCCACCCAGGCCATGCCCAGCCAACAGACGCCCACGCGCCATCGCTTCGTCCCCCGCCCGCCCTTCATCGGTGGCGCGCTCCAGACCATGCGCGGCGTTGCCTGGCCGATCCGGCCGTCCTTGCCGCGGCCGGGCCACCGGCTGTGGATCCCGCTCCCCGACGGGGATCGGCTCGCCGCGAGCCTGCACCTGCCGGCGATGGCGGAGCGCCGCGGCGCCCGCCCTCGGCTGCCGCTCGCGCTGCTCGCCCACGGCATGGTCGGCACGGAGGACGACCCCTATCTCCGCGCCGCGGCGCGCGCCCTGCTCGATCGCGGCTTTCCGGTGTTGCGGCTCAACTTGCGCGGCAATGCCGTCTCGCGGCCCCACAGCACCAGCCACTACCACATCGGCCGTGCCGAGGACCTGCGGGACGTGCTGCGCGCCCTGCCGTCCGCGCTCACGGGCGCCGGGGCGGTGGTGGCCGGCTGGTCGCTCGGCGGGGCGATGGTGCTGAACCTGCTCGGCCGCCATGCGGATGAGGAGGGCATGCCGCGCCTGGTCGCCGGCGCGGCGGTCTCGGCGCCGCTCGATCCCGCGGCGGCGCATGCGGCGATCGATGCGCATCCGCTGTTCGGGCCGGTGCTGCTCGCGCTCTACCGGCGCGAGGTGCTGGCCGTGCGGCAGGCGCGCGACCTCGACGAGGGGCTGCGCGCGGCGGCGGCGGAGGCGCGCTCGCTGCGGGAGTTCGAGGCCAATGTCTCGGCGCCGCGCTTCGGCTATCCGAGCTACGCGACCTATGTCGAGCTGATCCGGCCGGACCGCGTGCTGCCGGCGATCCGTGTGCCGACCCTCGTCCTGCAGGCCGAGAACGACCCGATCGTGCCGGCGGCCTCGCTGGAGGCCGTGGACTGGTCGCAATGCCCGGCGGTGGCGCCGGTGCTGACGGCCGGCGGCGGGCATTGCGGCTTTGACGACCTGCGCTTCGTGCGCGACGGGATGCAGACGCGGGCGCTGGTGGCCTTCTTCGAGGGGGCGGCGGAGGAGGCTGCCGCCGCTGCGGCTCAGGAAAGGGAGGGCGCGATCGCCTCCACCGAGACGCACCAGCGCGCGGGGTCGGAGCCGTCCTCCACGGCCCAGGCGGCGGCGAGCGCGGCGCCGGCATAGCCCCAGGCGGCGATCCGCTCGCGCGGCAGGCCGGTCGCCTCGGCCAGCAGCGCGATACGGCGTGCCATGCTCACTGGCGCGGCGCCCGCGTCGGTGGGTGGATTGCGCAGGAAGGCCGCGGCCTCGAAGGCCGGGTCGCCGATCAGGCCCTTGGGATCCACCGCGCGCCAGCCATGCGCGCCATCGCGCAGGATGTTCCGGTCGTGCAGGTCGCCGTGCAGCAGGACCGGAGGCGGCGCGGTCGCCGCGAGGTCACGCATCAGCGCCGCCGCGCGGGCGAGCATCGGCCGGGGCAGGGGCCCGGGCGCCTCTGCCGCCCGATCCAGGGCACGCACCCAGCCCGCCGCGTCGGCGAGCACCGCGCCGGGCGGCGGCGGGCGGCGGAGCCTGCACATGACCTCGGCCGCGGCGAGGGTTGCGGCATCCTCGTCGCACTCGGCAAGTTGCCGTAGCGGCGTTCCGGGCATCAGCCGCTCGACCAGCAGCGCCCCCAGGGCGAGATCGGCCGCGAGCAGCCGCGCCGCGCCCTGGCCCGCGAATCTGTCGAGCGCCGTTGCCTCCGCTTCCAGCCCCTGGCCGGGCGGGGCGAGCTTCAGCACCGCGGCGGCGCCGTCCGGGCGCTGCACGGCGAAGACCCGCGCCGCCGTCTCGCCCTCGGCGAGCGGCCCCTCGACCGTCAGGGACCAGCGCGCCGCGGCCTCGGCCAGCCGCGTGGCGAGGCTGCGGCGCCAGGCGGCCGCGCGCTCAGCGAGGCGCGGGCTCGCGATACCCCGCATGCACCGCACGCGCCTCGCTCTCCAGCGCCGGGCCGAACACCTCCATCCGCCGCCGTCCCCGTGCCGCGAGCTCGGCGCAGGGGAGCTGCACGGGCTGGAAGGGCAGGGGGGCGCCGCGGGCCGCCGCCATCTCCGCTTCCCGCAGGCCGAACACGACGCGGCCGATGCCGGCGATGTAGGCCGCCGCCGCGCACATCGCGCATGGCTCGGTCGAGGCGTAGAGCGTTGCGCCGGCGAGTGCCGCCGGGCCGTGCGCTTTCGCGGCGGCCCGGATCGCCTCGATCTCGGCATGCGCGGTGGGATCGCGGGAGGCGTGCACGCGGTTCTGGCCCTCGGCCAGCACGGTGCCGTCCGGCGCCGCGATCACCGCGCCGAACGGGGCGTGGCCGCCCGCGCGCGACTCTGCTGCGAGGGCGATGGCCCGTCGCAGCAACGCCTCCTCGGCCGTGCCGATCATCCTGCCGTCCGGGGCGTCGTCCCTCAGCCGCCCCGCCGCAGGCGCTCCGCCGCCTCGACGGCGAAATAGGTCAGCACGCCGTTGGCGCCGGCGCGCTTGAAGGCGAGCAGACTCTCCATCACGGCGCGCTCGCGCTCCAGCCAGCCGTTCTGCACCGCGGCCATGATCATCGCGTACTCGCCGCTGACCTGGTAGGCGAAGGTCGGCACGCCGAAGGTGTCCTTCACGCGGCGGACGATGTCGAGATAGGGCATGCCCGGCTTGACCATCACCATGTCGGCGCCCTCGGCGAGGTCCATCGCCACCTCGCGCAGCGCCTCGTCGGTGTTGGCCGGGTCCATCTGGTAGGTCTTCTTGTCGCCCTTGAGCGCCTTGGCCGAGCCCACGGCGTCGCGGAACGGTCCGTAGAACGCGCTCGCATACTTCGCCGCGTAGGACATGATGCGCGTGTGGATCAGGCCCTTGGCGTCCAGCGCGGCACGGATCGCGCCGATCCGCCCGTCCATCATGTCGGAGGGGGCGATCACGTCGATGCCCGCTTCGGCCTGAATCACGGCCTGGCGGGTCAGCACCTCCAGCGTCTCGTCGTTGGCGACGTAGTCGTTGCGGATCACGCCGTCATGGCCGTGGTCGGTGTAGGGGTCGAGGGCGACGTCGCCGACCAGGCCGAGATCGGGGAACTCCTTCTTGAGGAGCCGGGCGGAGCGGCACATCAGGTTGTCGGGGTTCAGCGCCTCCGTGCCCTCGGCGTCCTTGCGCTCCGGCGGCGTCATCGGGAACAGCGCGACCGCGGGGATGCCGAGCGCGACGGCGCGCTCGACATGCCCGGCCAGCCGGTCGGGCGTGACGCGGACGACGCCCGGCATCGAGGCCACCTCGCTCGTGCGGCCGGTCCCCTCCATCACGAAGACCGGCCAGATCAGGTCGTCCACCGAGAGCGTGCTCTCCGCCACCAGCCGCCGCGTCCAGGCGTCGCGGCGGTTGCGCCGGAGCCGCGTCGTGGGGAACCGGCCGAGTGCGCTGCCCTTCATCACTCGGCCGCCTTGGCCGCCCGCACCCCGGTCGCGGCGGCGAGCGCCTGGTCGAGGTCGGCGATGATGTCGTCGATGTGCTCGATGCCGATGGAGAGCCGGACATAGCCCGGCGTGACGCCGGTCGCCGCCTGCTCCTCGGCGCTGAGCTGGCTGTGGGTGGTGGTGGCCGGATGGATGGCGAGGCTACGCGCGTCGCCGATGTTTGCCACGTGGTAGAACATCTTCAGCGCGTTGATGAAGCGGCTGCCGGCCTCGGCGCCGCCCTCCTTCAGCTCGAAGCCGATCAGGCTGCCATAGCCGCCCTTGAGGTAGGCGTCCGCGCGGCGCTTGGCCTCGCCGGTCATCAGGCTGGGGTGGATCACCTTGCTCACGGCGGGGTGCTTCGCCAGCCAGGCGGCGACCTTCAGGGCGTTCTGGCAGTGCCGCTCCATGCGCAGCGGCAGCGTCTCCAGCCCCTGCAGGGCGAGGAAGGCGTTCATCGGCGCGAGCGGCGCGCCGATGTCGCGCAGCAGGCAGGTGCGCATGCGGATGATGTAGGCGATCGGGCCGAGCGGCTTCACCGCCTGGGTCCAGATCGCGCCGTGGTAGGAGGGGTCGGGCTTGTTGAGGGTGGGGAAGCGGTCGGCGTGCTTCTCCCAGTCGAAATTGCCCCCGTCCACGACGACGCCGCCAATCGCGGTGCCATGGCCGCCGATCCACTTGGTGGTGGAATGCATCACCACCGCCGCGCCGTGCTCGAGCGGGCGGCAGATCACCGGGGCAGCGGTGTTGTCCATGATCAGCGGCACGCCGATCTCGCGCCCGATCCGCGCGACCTCGGCGATCGGGAAGACCTCAAGCTTCGGGTTGGGCAGGGTCTCGGCGTAGTAGGCGCGGGTGCGGGAGTCGGTCGCGCGGCGGAAATTCTCGGGATCGGACGGATCGACGAACCGGACCTCGACGCCCAGACCCTTCATTGTGTTGGCGAACAGGTTCCAGGTGCCGCCGTAGAGGTCGGTCGAGGAGACGATGTTGTCCCCGGGCTCGGTCAGGTTGAGGATCGAGAAGGTCGTGGCCGCCTGGCCGGAGCCGAGCGCGAGGGCCGCCACCCCGCCTTCCAGCGCCGCGACGCGCTTCTCCAGCACGTCCACGGTCGGGTTCATGATGCGGGTGTAGATGAACCCCATTTCCTGCAGCGCGAAGAGCCGCGCGGCATGGCCGGTGTCCTGGAACTGGTAGGATGTGGTCTGGTGGATCGGCACCGCGACCGAGCCGGTGGTCGGGTCGGCCCGCCAGCCGGCGTGCAGCACCACGGTTTCGGGGTTGGTGGAGGCGGCGGGCGTGTCGGTCATGCGGCTCGGCTCCTGTCCGGGGCTGGCGTTCGATCGCGGGGACCCTACGCCGGCGCGCGCGCTTCGGCCAGTCCGGCGCGAGGCTAGGGGCACGGCGTGAAGGGGCTTTCTCCGGATGGTCTCCGGCGGGCAAGTCCGCCTCCGCCGGCGGGGAAGGGGCGAAGGTTTTCGCTCCCCGGTCCGGGGCCCGATTCGCTTCCGACAGTGGAACGGCAGGCCCTCAAGGGCTTGGGGTATGCGTTCCTCCTTTCCACATGACGTGGTAGGAGGCCCCCATGACGCCTGCCCAGACCCCGATCGCGCTCGGCGCCGACCATGCCGGCGTCGGCCTGAAGGCCACGCTGCGGGAAGCGCTCCGCGCCGCCGGCCATCCTGTGCTCGACCTCGGCACGGAAGGCGAGGCCAGCGTGGACTATCCGGACTTCGCCCGCGCCGTCTGCGCCGCGGTCACCGAGGGCCGCGCCCGGTTCGGCGTGCTGGTCTGCGGCACCGGCATCGGCATCTCGATCGCGGCCAACCGCGACCCCGCCATCCGCTGCGCCCTGGTGCACGACGCAACCGCCGCGCGGCTGACCCGCGCGCACAACGACGCCAACGTGATCGCCTTCGGCGCCCGTCTGATCGGGACGGAGGTGGCGCTGGACGCGCTGCGCGTTTTCCTCTCCACGCCCTATGAGGGCGGCCGGCACAACCGCAGAGTCGCCAAGCTAAGCCCGGACTGGACCCCACCGTCATGAACGAACAGAGCCGTTCCCCGGCCGCCGCCCCGGCCCGCTTCTTCACCGCCCCGCTCGCCGAGGCCGATCCGGAGATCGCCGCGGCGGTCGCGCGGGAGCTCGAGCGCCAGCAGGACGGCATCGAGCTGATCGCGAGCGAGAACATCGTCTCCCGCGCGGTGCTGGAGGCACAGGGCAGCGTCCTGACCAACAAGTACGCCGAGGGCTATCCCGGCCGGCGCTACTACGGCGGCTGCGAGTTCGTGGACATCGCCGAGACCCTGGCGATCGAGCGGGCGAAGCAGCTCTTCGGCTGCGGCTTCGCCAATGTGCAGCCGCATTCCGGGGCACAGGCCAATGCGGCGGTCTTCTTCGCGCTGCTGCAGCCCGGCGACACCTTCATGGGGCTCGACCTCGCCGCGGGCGGGCACCTGACCCATGGCTCGCCGGTGAACGTCTCCGGCAAGTGGTTCCGGCCCGTGCCCTACACGGTGCGGCGCGAGGACCAGCGCATCGACATGGACGAGGTCGCGCGCATCGCGCGCGAGAGCCGGCCGAAGCTGATCATCGCCGGCGGCAGCGCTTATGCGCGGCACTGGGACTTCGCGCGCTTCCGCGAGATCGCCGACGAGGTCGGCGCCTACTTCATGGTGGACATGGCGCATTTCGCCGGGCTGGTGGCGGGCGGGGCGCATCCCTCGCCCTTCCCGCACGCGCATGTCGTCACCACCACGACGCACAAGACGCTGCGCGGCCCGCGCGGCGGGATGATCCTGACGAACGACGAGGCGCTCGCGAAGAAGATCAACTCCGCGATCTTCCCCGGCACCCAGGGCGGGCCGCTGATGCATGTGATCGCGGCCAAGGCTGTCGCCTTCGGGGAAGCGCTGCGGCCGGAATTCCGTGCCTATGCCCGGCAGGTCGTGGCCAATGCGAAGGCGCTGGCGGAGACGCTGGCGGAGCAGGGGCTTGGCCTCGTCACCGGCGGGACGGACAATCACCTGGTGCTGGTGGACCTGCGGCCGAAGGGCCTGACCGGCAAGGCGGCGGAGGCGTCGCTGAACCGCGCGCACCTCACCTGCAACAAGAACGCCATCCCCTTCGACCCCGAGAAGCCGATGGTCACCTCCGGCATCCGCCTCGGCACACCGGCGGGAACGACGCGCGGCCTCGGCGAGGCGGAGTTCCGCGAGGTCGCGGCCATGATCGGCGAGGTGCTGGACGGGCTCGCCCGCGCCAACTCGCCCGAGGGCAACGAGGCGGTGGAGCAGGCGGTGAAGGCACGGGTGCTCTCGCTTTGCCGCCGCTTCCCGATCTACCAGGCGGCGGCCTGACGGGGCGCGGTGCAGGGCGCGATGGGATAGGGAGGAAACCATGCGCTGCCCTTTCTGCGGAGGCGAGGACACGCAGGTGAAGGACAGCCGCCCTGCGGAGGATGGTGGCGCGATCCGGCGTCGGCGCGCCTGCCCCGCCTGCGGCGCGCGCTTCACCACCTTCGAGCGGGTCCAGCTCCGTGAGCTCACCGTCATCAAGTCGGACGGGCGGCGCGTGCCCTTCGACCGCGAGAAGCTCGCGCGCTCGATCCGCATCGCGCTACGCAAGCGCCCGGTGGACGAGGACCGCGTCGAGCGGATCGTGAACGGCATCCAGCGCCGGCTGGAGACCGAGGGCGAGCAGGAGATCACCTCGCGCCAGATCGGCGAGATGGTGATGGAGGTGCTGAAGGACCTCGACCAGGTGGCCTATGTGCGCTTCGCGAGCGTCTATCGGAATTTCCGCGAGGCGAAGGACTTCCAGGCCTTCCTGGGGCAGCTGGACGCAGGCTGAGGCGATATCGCCGCGCACCCGCACCCGCGCCCCTGGTTTTCGAGGCGGGTGGCGCCCCGTCCGGCAGCGGCCGACGACACCCCTTGCCGATCCGGTCTGGCCGGTTTCGGCGGCAGCCGCCGCTGCTTCGGCCAATAGGCCCGGCCTGGCATGTCGCCGATCCCTAGATGATCCGAGCCACGCGGTGCCCTGAGGCGCGTGCCGCGCCGGCCTCGCCGCCTTGCGGCGGAGCGCCCGGAGCGGTCTAACCCCGTCCCGCATGCCGCCGCCATCCGCCGAGCCCGACGACCTGACCCATATGCGTGCCGCTCTTGCGCTGGCCCGGCGCGGGCTTGGCAATGCCTGGCCGAATCCCGCTGTGGGCTGCGTCCTGGTGCGCGACGGGCGCGTGGTCGGCCGCGGCTGGACCCAGCCAGGCGGTCGGCCCCATGCGGAAACCGAGGCGCTGCGGCGCGCCGGGCCCGAGGGGGCGCGCGGCGCCACCGCCTATGTCACCCTCGAACCCTGCTCCCATCACGGCCGCACGCCGCCCTGCTGCGACGCGCTGATCGCCGCGGGAGTCGCCCGGGTCGTGGTCGCCCTTCAGGACCCGGATTCGCGGGTGAACGGCCGCGGCATCGCCCGGCTGCGCGCGGCGGGGATCGCCGTCGAGACGGGCCTCTGCGAGGCCGAGGCGAGGGCGATCAATGCTGGCTTCATCCGCCGCATCCATCTCGGCCTGCCGCTGGTGACGCTCAAGCTGGCCACCACGCTCGACGGGCGTATCGCAACCGCCACCGGCGAGAGCCGCTGGATCACCGGCCCCGAGGCGCGGCGCGAGGCCCACGCGCTGCGCGCGCGCCACGACGCGGTGCTGGTCGGCAGCGGCACGGTGCTGGCCGACGATCCCGACCTGACCTGCCGCCTGCCGGGGATGGCGAAAACGCCCGTGCTGCGGGTAGTCGCGGACTCGCGCCTGCGGACGCCGCCCGCCGCGCGGTTGGTTGCGACCGCTCGGCAGGTGCCGACCTGGATCGTCACCCGCCCGGGCCACCCGCCCGCCCGGCGCTCGCCCTACCAGGAGGCGGGGGTGGAGATCCTGGCCGTTCCGGCCGACGCCGAGTCCGATGGCGGCCTCGACCTGCGCGCGCTACTCGCCGCCCTGGGGCAGCGCGGCGTGACGCGGGTGCTGGCCGAGGGCGGGGCCGCGCTCGCCGCGGCGCTGCTGCGGGCGGACCTGGTGGACCGGATTGCCTGGTTCCACGCCCCCGGCATCCTCGGGGCGGAGGGAAGGGCGGCGGTGGACGAACTGCCGGTGACAGGGCTTGCGCAAATGCCCAGATTCCGGCGTGTCGCCTCCCGCCCCCTGGGCGAGGACTGGCTCACGGAATTCGAACGCGGCAGCTAACGAGCGGGGCGCAGCGAACGCATGTTCACCGGAATCGTCACGGCCCTCGGCACGGTGCGCGAGGTGCAGCCGATCGGCGGGGGCCACGACCTGCGCCTGGTCATCGGGGTGGCGCCCGAGTTCCTGCGCACGCCCGCGCCGGCGGAGGTCGGCTGCTCGATCGCCTGCTCGGGCTGCTGCCTGACCGCGGTGCAGCTCGGCGACGACTGGTTCGCCGTGGACGCCTCGGCCGAGACCCTGTCGCGGACGACGCTCGGGCGCTGGCAGCCGGGGAGCCGGGTGAACCTGGAGCGATCGCTCCGCCTCGGCGACGAGCTGGGCGGGCACCTCGTCAGCGGCCATGTGGACGGGGTGGCGGAGGTGCTCTCCGCCACGCCCGAGAACGCCTCCGTCCGCTGGCGTTTCCGCGCGCCGGAGGCGCTGGCGCCGCTGATCGCCCCGAAGGGCTCGGTGGCGCTGGACGGCGTTTCCCTGACGGTCAACGAGGTTGACGGCGCGGTCTTCGGCGTCAACATCATCCCCCACACCGCTGCCGTCACCACCTTCGGCACCCTGCAGCCGGGCGATGCGGTGAACCTTGAGGTCGACGTGCTCGCCCGCTACGTCGCTCGCCTTCTGGAGTCCCGGACATGAGCGCCGCCGCGAGCGATAGCCGTCCCCAGCGCGCCAACTTCCACGAGTTCATCTCCCCGACCGAGGAGCTGATCGAGGAAGCGCGGCGCGGGCGCATGTTCATCCTCGTGGACGACGAGGACCGCGAGAACGAGGGCGACCTGGTCATCCCGGCGCAGTTCGCCACGCCCGACGTGATCAACTTCATGGCCAAGCACGCGCGCGGCCTGATCTGCCTGGCGCTGACGCGCCAGCGCGTCGAGCAACTCGGCCTGCCGCTGATGGCCCAGGCCAACGGCACGCGCCACCAGACCGCCTTCACCGTCTCGATCGAGGCGCGGGACGGCGTGACCACGGGCATCTCGGCGCATGACCGCGCGCGTACCGTGGCGGTGGCGATCAACCCGGAGCTGGGGCGCGAGCACATCGTCACGCCGGGCCACGTCTTCCCGCTGGTGGCGCGCGAGGGCGGGGTGCTGGTCCGCGCCGGCCACACCGAGGCGGTGGTGGACTTCGCGCGCCTCGCCGGCCTCATCCCCGCCGGCGTGATCTGCGAGATCATGAACGACGACGGCACCATGGCCCGCATGTCGGACCTGGTTGCCTTCGCCCAGCACCACGGCCTCAAGCTCGGGACGATCGCCGACCTGATCGCCCATCGCCGCCGCACCGAGCGGCTGGTGCAGCGCGTCGAGGAGGGCATGCTGCCCTCCGCGGTCGGCGGCGAGTGGCGCGTGGTGGTATTCCGCACGACGCTGGAGCCCGGCGAGCACGCGGCCCTGATCAAGGGTGATATCGAAAGCCCCGGCCCGGTGCTGGTGCGCATGCACGCGGCGAACATGCTTGAGGCCGCGGCGGGGCGGAACATGCGCGAGCTCTACAGCGCGATGCGCACCATCGCCGCTGCGGGCCGCGGCGTCGTGGTGCTGCTCCGCGACTGGCGCACCACCGGCCTCTCCGAACAGGTCCGGCGCATCCGCGAGCACCGCGCGCTGGCCTCGGAGATCCGCGACTACGGCATCGGCGCGCAGATTCTGGCCGATCTCGGCGTGAAGGAAATGATTCGACTGTCCAACAATCCCCGCCCGGTGGTCGGGCTCGAAGGCTACGGGCTGCGCGTCGTCGAGACGCGGCCGATCCCGCTCACGCCCGAGGAGGTGCAGGCTTGAGCACGGCCGACAGCCCGGATCGGGCGACGCCACGGATCGAAGGGCCGCCGCCGCGCATCCTCGTCGTGCAGGCGCCCTATTACCGCGCCGTCATCGAGGGGATGCGCCAGGGCGCCGACGCACTCTTCGCCGCGGTGGGCGCCGAAGTCGAGACCGCCGAGGTCGCCGGCGCCTTCGAGCTGCCCGGTGCGTTGCGCCTCGCGCTCAAGGCGCCGCAGGGCCGCTGGGACGGGTTCCTGGTGCTCGGCTGCGTGGTGAAGGGGGAGACCGATCACTACGACCACATCTGCCGCGAGGCCTCCCGCGGCGTGATGGACATCGCGGTGGAGACGGGCATCCCCATCGGCTTCGGCCTGCTCACCGTGCACAGCCTCGCCCAGGCCGAGGCACGCTCGCGGCAGGACCGCCACAACAAGGGGGCGGAGGCGGCGAACGCCCTGCTGATGCAGATCGCCCTCGCCCGGCGCTGGGGAGCGGCATGAGCGGAGCCAAACGCCGCCGCAAGCCGCCGCGTGCCACCACCGCCTCGTCGAGCCGCCCCCGCACGGGGGCGCGCGTCGCCGCGGTGCAGGCCCTGTTTCAGTCCGAGCAGACCGGCGACCCGGCCGAGGCGGTGATCGACCAGTTCGTGCGCCACCGCATCGGCACGCTTCCGGGAATGGGCGGCTTCGAGGAAGGCCGCGTGCCGCAGGCGGACGTGCCGCTCTTCGCCTCCATCGTCCGCAGCGCGGCCCGTGAGGGCGAGGCGCTCGACCAAGTGGTGCGGGCGGCGCTCGCCGCCGACTGGCCGATGGAGCGGATCGATCCGGTGCTGCGCGCCCTGTTCCGCGCGGCCGCGGCGGAATTGCGCGATCCCGCCGGGCCGCCGGCGCGGGTGGTGATCAACGAGTATCTCGACGTGGCGCACGGCTTCCTGGACGCCGAGGGCGTGCGCTTCGCCAACGGCGTGCTGGACACGATGGCCAAGCGCCTCCGCCCGGCGGAGTTCACGCCCGGCGCGGCGGCGCCGGCGCGGGACGGGGCGGATTGAGCCTGCCGCCGGAATTCGCGCTGATCGCGCGGCATTTCCGGCCGCTCGCCGGGCCCGGCGCGCTCGATCTGCTGGACGACGCGGCGCTGCTCGATCCGCCGGCCGGGCGTCAGCTCGTGCTCGCGGCGGACGCGATGGTGGAGGGGGTGCACTACCTCGCCACGGACCCGCCGGAGATGGTGGGGCGGAAGCTCCTGCGCGTGAACCTCTCCGACCTCGCCGCGATGGGGGCGGAGCCGCTCGGCTACCTGATGACCACGACGCTGCCCCGTGGGGTGGAGGATTCCTGGATCGCCCGCTTCGTCGCCGGGCTGGCCGAGGACCAGCGGACATTCGGGATCGCAGTTCTCGGCGGCGACACGACGGCGACCCCGGGGCCGGCCTGCCTGTCGCTGACCATCATCGGCACCGTGCCGCCCGGCGCGGCGTTGCCGCGGACGGGCGCGCAGCCGGGCGATGGTGTCTGGGTCTCGGGCACGCTCGGCGATGGGGCGCTCGGGCTGCGGGTGCTGCGTGGCGAGCTGCCGGGGGATGCGGAGGGCCATCTGGCCCGGCGTTACCGGCTGCCGGAGCCGCGCCTCGCGCTCGGCCAGGCGCTGCGCGGGCTTGCGCGCGCGGCGATGGACGTCTCGGACGGGCTGGTGCAGGACCTCGGCCATCTCTGCCGCGCGGCCGGCTGTGGTGCGGAGATCGAGGCCACCGCCGTGCCGCTCTCGCCGCCGGCGCGCGCACTGGTCGAGGCGGAGCCCGCGCGCCTCGCCCTGGCCCTGACGGGCGGTGACGATTACGAGCTGCTCTTCGCCGTGCCCGCCGGGGCGGAGGCGGAGATCGAGCGCCGCGCCGCCGCCGCCGGCACGCCGGTCATGCGGATCGGGCGCTTCGTCGCCGGACCTCCGGAGGTTACGGTCCGAGGCCCGGATGGCGAGCCGCTCGAGCTTTCGCGGCAGGGCTGGAGCCACTTCTGATGGAGACTGCGGCGGCCGCCGCGCAGGACCGCGCGATGAAGCGGAATGTCTGGCTGCTGTTCTGCTGCCAGGCGCTGATCCACGCCACCATGTCGGGCCAGGCGACGATGGCGGCGCTGATCGGGCATTCGCTCGCCGAGGACAAGGCGCTCGCCACCCTGCCGATCGGGGTGCAGATGACGGCGGTGATGGCCGCCTCCATCCCGGCTGGGATCGTGTTCTCGCGGCTTGGGCGGCGGGCCGGGTTCACGCTCGGGGCGCTGAGTTCGACGCTTGGCTCGCTGCTCTCCGCCTTCGCGATCTGGCGGGCGGATTTCCTGCTCTACTGCGTCGCCTCGGCCTTCGTGGGAGGCGGCTTCGGCATCGGCCAGCACTACCGCTTCGCCGCCGCGGAGGTCGCGTCGCCGGAATTCCGCGCCCGCGCCATCTCGCTGGTGATGGCGGGCGGGGTGATCTCGGCCTTCCTCGGGCCGGAGCTGGTCAAGCACACGCGCGATCTCGGCGCGCCCTATCTGTTCGTCGGCACCTACCTGGCGCTGGCGGTGCTGCCGTTGGTCTGCCTCGGCGTGCTCTCGGCGGTAACACTGCCACCACCGCCGGCGAGGCAGCGGGTGGTGACGCCGATCGGCACGATTCTGGCGCGCCCGGCCTTCGTCACCGCGGCGGTGGTCGGCCTCGTCGCATTCGGCACGATGAACCTGGTGATGACCTCGACGCCGGTGGAGATGACGCTGTTCTGCGGCTTCGACTTCGCCGCCAGCGCCACGGTCATCCAGGCGCATGCGGTGGCGATGTACGCGCCGGGCTTCGTCACCGGGGCGCTCATCACGCGCTTCGGGACCGGGCGGATCATCGTCGCCGGCACGGCGATGACTGCTCTCTGCGTCGCGGTGGGGCTGAGCGGGGCGAGCTTCTGGCACTTCGCCGTGGCGCTCGCGCTGCTCGGCGTCGGGTGGAACTTCATGTTCGTCGGGGCGACGACGCTGCTCTCCACCGCCTACCGGCCGGAGGAGCGGATGCGGGCGCAGGCGGCGAACGACTTCATCGTGTTCGGCACCACCGCCTGCACGGCCTTCCTCTCCGGCGTGCTGCACGCCAAGGCGGGGTGGGCGGGGCTCAACCTGGCACTGCTGCCGGCGCTGGCGGTGGCCCTGTCGCTGCTCCTCTGGCTGCGGCGGCGGCAACGCGCCGGGGCGGTCGCGGCGGTGTCCGCCTAGGCTGCCATCGCCTTGGGGGGAAATACCCAGGGCATGAATCGCTGCCTCGGAAGAGCCTGTCCCTTTGCCAGCCCGATCACGGTCAGGCCGGCAAGGGGGAGGGGAGCGGCCCAGCGGAAACCTCGGCGCCGGTTCCGTCAGCGTGCCGGCGCGGCGAGGCCCGGGACGGCCTTCAGCGCGTCGGTCGTGTCGAAGTCGCGCAGCACGGCGTCGGAGGCCATCTCCACCTCGGCGACCCGGTCCTTGTACTTGCCGACCAGGTGGCGCGCGCCGACATCGCCGGTGATGGTCAGCATCTCCGGCACGAATTCGCGGCTCCACAGCATCGGATTGCCTTGCTTGCCGCGGAAGGTCGGCATGACGATCGCGCGGCCCTCCTCCGGGTCGAAGGTGGCGAGCAGCCGGTCAATCATCGCCGCGGTGACCAGCGGCATGTCGCCGAGGCAGACGAGCACGCCCTCGGCTTCCGGCGGCAGGGCGCGCAGCCCGGCCTTCAGGCTGGCCGAGAGGCCCTCCGCGTAGTCCTCCGCATGGGCGAAGATCACGGGGCGGCCGGTCAGCGCTTCCTCGATGCGCTCGCGCTCGTGCCCGGTCACGACGATCACCGGCCGGGCGGAGGAGGCGAGGACGTTGTCCACCACCCGCGCGATCATGGGCACGCCGCGCGAATCGGTGACAAGGAGCTTGTTGAGCGGCGCCATGCGGCGCGAGCGGCCGGCGGCGAGCACTACCGCTGCGACGCTGTGCGGGCGCCGCGGCGCGGTCGCCGACGGCGGGGTCTTCGGAGCCTGCGCGCGCGGCAGCGGCCGCGTCTCGATCTCCGGGAGCAGCCCGCCGACGCCCATCGCCATGATGTCGCGGGGCGTCACCGGCACGCCGGCGAAGCTGCGCTGGAGCACCCAGTCGAAGCCGCTGGGCTTCGGGTTCCGTGCGCAAGGGGGCAGGATGAAGGTCGGGATGTCGCCGATATGGCCCGTGCAGACCAGGTTGCCCGGGTCCACCGGCATGCCGAGATGGTCGATCGCCCCGCCCGCGCGCAGGATCGCGGCGGGGGCGATGTCGCGCCGGTCCGTCACCGCCGAGGCGCCGGCGATCAGCAGCAGCTCCGCGCCCGCGCGCCGGAGGCGGTTCAGCGCCTCGGCGATCGCGGCCTCCTCATGCCGGCAGCGCTCGACGGGGAGGAGCGTGCCGCGCAGCGCCTCCACCCGGGCGCGCGTGGCCTCCACCGTGGCCTCTAAGATGCCTTCCTCCTTGAGGCCGGGCAGCTCGGTGAAGACCAGGCCGACCTGGAGCGAGCGGAAGGGCTTGACCTGCAGCGCCGGCCCGCCGGTGCGCGCGACCGCCTCGGCGACCTGCACCACCGTGCCGGAGACGGCGAAGGGGATGATCTTGACCGTCGCGACCATCTGGTGCGGCTCGACCACCGCGTAGGGCGCCAGGGTCGCGACGGTGATCGCCTCGTCCACCGCGTTGATGCGGTTGATCTTCGCGGCGTTGACGACGAGCACGCCGGCCGTCTCGGCGAACAGGTTGACCCGCCCGGTCGCCGCGCGGGAGCGGGCGAGGAGCGGCGTGTGCAGCGCCTCGGCGATGCGGGCGGCGGCTTCGTCCTCCGGCACGTCGCCTGCCTCGAGGCGGGCGGTGACGACCTCGCGCCGGCCGGCCTCGCGCAGCGCCGCCAGCGCGCCCTCGTCGAGCACGGAGCCCTTCTTGATGACGCTTCCGTCCGGCAGCCGGGCGGTATGGGCGAGGATGGCGCCACGCGCCTCCTCCAGCGGGGTGGGACCGAAGATCATGCGGCGGCGGTGTTCGGCGAGGAGGGCTGGCGCCGTGCGGCGAGCGCGGCGCCGCGCCGCACGGCGACGATCTCGGCGAGGATCGAGAGCGCGATCTCGGGCGCCGTCACCGCCTCGATGTCGAGGCCGATGGGGGCGTGGATGCGCGCGATGGCGGCGTCGTCGAAACCCATCTCCTTCAGCCGCGCGACGCGCTTGGCGTGGGTACGGCGGCTGCCGAGCGCGCCGATGTAGAAGGCGGGGCTCTTCAGCGCCCGGTCCAGCGCGGGATCGTCGAGCTTCGGGTCGTGGCTGAGGGTGACGATCGCGGTGCGCGCATCGGGCCGCAGCGCGTCCAGCGCCTCGTCGGGCCAGTCGGTGGAGAGGGTGACGCCCTCGAACCGCTCCTCGGTGGCGAAGGCGCGGCGCGGGTCCACGACGGTGACAGCGAAGCCGAGCCGCGCCGCCATCGGCACCAGCGCCTGGGCGATGTGCACGGCGCCGACGACGACAAGGCGCAGCGGCGGGTTGTGCGGGTGGACGAACCAGGGTTCGCCGTCGAGGGTGACGGTGCGCGCCTGGTCGTCGCGCAGCGCCGCGGCGGCCGCCTCGGCGAGCGCGCCCGGGCAGGCGTCGTCGGGCCAGAGGCACTGGTGGCCGTCCGAGAGGCGCGTCAGCAGCGCGACCGGACGGCCGGCGGATCGCTCGGCCAGCAGCCGGTCGAGAATCTCCGGCGTCACGACAGCTTCTCCACGAACACCTTGAGCTTGCCGCCGCAGGCGAGGCCGACCTCCCAGGCGCGCTCGTCGCTGATGCCGAAGTCGAGGAGCTGCGGCGCGCCGGTCGCCATGGTCTGCTTCGCGGCGTCCGCCACGGCACCCTCGATGCAGCCGCCGGAGACGCTGCCGGCCATCCGGCCGCTCGCCGTCACCGCCATCCGGCTGCCGGCCGGGCGCGGTGAGCTGCCCCAGGTCTCGACCACCGTCGCCAGCGCCACCGTCTCGCCGGCGGCGCGCCACTGCGCGGCGGTGCCGAGTACGTCCTCGGAGTCGCTGGTTGTCATGCGGCGGTCCTCCTCCCGCGGCCGGCGTGCGGCCTGGCGGAGAGGCTCTCCACCAGCGCACGCAGGCTGTCCAGGTTGTGCACCGGGCGGAACTCGTCCACGTAGGGGAGCATCGCCCGGATGCCCTGGGATTTGGGCTGGAACCCCGCAAAGCGCAACAGCGGGTTCAGCCAGATCAGGCGGCGGCAGGACCGGCGCAGCCGGTCGGTCGCCTCCGAGAGGCCCTTGGCGCCATCGCGGTCCAGCCCGTCGGTGATGAGCAGTACCACCGCGCCCTGCCCGAGCACGCGCCGGGCCCAGAGCCGGTTGAACAGCGCGAGCGACTCGCCGATACGCGTGCCGCCCGACCAGTCCGGGACGACGTGCGAAACCAGCTCGAAGGCGACCTCCGGGTCGCGGTGGCGGAGCTGGCGCGTGACGTTGGTGAGCCGCGTGCCGAACAGGAAGGTGTGGACGCGGTCGCGCTCGTTCGTCACCGCGTGCAGGAAGTGCAGCAGGATCTGCGCGTAGCGCGACATCGAGCCGGAGATGTCGCAGAGCGCGACGAGCGGCGGCGGGCGGGTGACGCGGCGGCGGCGGGCGAGGGTCAGGATCTCGCCGCCGCCCTCGCGCAGGCTGGCGCGGATCGTGGCGCGCAGGTCCAGGGAGGGGCCGGTGGGGTCGGCGCGGAAGCGGCGCGTACGGCGCTCGTCGAGCGGCAGGACGAGCTTGCGGATCTCGCGCTTCGCCTCGGCGATCTCGGCCGCGCCCATTGCCTCGAAGTCCATCGTCTGCAGGCGCTCGTGCTCGGAGACGGTGAGGGTGGCCTCGTGCAGCGGGGGCGGGGGCTCGGCCTCCTGCGGCGGCGGGCGCGGCCGGTCCGCCATCAGCGCCTCGGCGACGCGGCGCGAGGTGGGGGGCGGGCGCTCCTTCTCCTTGCCGGCCTCGAACAGCTCCAGCGCGGCGGCGTGCCGGCCGGCGTCCGGATCGCGCCAGAACAGGGTGAAGGCCTGGTCGAACAGCTCGAAATGCTCGCGCCGGTGGACCATCACGGCGCGCAGCGCGTCCTTCACCTGAGCGCGGTCGGCGAGGTCCACGATCGTCAGCGCCTCGGTCGCGGCCAGCATGTCGCCCGCGCCGACGGGCAGGCCGGCGCGGCGCAGCAGCCGGGCGAAGGTGAGGAGGTTGGAGGCCAGATGGCCGCCGCCGCTTCCGGCCGCCCCTCCGAGGATCGCGCTGGCCGGGGCGAGGGCCATCAGGCGGCCGCCGCTGCCTGCTTTGCCTCGGCCACCAGCTTCGCCGCCTCGGCGCCGCGCAGCTTCGCGATGTCGTCCTGGTACTTCAGCAGCGCGCCGAGCGTCTCGTCCACCGCCGCCGGCTCCAGCTCCTTGCGGTCGAGGGCGTGCAGCGCCGCGGCCCAGTCGATCGTCTCGGCCACGCCGGGCAGCTTGAAGTAGTCGCCCTGGCGCAGGCGCTGGACGAAGGCGACGACCTCGGCGGAGAGCCGCTCCGGCACGCCGGGGGCGCGGACGCGCAGGATCGCGCGCTCGCGCGCCGCGTCCGGGTAGTCCACCCAGTGGTAGAGGCAGCGGCGCCGGATCGCGTCGTGCACCTCGCGCGTGCGGTTGGAGGTGATGACTACGACCGGTGGGGTCTTCGCCTTGATGGTGCCGAGTTCCGGGATGGTGATCTGGAAGTCCGCGAGGATCTCGAGGAGGAAGGCCTCGAAGGGCTCGTCCGCGCGGTCGAGCTCGTCGATCAGCAGGACCGCCGGGTCGCCGTCCAGCGCCTGGAGCAGCGGCCGCTCCTGGAGGAAGCGCCGGTCGTAGATGCCGCGCTCCAGCGCCGCGCGGTCCCGGACGTCGCCGGTGGCCTCGGCGAGGCGGATCGCCATGAGCTGGCGCGCATGGTTCCACTCATAGGCGGCGGCGGCGAGGTCCATGCCGTCGTAGCACTGCAGCCGCACCAGGCGGCGCGGAAGCTGTGCCGCCAGCACCTTGGCGATCTCGGTCTTGCCGGTGCCGGGCTCGCCCTCGAGGAAGAGCGGCCGGCCCATGTGCAGAGCGAGATGCACGGTGGTCGCGAGCGCGCGATCGGCGACGTAGCCGCCCGCGGCGAGCAGGCGCTGCGTCGCCTCGACCGTTGCGGGGAACGTCACCGGATCAGCCCACCAGGAACAGCAGGGCCAGGATGATCACCATCAGCACCGCGCCGATCCAGAACTGTATCGGCAGCCCGAAGGGCTCCATCGCGAAGAACAGGCGCAGCGGCTTCAGGTCGAAGGGCTCGGCGGGCGGCGGCGAGGTCTCGCCGGGGCGGGGGCCCGTCACCGGCGGCACGCCGTGGTGGGTGACCGGGCTGGTCGCGAGGCGCTCCCGGTCCGCAAGATATTCGGTGTCCGTGCCGGCGACGGGGGTCACGCCGGCGACCTGCGGCGCCTCCGCCGGTGCCGCCTGGGCCGGAGTCGGAGCCTCGGCCGGAGCGGCCGCCGCTGCCACCGGCTCCGCCGGGGTGAGCTGGCGGGCGAAGCGGTCGAAGAACTGGTCGGCCATCTGCCGGGCCGTCGAATCGATCAGCCGGGCGCCGAGCTGGGCCATCTTGCCGCCGACCTGGGCCTTCACCGCGTAGGTCAGCAGCGTCTCGGTCGGAGATTCCTCGCGCAGGCTGACATCGGCGCCGCCCTTGGCGAAGCCCATCGCGCCGCCCTGGCCTTCGCCGACGATGGTGTACCCGTTCGGCGGATCGAGGTTCTCGAGCCGCACCTTGCCGGTGAACTTCGCCGACATCGGGCCGATCTTCACCGCCACGCGGGCCGAGAAGGAGTCGTCGCCCGTCTTCTCGATCGACTCGCAGCCCGGAATGGAGGCGCGCAGCACCTCGGGGTCGTTCAGCGCCTCCCAGACGCGCTGACGCGGCGCGGGAATGCGCCGCTCGCCAGTCATTTCCATGATCGTCTCCACTTCGGGGCGGCGCGGATCGCCCGCGCCGGCGACGGGCGGGCGCGGGGCGCGCAGCCGTCCGGCCAGCCGCGACCCGGCGGCCTGTTTGCAGGGAACACTAGGCCGGGAAGGCAGGCCCGGAAACCCCCCGGCCCGTCACGGATCCAACAGGGCATCCGCCGATGGGTTGCGCGTGAGCCAGAATCCCCAGGCCAACGCCCGGCCATGCCGGAAACCCTCCGCCCGGCGGTCGCCGTCGGAGGCGCGCACCCTGCTCGCGATCCCGGCCAGGTCGGCGTTCTTCGGGGCGCTCCCCCGTAGCGACAACTCCCCGACCGTCATGGTCCGCGCCATCGCCAGCCGGCGCGGCGTCGGGATGCCGTGCTTCTTCGGCTTCTGCGCCCGGAGCTTCACACCCGATGCTGCTCCGCTCGGCCTCGTGACCTTGCTGTTCTTCGTGTAGGAGGGGCGGGCGGGGCCTGGGTCCCGCCCGGAGGGGGAGGATCACACCGGAATGCGCCTTGCCGTGTTCGCCTTGCCGCTGCTGCTGGCCGCCCCGCCCGCCCTGGGTTCCGAGGCGGCAACGGCGGTGGATGGCCGCGCCTTGTCGCTGCTCTGGGGCCTTCCCTTCCTCGGCGTGCTGCTCTCGATCGCGCTGATGCCGCTGATCGCGGGGCGGATCTGGCACCACCACTACGGCAAGATCGCCGCCGGCTGGGCGGTGCTGTTCCTCGCGCCCTACGCGCTGGCCTTCGGCCCCGAGGCGGCCTGGGAGGAGTTCACGCACGTCCTGGTGCAAGAATACCTGCCCTTCATCGCGCTTCTGCTCGCGCTCTACACCACGGGTGGCGGCGTGCTGCTGCGCGGCACGCTGGTCGGCACGCCGGCGGCCAACACCGCGCTGCTCGCGGCCGGCACGGCGCTGGCGAGCGTGATGGGCACCACGGGGGCCTCGATGGTGCTGATCCGGCCCGTGCTGCGGGCCAACGCGTTCCGCCGGCGCAAGACGCACACCTTCGTCTTCTTCATCTTCCTGGTCAGCAACATCGGCGGCAGCCTGACGCCGCTCGGCGACCCACCACTTTACCTCGGCTTCCTCAAGGGTGTGTCCTTCTTCTGGCCGACGACGCACCTGTTCGCCGAGTTCCTGTTCTGCACCGTGGTTCTGCTGGCGCTGTACTACGTGCTGGATCACGTGGCCTGGGCGCGGGAGCGGCCCGCACCGCCGGAGACCACGGCGCGCGAGGGGCTTCGCATCGAGGGGCGGGTGAACCTGGTGCTGCTCGGCGCCGTGCTCGCAGTGGTGCTGGGCATGGGCTTCGCGCCAATGCGGGAGGTGTCCGTGCTCGGGCAGCCGGTCGGGCTGGAGCGGCTGCTCGGCATGGCGGCCTTCCTCGTCATCACCCTGCTTTCCGTGCGCCTGACGCCCGCCGCCCTGCGCGAGGCGAACGGCTTCGCCTGGGGCGCGATGGCGGAGGTGGCGAAGCTCTTCGCCGCGATCTTCGTCACCATGGCGCCGGTGATCGCGATCCTGCGCGCGGGGCGGGAGGGGGCGGCGGCGAGCCTCGTCGCCCTGACCTCCACGGCGGAGGGGCAGCCCATCCCGGCCGTCTATTTCTGGCTGACGGGCGCGCTCTCCTCCTTCCTCGACAACGCGCCGACCTACCTGGTCTTCTTCAACCTGGCGGGGGGCGATCCGGGGCACCTGATGACGCAGGGCGCGCTGACCCTGGCCGCGATATCCTGCGGCGCGGTGTTCATGGGAGCCAACAGCTACATCGGCAACGCGCCGAACTTCATGGTCAAGGCGATCGTCGAGGAGCAGGGGGTGCGCATGCCCTCCTTCTTCGGCTATTGCGCCTGGGCGGCGGCGGTGCTGATCCCGCTCTTCGTCCTGGTCACCCTGCTGTTCTTCTGATCCGGAGCCTCGCGCCATGCCCTACGTGATCGCCGACGACCTGCCGACCGAGCCCGCCGGGGTCCGCTTCCGCAAGCTGCTGGAGCGGCCGGAGATCCTGCAGATGCCGGGCGCGCATCTCGGCATCGCCGCGCTGCTCGCCAAGCGGGCGGGGTTCGAGGCGCTCTACATGTCCGGCGCGGCGATGAGCGCGACGATGGGGCTGCCGGACCTCGGCATGATCACGGTGGACGATGTCTGCTGGTACATCCGCCAGGTCGTGCGCTCCGCCGGCCTGCCCGTGCTGGTGGACGGCGACACCGGCTATGGCGAGGCGCTGAACGTGATGCACATGGTCCGCGCCTTCGAGGAGGCGGGCGCGGCGGCGGTGCACCTCGAGGACCAGCTCCTGCCCAAGAAGTGCGGGCACCTGAACGACAAGAAGCTGGCGAGCGCGGACGACATGGCCGCGAAGGTCGCGGCGGCGCGCAAGGCGCGGCGGCACCTCTACATCATCGCCCGCACCGACGCGGCGGCGAGCGAAGGCCTCGACGGCGCGGTGGCGCGGGCGAAGCGCTACCTCGAGGCCGGAGCGGACGCGATCTTCCCGGAGGCGCTGACCAGCGCCGAGATGTTCCGCGAATTCGCCAGTCGCATGCCAGGGGTGAAGCTGCTCGCCAACATGACCGAGTTCGGCCGCACGCCCTTCTTCACCGCCGCGGAGTTCCAGGAGATGGGCTATGCGATGGTGATCTGGCCCGTCTCCCACCTGCGCGTCGCCGCGAAGGCGATGGAGGAGCTCTACGCCGCGATCCGGCGCGACGGCGGCACGCAGAACATGGTCGGCCGCATGCAGACCCGCGCCGAACTCTACGAGACGATCGGATACCACGCCTACGAGGCGCTGGACGCGAGCATCATCAAGACGGTGGTGCCGGAGGGGATGCCGCAGCGGTCGTAGCGGGCTGCGGCACCCCCGGAGCGGGCGCGGCGGGCGGCGGCGTCAGTCGATCCGCGCGCCCGAAAGCTCCACCATCCGCCGCCATTTCGGCGTTTCCTGCTGGATGAGGCGCGCCAGTGCCGCCGGGCTCTCGCTCACCGTCGGGCTGTAGCCGAGCGGGCGCAGGCGCTCGCCGAAGCTCGGCTCCGTCGCCACGGCCTTCACTGCGCGGGCGAGTTGCGCCACCACCGGCTCCGGCGTGCGGGGCGCGGTCATGATGGCGTTCCAGGAGACGACCGAATGGTCGCCGAGGCCGAGATCGGCGAATTCCTTCATGCCGGGCACGTCCGGCAGGCTCGGCACGCGGTCCGCGCTGCTGACGGCGAGCGCCTTGAACTTCCCGCTGTGCACATGCGGGACCAGCGCGGGCATCACGTCGAACATCATGTCGATCGTGCCGGAGAGCAGGTCCTGGATCGCCGGGCCGCCGCCGCGATAGGGCACGTGCAGGATGCGCGCGCCGGTCAGGTGATTGATCGCGGAGATGTTCAGGTGGCTCGTGGTGCCGGTGCCGGAGGAGCCCATCCGCACCTGCTCTGGGTTCGCCTTCGACCAGGCGATGAGCGCGCGGAAGTCTGTCCATCCCCGCTGGCGCGCCGTCTCCGCGTTGACCACGCAGAGCAGCGAGCCGTCGGTGACCTGCGTCACCGGCGTGAGGTCCTTCTGTGGGTCGAAGGGCATGCGGCTGTGCAGGAAGGGAGAGGCGCACAGCGTCGTGACGCTGATGAGGCCGATGGTGGTCCCGTCCGGCGCCGCCTTTGCCACCGCGTCGGCACCGAGCAGTCCACCGGCGCCGCCCCGGTTCTCCACCACCACCGTCTGGCCGCCGAGCTGGGCGGGCAAGCGGTCGGCGATGAGCCGGCCGAGGAGGTCAACGGCCCCGCCCGGTGGGAAGGGGACGATGACGCGGATGGTGCGGCCGCCGGCGATCTGCTGGGCACGGGCACTGCCCGCGACAGGGGCGCTGGCGAGCACGGGCGCAGCAGCGGCGGCGAGTAGGAGTTTGCGACGTGCAGGCATGGGAGTGGCCGGCTCCTTCCGGTCTGCGATGGCTCTGCAACGAGCCTGCACGGGCGGATGGGGCGGAGACAAGAGCCTGATAAGTGCTGCCGGCGGCCGGTGAAGTGCCGCAGCGGGCGCTGGGGTGTTCAGCGGCTGAGGCGCCGGCGTGCCTCGGCGATCACCCGGAGCGCGGCTTCGGTCAGCTCATAGCGCGGAAGGTCCTCAGGCCCCGCCCAGGCCACTTCGATGACGTCGCCGCCGGCGCGTGCCTCGCCGGAATGCCAGCGGGCGCAGTAGTCGATGATCGTATAGTGAAAACGGATCGCGTCCCGCTCGTCGCGGGTGATGCCGTCAACCACGGCCAGAAGGTCGAGCGGGCCGACCTCGATGCCGGTTTCCTCGCGCAGTTCGCGCCGGGCGGCGTCCTCCGCCCGTTCGCCGAGCCGCTGGGCGCCGCCGGGCAGGGACCAGGATCCGACGCGCGGCGGCTTGCCGCGGCGGACAAGCATCACCTCGTCGCCGCGGAAGGCGACGACGCCGATCCCGACCCAGGGCCGGTCAGGGTATTCGCGCCGGCTCACTGAGAGGCCGCGGCAGGTGCCGCCGGTGCAGCCTGATCAGCTGCAGCCGGGGGGGCGGCTTCGGCGGGCGGCTCCTGCTGCGCCCCCGCCGCCGGCTGCGGTGCGGCGGCAGGCTGTTCCTCCCGCACGCCGCCTTCCTGCGCCGCTGCGGCGGCCGCCTCCCGGCGGAGGTCATCGAGCCGCGGCACGAAGGCCTTCTCCTTCCACTGGCCGACCTGATAGGCCCAGCCGCGCCAGCGCGCGTTGAACCGCGCCGCCTCGTCGTCGCCCTCGGCCGAGAGGCGAATCCAGATCAGTTCGCCCGCCTTGTAGGGCCGCACGATGATGGCGAGGTTGTCGGTGAACTCGAAGCGCGCCTCGCCGAGCGGCTCGCCGGGGATCTCGGCCTCCGGCTTCACCTCGAGGAGGGTGAGGAATTCGAAGCCGCGCGCCACCTCGTCGAGGCTGGTCTCGTCGAGCGGCGGGTGCTGCTCCGGCTGCCTCATCTCGAGCTTCGCGTCGGCGTCACCGGCGCGCACCAGCACCAGCTCCGGCTCGCCGGTGCGGCGCACCACGACGCGGCGCACCCGCTCGCGCGGCAGGTTGGCGAGGTCGCGGTCAAGCCAGAGCTGCGGGTCCGCGTCCACCGGGATGCGGCCCTCGGCGAGCCATGCCTGGCTCTCGTTCGGGCGGCGCACATAGGCGCTCTCGGGCACGTTGCCCTGGGTGCGCACGCGGCGGCGGCCGACGACGAGCTCGGCGATCGCATTCCCCTGACCGTCGAGGACGCGCAGGAGAGAAGAGGTCGCGCCGGGACGCGTGGGGTCCTCGAGGCCGAGCCGGTCGAGCAATTCCGCATTGGCGGTTCGCGGCTCGGCGAGGCGCAGCTCGGTCAGGCCGGTCAGCAGCTCGCGCACGCGGTCCGGGCGGACGGGGTAGTTCGCCTTGTCCGGCAGCACCCAGGTCTCGCCCTGGCGGAGGATGCGCAGCGTGCCGTCGTGGCGCTGCACCTCGATCGCCGCGGCGTTCTGCAGGCGCTGCGCGAGGCCAGGGAAGGCGAGGGCGCTGCGCGAGGGTTCCGGGGGCGTGGCCGTGTCGGGGGTAAGGAGGATGGCGGCGCCGGCAACCACGGCCGCTGCGCCGCCGAGGATGACGAGGTTGCGTCGCTTCATTGCCTGTGCCCCCCGCTCAGGCGCGCGCCGCGGCGCGGCGGCGGGCGCGCACCACGCCGAGGAAGATGGCGAACAGGGTCAGGAGCGCCGGCACGAGGACGATGTTCGCCACGCGCAGCCAGGTCTCCAGCCTCTCGATGTCGCGGCGGAGCTCGAGCTGGACGGTGCGCAGCTCCTGGCGCGTGCGCACGATCTGCTCGCGCGCGCGGTCGATCTCGGCGCGCTGCTCGGGGGTGATGACGGTGCCCGTCGCGGGCTGACCTCCCTGGCCGCCGGCGCCGGAGGAGCCCTGGCGCAGCTCGCGCAGGCGGCGCTCTGTCTGCTCCAGCGTCTGCTGCAGCTCGCGCTCGCGGGCGCGGAACTTCTGGTCGGCCTCGCGCCGGATGTCCTCGACCAGGGTGAAGGGGCGCAGCGCCTCACCGCGCGAGCGCAGCGAGATCAGCGCATCGCCGCCGGCCAGCGTATCCGCGACGTTGGCGACGAAGGCGCCGTTGTCGGAGGCGGGAGTGACGATCTGCTGGCCGAAGAAGTCCTGGATGCGGACCCAGAAGCGGTCCTCCAGGATGTCGGCGTCGCCGACGACGACGAGGTTGGCCGGGCCCTCGGTGCGGGCGCGGTGTGCCGGGAAGTCGGCCGGGCGTTCCTGGCCCTCCGGCAGCGGCGGCGGGCCGTCGGGGAAGGCCGAGTTGAGCTGGCCGCGCACCCGCGCCGCGATCACGTGGCGCTGCCCGTCGGGGCGGAACTCGGCGAGGAGCCGGGCCGGGTTCGGGTCCTCGCGCACGCGCGCGACGTCCACCAGCATGCTGCGGTCGCTGCTGGTGAGGAGCGGCGTGAACTCGATCTCCGGGCCGCCCTCGCGCCGGCGCACCTCGCCGGCGGAGGCGACGGTGACCTGGCTGAGCTCGCCGGTGGCGACGTCGGAACGGTTCAGCGAGTCGCCCTGGAGGTTGTACCAGGCGACGTAGTCCACGGCCTGCACCCGGTCCTGCGGGTTGGCACGAACGCGCCAGGCGCCGCGCAGGTCGAGCACCACCTTGTCGGACGGCGCCTCGATGCCCCAGGCATTGAGCAGCCGGTCGAGGGAGGAGGCGGTGGAGGCGGGCGGGCGGCCCAGCGGGGCGCGGCTCGCCTGGCCTTCGGAGTGCGGGTCGGTCAGCACGAACAGCTTGCCGCCGCGCATGACGAACTGGTCGATCGCGTAGAGCGTGGCGTCCGACAGGTTCTGCGGGTGCGCGACGATGAGGACCTGCACCTCGTCCTCGATCCGCTGGGTGTCGAGCGGAACCTCGCGCACGGTGGCGAACTGCCGGAGCTGCTGCGTCACCACGAAGGGCTGCCCGGCGCCGCCCCCCATGCGCATCATCATCGCCCGCGGGTCGCCGTTGAGCGGCAGGGACGACATCACGCCGATCACCGGGCGGCGCGGGTTGGACAGCTCGTACACGACCCGGGTCAGGTCGTATTCGAGGAAGCGCTCGCGGTCCGGCTGGAAGAAGGGGATGGTCCGCTCGTCGTCGAGCAGGTTGGTGCCGGCAAGGCCGAAATAGATCTGCTCCCCGGACTGGTCGAGCGGCACGCCTTGCAGGCCGTAGGCGAGAGCGCGGTCCTCCGTCTCGCTGAACGGTTCGGGGTCGTAGAATTCCAGCCGGACCTTGCCGCCGGAGACGGCGGCGTATTCCCGCAGCATCTCGCGCACGCGGTCGGCATAGGCGCCGTAGAGCGGAAGCTGCGCGCCGAGCTTGCGCGAGTAGAACAGCCGCAGCGTCACCGGGTCCTGGAGGTTCGCCAGGACGTGCCGCGTGCCCTCGCTCAGCGTGTAGAGGCGCTGCTCGGTGAGGTCCACCCGGGCGCGCGGCAGCACCCGGTCCACCACCACATTGACGCCGACGGCGAGCACGGCGGCGGCGAGCAGGGCGAAGGTCGAGGACCAGCCCCGGCGCGTGGCCTGGCGCGGGGCGGGGCGGGTGTCGGCGGTGGTCGTCGCGGCGCTCATGGGGGTTCAGTCCGCCTTGCGGTGGTCCACGGCCACCGCGTTCGCGAACAGCCAGAAGCCGATGAAGCTGGCGAAGAACACGATGTCGCGCAGCGCGATCACGCCGCGCTGGAAGCCGCCGAAGCGCTCGGTCACGGAAAGCTGCCGCGCGACCTCGGCGAGCACGGGGATGCGCTGGGACAGGAACTCCGTCACCACCGGGCTGCCGGCGGCGGCGAAGACGAAGCAGACGGCGACCGCGAGGACGAAGGCGATCACCTGGTTCTTGGTCAGCGCCGAGAGCGCCGCGCCGACGGCGAGATAGGCGCCGGCGACGAGCAGGCAGCCGGCATAGCCCGCGAGGATCACGCCGTTGTCCGGGTCGCCCAGCAGGTTCACCGTGATCCAGAGCGGGAAGGTGAGGGCGAGCGCGATGGCGCAGAACGCCCAGGCGGCGAGGAACTTGCCGAGCACGGCCTGCCACTGCGCGATCGGCAGGGTCAGCAGCAGCTCGATCGTGCCGAGCCTCCGCTCCTCGGCCCAGAGGCGCATGGTGATCGCGGGGACGAGGAACAGGAACAGCCAGGGGACGAAGTTGAAGAAGGGCTGCAGGTCCGCCTGGCCGCGGGCGAAGAAGCCGCCGAGGGTGAAGGTCAGCGCCCCGGAGAGGACGAGGAAGATGACGATGAAGACATAGGCGACGGGGGTGGCGAAGTAGCCCGCCAGTTCCCTCCGCGCGACGGCGAGGGTGGCGCCCATGCTACGCAGCCTCCGTCGCGGCAAGCGCCGGCTCGCGGGCGCTGCCGAGGGTGAGCTCGCGGAACACCTCGTCCAGCGTCTTGCCGGGCGCCTCCAGCTCGCGCGGCGTCGCGTCCACGACGACGCGGCCGCGGGCGATGATGACCGCGCGGGTGCAGACGGCGCCCACCTCCTCGAGGATGTGGGTGGAGATCACGATCGCCTTCTCCGGCGCCATGGCGCGGATCAGCTCCCGCACCTCATGCTTCTGGTTGGGGTCGAGGCCGTCGGTGGGCTCGTCCATCACCAGCGCCGGCGGGTCGTGCAGCAGGGTCTGGGCGAGGCCGACGCGGCGCTTGAAGCCTTTGGAAAGGGTCTCGATGGGCTGCAGGCGCACGCCTTCCAGCGAGGTCAGGCGCATGGCGCGGGCGACGCGGTCCTCGGCCTCGGAGCCGCGATAGCCGCGCACGCGCGCGACGAAGCCAAGGAAGCCGGAGACGGTCATCTCGGGGTAGGTCGGCGCGCCCTCCGGCAGGTAGCCGAGGCAGCGCTTCACCGCGACCGGCTCGTCCACCACGTCGTGGCCGCAGACGCGGGCGGTGCCGGCGCTCGGCGTGACGAAGCCGGCGAGCATCTTCATGGTGGTGGACTTCCCGGCGCCGTTCGGGCCGAGGAAGCCGACGACCTCACCGCGGTCCACGGCGAAGGAGACGTCGTCCACGGCGGTGAAGCTGCCGAAGCGCTTGGTGAGGCGCTCGATCTCGATCAGCGCGGGCAAGGCGTTGTCCCCCTGGGTCGCTCCCCCGTCGGGCGGCGGAATTACATTGGCGCGAGGACCTTGCAAACCCCTGTTCCGGCGCGGCGACCGGAACGGCCGCCAAGCCTTCGCTTTGCTCCCGGGACATGCCAGGCGCGGCGCGCGGCTTGGCGAGGTCAGCCCGCGTGCAGCGTCTCCATCGCCGCTTCCTTGCCGAACAGCGCGAGCAGCAATCGCGCGGCCCGACCGCGCTCCGAGGCGAGTTGCGGGTCCTTCTCCAGCAGCAGCTCCGCGTCCTGGTGCGCCATGCGGATCAGCCCTTCGTGCTCGACCGGGTCGGCGATGCGGAAGCCCGGCTGTCCGGACTGGCGCGTGCCCAGCGCCTCGCCGGCGCCGCGCAGGCGGAAATCGGCGTCGGCGATTGCGAAGCCGTCCTCGGTGTCGCGCAGGATCAGCAGGCGCTCGCGCGCGGTGTGGCCGAGGCCCTCGTCATAGAGCAGCAGGCAATGGCTGGCCTCCGCGCCCCGCCCGACGCGGCCGCGGAGCTGGTGGAGCTGGGCGAGGCCGAAGCGCTCGGCGTGTTCGATGACCATCACGGTCGCCTCCGGCACGTCCACGCCGACCTCGATCACCGTGGTCGCGACGAGGATGCGCGTGCGGCCGGCGGCGAAGTCGCGCAGCGCGGCCTCGCGCGCCTCCATCTCCAGCCGGCCGTGGGCGAGGCCGACGAGCGCGCCGAAACGCTCGCGGAGTTCCGCCGCGCGCGTCTCGGCGGCGGCGATGTCGCTCGCCTCGCTCTCGGCGACGTGCGGGCAGACCCAGTAGATGCGTGCGCCGCGGTCGAGGGCGCGGGCGATGGCCTCGGTCACCTCCGGAAGCTGGCGCAGGCCGTGCAGCGTGGTGCGCACCGGCTGCCGCCCGGCGGGCTTCCCGGTGAGGCGGCTGACCGCCATCTCGCCCC
>ERZ777003.1592-NODE-1592-length-32517-cov-6.930965_pt1 | contig 32517 bp, 25 predicted proteins | sample MGYA00374956_ERZ777003 | MGnify/ENA primary metagenome ERZ777003 (study PRJEB29302, sample SAMN06268252) | bioreactor metagenome | isolation source: Joint BioEnergy Institute, California, USA | place: USA:Joint BioEnergy Institute, California, USA | collected... | reverse complement strand
TGCCGAAACCGGCGACCTCGACGCCCTGCGCCTCGGCGCCGCGGCCGATGGCCGTGACGTCAATGTACGACTTGTCGTCGTTGACCACCGTGTTGCCCAAGCCGGCGACCTCGACGCCCTGCGCCTCGGCACCGCGGCCGATGGCCGTGACGTCAATGTACGACTTGTCGTCGTTGACCACCGTGTTGCCCAAACCGGCGACCTCGACGCCCTGCGCCTCGGCGCCGCGGCCAATCGCGGTCACGTCGATCCGTGAGCGGTCATCGTTGACGAGGGTGTTCCAATCGCCCTCGATCCCGATGCCTTCCGCGTCAGCGCCACGACCGATCGCGGTCACGTCGATCCGTGAGCGGTCATCGTTGACCAGCGTGCTCCAGTTGCCCTCGATCTCGACGCCCTGCGCCTCGGCGCCGCGACCAATCGCGGTCACGTCGATCCGTGAGCGGTCGTCGTTGACGAGGGTGTTCCAGGCGCCCGCGATCTCGATGCCCTCGGCCTTGGCGTACCGGCCAATAGCCGTCACGTCGATGGTCGACCTGTCCTTGTTGACCACCGTGTTGCTGAGACCGGCGCCCTCGACGCCCTGCGCCCCGGCGCCGTGACCAATCGCGGTCACGTCGATCCGTGAGCGGTCGTCGTTGACGATGTCGTTCCGGTCGCCGCCCACGTCAACGCCGGTGGCCTCAGCATAGCGGCCAATGGCGGTCACGTCGATCTCGGATCGATCGTCGTTGACCACATCGTTACCGTGGCCAAATGCCCCGATACCGGTCGCCTCGGTCCCGCGGCCGATGGCGGTTACGTCGATCCCCGAACGGTCGTCGTTCGCGAGGTCATTGCCGCTGCCGACGACGATCACACCCCTGGCTTCCGCGCCCCGGCCGATGGCCGTGACCTCGAGGCCGGACCAATCATCATTCAGCAGCGTGTTGTCGCTGCCCAATGCGAGCATGCCCGTCGCTTCCGCGTAGGCGCCCCAGGCCGTCACGTCGATGTCGGAACCCATATTGTTGGCGAGAAGGTTCCCGGAACCGAACGCCACCATGCCCGCCGCCGAGGCCCCGGAGCCCACGGCCTTCACGTCAACGTCGGAGAAGCGATCATTGACGAGCTGGGCGCTGCTGCCATTGACGACCATGCCGGCCGCCTGGGCCGACGAGCCGAAGGCGGTCACATTGATCTTTGACCGGGAGTAAGTCTGGAGATCGACGTTGTCGCCCTCAGCGACCATCGCCACCGCCTGGGCGCCAGCGCCAAAAGCCTTCACGGAAAGGCGCGACCGGACGGAGTTCACCAGCTGGTTCCAGTCACCGCTGGCAACGATGCCCCTCGCTTGCGCGCCCTCACCGCTGGCCCGGACGGACATGCGGGAGCGCTCGGTGCTGCCTACGTGATTCTGGGTACCGGAGATCTCGACGCCGGTGGCGAGCGCGTTCTCACCGTCGGCGTAGGCGCCGACGGAGCCCCGCTCGACGGCGACAAGGCTTCGGTCGCCCGTCATGGCGACAGCGGTCGCGGTGACGTTGTTGCCCTCGGCCTCGGCCGTCAGGGCACTCTTTTGGACCCGGACGCGCTGCTCGTCGCCAAAGGCATTCACGCCCACCGCGCTCGCGTCGTCGCCGCCGGCAGCGACCGCAACTTCGGAACGCTTCTTCAAGGCGAGCTCGTTCTCGTCACCTGCGAACGCGACGCCGACCGCCTGGGCCTGCGCTCCGCTCGCCATAACCTCGAGGTAGCTCCGATAGAACTCGAGGTCCGATTCCTCACCGACGACGTCGATACCCGTCGCCCGGGCACCGTCACCCTCGGCCCTGACCGACACTCCACTGTCGTCGTCCACCAGGAGATCGTTGACGTCGCCGCGGAGTTCTAGACCGACGGCCTGGGCCTGATCGCCTTCGGCAGCGGCCGACAACCAACCTCCGTTCGTGACGACGAAAAGACCCGCACCGCCGTGGAGCTTCGCGCCGACGGCCTTGGCGATGGTGCCGTAAGACGCGGCATATACCTCCGCCCAATCGATTACAACCTCGTTTCCATAGCCGATCGAGTCAATGCCGACGGCTTCTCCCCAGGCCCCATCGACCCCGGCGAATAGCTCCCAGCCCTCCTCGCCTCCAAGAACCTGCAAGGAATTGCCGGTGCCCCGGATCCATGCGCCGTAGGCGTCGTTGCCCTGTCCATACAACTCAACGCCAAGATCCGAATTCGTGATCGTGAAAGTATTGCCCGTGCCGCTGACGGCGACATAGGCCCACTCCAGATAGTTGCCGTCCTCTGAGACGTAATCGTAGTTGTCCGTGACGCCGTCCGATTCACCGTTGCCGCAAAGCAACGCCTCGTAGTTGTCGGGCGTGTTGCACACCTGCGCCTGGCCCGGCATCGTGAGCCCAAGCAGCGCTGCGAGCACCGCCACAAGGAGCAGCCCTACCCTCCTAGAACCAGACAAACGAAGTACCCCCAAGAATCTCCATCCTCCCCTTGCATAATCGGGGCGCAGGCAACAGCTGCCGGCGCGACTCCGTTTCGACGCCGCGCGCGGCTGCGTCCACCACCCCATGGAAACTGTTGGGCCGCGACGCACGAATGTTTGCGGCCTACAGGACCCCTCGCATTTCATAATTGGCCAAGATTGGCAAGCGTGGATAGAGTGTTGTCCCTCTATTGCTGAAAAAAGCGGACGCCTTAGGAGAGACACAAAGACTAGAGGGGAATCCAGACGTCGAGGCGTGCGCCGCCTCCTGGCACGGAGGACAGCGACCACGCGCCACCCAAGTCGCCGATGCGCCCTTCGATCACCTGCAAGCCGAGACCGCGGCTGCCGGCCGGCGCCGGCGCCCGGTCCACCGCTCCACGGCCGTAGCGGACGCCCGGCGGCAGACCTTTGCCATCATCGACGACGGCAACCCAAAGACATTTCTCCTCACCCGGCTCCGCCTGGGGTTCGCCACCGTGCGGCGCCCGGTCGACTCCGGCCGTCGCAGGCATCGAGCCGGCGAGCGACAGGGTAACCCGAACCTTTCTGGCCCCTCCGTGCCGCACCACGTTTGCCAGCGCCTCATCCACCACCCGGTACACGGCCAACCGCACGGCTTCCGGGATCCGGTTGTCCTGGGCACCATCCAGCGCCACCACCTCAGGCGCCGTGTCCAGCTCCACCGCGAAGTGGTCCCGGAAGCGAGCCACAAGCGATTTCAGCGCCGGGACGAGCCCCACTTGGACGACGGCCGGGTGGAGCAGGTGGCTCAGTTCGCGAATATCCCCTTCCCGCACCTGCTCAATCTCCGACCTGGCCTGTTCAATTATCTGGGCGGCCGCGGCGTCCTCACGGGGAAGGGCTTCCCGGGCCTTGCCCAGTTGGAACCACGCGTGCAGCAGCCGCGTTTGCACGGGCCCGTGCAGCTCCTCGGCGATCCTCCGCCGCAGCTGCTCCTCCCTCTCGGTCGCGAGCCGCCGGCTCAAGCGCAACGCCCGCACATACTCCCACAGCTCGGCCACCAACTGCTGCTTTTCTTCCGAAAGCCTTTCCTGTCGCTTGAGGGTGCCGGCGAACTGGCGCCCGAGCTGGATGGACTGCACCAGCACGAGGCAGCCGAGCCCCACAAGGCCCAGGTCCGCGGTGGGCAGCACGTGCCGGTAAAAGAGAAAGTCATTGAACCCGACAGCGATGGCCAGCCCCCCGCCCACAAGCCAAGAGCCCGCCGCGGGCCTCCGCCGGACCACCGCCAGGACGAGCCCGTACAGCGTCCGGCCCAGCACCGGAAACAGCACCAGCACTTGGTAAACGATGAGCGAACGGGACATGATCCACGAAGGCGTCAGCAGCATAAACGCCGCCGCCAGCGCCCCGGAAACCGCCGACCAGCGCACGAACCGGTCCGAGAACTGATCCGGAAACAGTTCCCGGGCAAATGCGACCATGGCCGGCACGCCCAGCATGACCGGCAGGTATTCCATCCTGAGGTGAAAGGCGTAGCTGAAGCTCGGCACAAGGCGCGTGAGCAGCACTTCGCCCAAAAGCAGCGTGCGCACGGCCAGGGCAAAGCTAAAGAGCCCGAAGTAGAGAAACATGCGATAGGTGCGGTGCCCCAACCACAGGGCGCAGTGGTAGATACTGACAATAAACGTTGCGCCCAGGAAAAACGCGTTGACCGCCGCGCTCCGCTCGGTGAGCTGCATAACTCCCTCGGCGGTCCCAAACAGGATCGACCGCCACAGCCCGCCTCGCCAGTGGTGGAAGTTGGATACCTGGATTACGATTTCAACGCGGTTTCCCGACGGCTCAAAGGCGACAAGACGCGGCGCCGCCTGGGCCGTGCCCTCCTCCCGGGTCGTGGCTACCTCGCCGTTGGAAGCCGCTAGCCGGCCATCGATCCACATCCGGTACGCCGTCGCGGCCGAGTACATCTTGACGGCCATCACCGGCGGGTCATCGGGAAGGAGCACGACGAGGCGGTACGTGGCGTAGCCGTCGCCGGGCAACGGCTGCCCGTTGATTTCGAAACCGTTCCAGCGCCGGGGCACGGGGATGTAGGCAGGGGGACCGGCCGCCGGGGCTGTGGAGGCTGTGGAGGCTATGGCGCCTGTGAAGTCGGCGGGCACAAGCAACTTGCCCCAGTAAAACTCCCACTCGCCGTCGAGGCTGATCACCGGGGTCTCGCTCCACCGCCAGGCGCGCAGGTCCAGCACGCCAGCCGCGGCCTGCGGGACCGTTACATCCCCGCCCGGCGGCGCGCCCAGTACCGCCGGAGCAACGGCGAGGAGCAGCAGGAGCGTCGGCCAAAGGGCGGCCGGCACAATCGCGCTCACCGGCAGCCGGCCGCAGCGACGCTCGACACGCGTGGCCGCGACGGGCTGGCCGGCCCAAAGGTCGACCGGAACCAGGGAAAACCATTTCCCTTCGGCGCCATGGCGGGCGGAATATAGACATTCTATCATCCCTTGCCACTCCGGAGTAGACGGTTCACCGCCTTCCTTAAAAAGCGCGACGGTTTTCAAGGATCCCGGAGCCACGAACACGAATGCAATGGGACACGAGCGGCAGCGCAAGAAACCGGGCGAGACCGCCGCTCGCGGATGGAAAGACCCGTTAGGACGGAGCCAGTACACGATGACCACCAAGGCAGCCGGGGCACGCCTGCACAGCCCGCCCATCAAGACCGTCATCGTCGAGGACGAGGCTCTGTACCGTGGACTGTTGGTCCAGGCCTTATCGGTCTACCCCGACGTCCAGGTGGTGGCGGCTTTTGCGGACGGCGCGACGGCGGCCGATGAGATCCCGCGGCTGCGCCCGGACGCAGCGCTGCTCGACATCCAGCTCCGCGGCGGGATCAACGGCGTCCAGCTCGGCCTCAAGCTGCGGAAATCCCTCCCGAACCTTGGTATCGTGCTCCTCTCCAACTACCGGGATTCCCGGTTTCTCACGGCATTGAAACCGGAACAGGCGGCGGGCTGGTCGTACCTGCTCAAGCGGTCCGTGGAGGACGTGGCCACCCTGTACCGGGCCATCAAGGGCTCGGTCCGCGGCGAAATCGTCATCGACCCGCAGCTCCTGCAGGATGACCGCGTGCGCGGCAGCAACCTGCTGGGAGGGTTGACGGACCGGGAGTACGAGATCCTGTCCCTCATCGCCCAAGGCTACAGCAACGCTGCCATCGCGGAGCGGCTGTTCCTGTCTACCCGTACGGTGGAAAACCGGATTCGTCTTTTGTACCAGCGCCTCGGCATCGACACGGCCTCCAGCGAGTACCAGCCGCGGGTGGTGGCCGTGCTGCGCTACCTGCAGGCTTTGGACCTCCTGCAGCAGTGAAGCGCCGATTCGCCGGACCGTTAAAATTCTGACAAGGAGAGTGCCAGCACTCTATTCCTCCCTCCCCTTCCTGCAGTAAGCTATGGTCGGGTTTACGTAGGTTCCGCACGGAACCTTTTGGGGATTCGGGGGAAAGGGAGTGCTTTGGTGATGTCCTCGTTGGAAAAGGCCCAGGAACAACTGTCTCTACGGCAAAAGGAAGCCAGTGACAAGCTTTCCAATTTCCGCCATCTGCAAACCCAGTTGCATCGCCTGGAGAGCCAGCTGAAGGAGATGGAGCTGGCCGCCCACGGCGACAAAGGCGAGACCTCCCGCAAAGAGCTGCGCGACCTCACCAAGAAAAAGATCGACCTCGAGCTGCAGGTGGCCAATGCTCGCTTCGACTACGAAGACGCCATGGATCGGGTCCGGGAAGCCGAACGGGTCCTGCAGGAGGCCCAGCGCGCCGCCGCCGTAGCCCGCTTGACGGAGCTTTCCCGCAAGCGCCTTGAGCTTGTGGAAAAGATCAACGGCATCATCGACGCCTTTGAGTCCGACCTTGAAAAGTACAACGTCATCGTGGCGGAGCAGCAGAAGCTCGCCGACGAGCTGGGCATGCAGGACGACCGGTTTGAGACCGAAAACGGCCTCATCCTGCGCCTGTCCAAGGTGCTTGAGACCCAGGGGCAGCGTCTCGTCAAGCCGGCGCCCGAGCGGCAAGGGCAAAACAAGGGCCAGGAGCAAGCCCGCTCCCAGACCAGCCAGGAGGCGACTACCAACGCCCGCCGCGAACTGGCCGCCTCCGCCAAGACCGCGCAGGCCAAGGGCAACGAGCAAAACGGCTTTTGGGCGGGTGTCCGCCGGTACCTGAACATCTCGGACCGGATGGACTCCGTGCCCAAGTCGCCCAACATCGTCGTCCGGCGGTAGCCGGCGCGCCGCCCGCGAGGCGGCGTTGCAGCCGCTGGGCATTCCATCTAAACAGTCACCGCTCGCAGCGGCAATAGGGGGCTCGCGTCCGTGTTGCGCCTGGGTCACGACCTTGGAATCGATCTGGGAACGGCCAATACCCTCATCTACATGCGAGGCCGCGGCCTTGTCCTCAACGAGCCGTCGGTCGTCGCCATCGACGTCCAGGAAAAGCGGGTGCTCGCCGTCGGGAAAGACGCGCAGGAGATGGCGGGCAAGACGCCCAGCGACATCGTCGCGGTGCGACCTCTTCGCGACGGCGTCGTGGCGGACTTCACCGTCACCGAGCACATGCTCCAGCACTTCATCATGCGGGCTATCCGCCGGCGGGGTTTCACCCGCTTCCGGGCCGTCATCGGCGTGCCGTCGGGCAGCACCGAGGTGGAGCGCCGGGCCGTCATGGACGCGGCGCTGGCCATCGGCGCGCGGCTCGTGAGAGTCATCGAGGAACCCATGGCCGCGGCCATCGGCGCGGGCCTGCCGGTACACGAACCCGTAGGCAGCATGGTGGTCGACATCGGGGGCGGCACCACCGACGTCGCGGTCATTTCCCTGGGCGGCATCGTGGAACGCCACTCGAGCAAGGTGGCCGGCGACCACATGGACGCCGCCATCACCCATTACATCCGCCGGGCCCACAACGTGCTCATCGGCGAACGGACCGCGGAGCGCATCAAGCGCACCATCGGCTCCGCCATGGAAGTCCCGTATCTTGAACCGATGACCGTCGCGGGCCGCAACCTCGTCAACGGGCTGCCCGTAAGCCTCGACATCGAACCCGAAGAGATCCGGAACGCGCTGGCCGAATCGGTCAACCACATCGTCGAGGCGGTCCTGCACACGCTGGAGCGCACCCCGCCCGAGCTGACGGCGGACATTATGGAGAGGGGCATCGTGCTGACGGGCGGCGGCGCCATGCTGCACGGGCTCGCCGATCTCATCGCCAAGGAAACCCGGATCCCGACCCGCCTGTGCGACGACCCGTTCGGCGTCGTGGCCCAGGGAACCGGAATGGCGCTGGAGATGCTGGACAGACTGGAGCGTTCCAACGCGCTCGTTGGTTGAGCGGTCACGGGCGGCGGCCCGCAAGTCCTGGCCGCGCGACCGCTAACCGTGTGCGACCGAAACCCATGACTCTTGCCGGCTGACGCCTGCCGATCGCGGCAGCTCAGCCATCTCTCTCCCCCCTCGCCTCGTGGGGGCGGGCGGTTTCCGGTGCCGCTGCGCCGGAGGCCTCGCCGCCCCCACGGGCGCGCCCGGGGCGGACGGCGGGGGTCAAAACACCTTCAAGACAAACGCGACGGCCATTCCCAGGGCGACCATGAACTTGACCGCCATGGAGCCGACCGACCCAAGGAGGCTCCCCCAGCCGGCCCGCACGGATTCGCCGAAGGACCGGCCGGCCAAAAGCTCGCCCATGAGCGCGCCGAGAAACGGGCCCAGCACAAGGCCCACCGGCAGGAAAAAGAGCCCCACCAGCGCCCCGATGACCGCGCCCCACGCCCCGGCCCGCCCGGCGCCAAACCGTCGCGCACCCCACACGCGAGCCAGGTGGTCTGCGGCCTCCGCCGCAACCGTCACCAAAAGCAGCCCGCCGAGAAACGCCCAGTCCACCCGTTCAAAGCCGTCCACCAGCGCAAAGCCGAGGGACGCGAGCCAGATAAGGGGCAGTCCCGGAAGGACCGGCACCACCGTACCCGCCGCGCCGATCAGCATAAAGATAAAGGCCGTTACGAAAGCGACCCATTCCCAAACGCCCAAGTCTGCGCCCTCCCGCCTCCGTGGGGGTGCCTGCCAGCCGCAGGCAGCGTTACTGTAACATTACCATATCGACCCGCCCCTCGCCCGGCCGCCCGGCCCTACGGGGCCCACAATCTCGCGGCGGGCCGGGACGCAGGATCTCGATCTTTTCCTACATAAATACACGTCCGAGAAGGTGATGCCATGGAGACTTGGGCCTCTCCGGCGACCGTGCGCCTCGTCCTAGACATCGGCACCCACAAAGTGCTTGGCCTCGCCGTGCGCGAGAAACCGGGCGACGGCCCCAGCGGCGTGGAAGTGCTCGCGTCCTGCTTCGTGCGCCACCACACGCGGTCCATGCGGGACGGGCAAGTCCACGACGTGCCCGCCGTCGGCCGCACCCTGCGCCAGGTAAAGGAACGCCTGGAGGCGGCCCTCGGCGTCACGTTCACCCATGCCCACATCGCCGCCGCCGGGCGCGCCTTGCGCACCGTGCGGGGCCGCGCCGAGCAGTCCCACACGAGCCACGTGGCCGTAACCGAAGAGATGAACCGGCAGCTGGAGTGGGAAGCCGTCGCGGACGCGCAGTTCGCCCTCATTTCCTCCCTGCCCAAGGGGGAGCAAAGCCACGGTTTCTACTGCATCGCCCACACCGTGACCGGCGCATGGCTGGACGGAGACCCCATCGGACGGCTCGTCGGCCAGCGCGGCAGCCGGCTCGCCGTCGAGGTTCTCGCCACGTTCCTCCCGGGCGCGGTTGTCGACTCGCTGGAGGGGGCCCTGGGCTATGCGGACCTTGAGATGGCCAGCCTGACCCTGGAGCCCATCGCGGCCCTCGAAGCCCTCGTGCCCGACACGATGCGCCACCTCAATCTCGTGCTCATCGACGTCGGCGCCGGCACCTCCGACATCGCCATGACGGGGCAGGGCACGGTCCAGGCGTACGCCATGGTGCCGGAAGCGGGCGACGCCATCACGGAAACCGTCGCCAGGGAGCTGCTCCTGGACTTTACCGTGGCCGAGCAGGCCAAGCGCCAGGTGTCTGCGGGCGGGACGGCGGTCGTCGAAAACGTGCTGGGGGAACCGGTGGAGCTGACCGCTTCCCTCCTGCGGGAGATCACCCAGGACGCCGTCCGGCGCCTTGCCTCCCGCATCGCGGCGGAGATCCACCAGTGGGCGGTGGCCCCGCCCGACGCCGTGCTGCTGGTCGGCGGCGGCAGCCAGACGCCGGGGCTAATCGAATCGCTGGCCGCCGCCCTCGACATGGCGCCGGCCCGGGTTTCCATCCGCAACCGGCGGGCGGTGCGGCTGGCCTTTGGCGGAGATGACCTGCAGGGACCCGACGTCATCACGGCCCTCGGGATTGCGCTGCTCGCCGTGAGGGGAACCCAGCTTCCTCCCGTACGGGTGCGGGTCGACGGGCGGCCCGTGTGCCTGTTCCTGCCCGACCGGTGCACGGTGCGGGAGGCCGCCCGCATCGCCGGCTTGCCGCTGCACCGGCTGACGGGGCGCATGGGCAGCGGCCTGACCATTACCGTCAACGGCGAACTGCAAGTCATCCCGGGCACCCGGGGCACCGCGGCCGCCGTGCACGTCAACGGCGAGCCGGCGTCCTTGGACACGGTGCTCCGAAACCAGGACGAGGTTCAGCTAGGCGAGGCGCTGGACGGCGAGCCCCCTGTCCTCACGGTGCGCACCCTCGTCGAGCGGTGGCGGGCCGCCCAATCCGGCGACGACCGTCGGGCCCCGGTTCGCATTCAGTTTGAGAACACGTGGCAGGACTTGCCGATCCTCGTGCGCCGCAACGGCCTCGCGGCACAACTGGACGAGCTGGTGCAAGACCGGGACGAGCTCGAGATCCGTTTTCCCCGGACGGCGGCGGAGCTTTTGGAAGCCGTTGGCCGCCGGCTGCCCAGCCGGGATGTGCGCTGCCAAGTGAACGGGAGGACCATCGCGTGCCGGACGGGCGCCGTCCTCCTGCGCAACGGCGAACCCGCGAGCCCCGGCGACCCGGTGCGGGACGGCGATCGCTGGGATTGGGAACCCGGCCAGCAAGTGACGGTGCGGGACGCCGTCACCGCGGCCGGTGTGTCGCTGGAGCGGACGATTCAGGTGACGCTCAACGGCGAGCCGGTGTCGGTCGCGGTGCCGGCGGACGTGCTCCGCAACGGCGCTCCCGCCGCCCTGGATGATCCGGTTTGGGAGGGCGACCGCATCGAGGTGGTCTCGGCCGGATCGGTGCCCCTGTACCAGCTGTTGCCCCATGCCGGCATCGGCGCGGAAGAGCTGGTGCTCGGCCGGCGCGTCCTCATCCAGGTGGGGGGCGTGCCCGCCGGCTATACGGCGCCCGTGCGGGACGGCGACGTCATCGCCATCCGATTCGTCCCGGACCAAGAAGGTTTCAGCGGAGACGGGCGGACAAACGGCCAGGCGCACCGACGCCTCTCGTAGCGCCGGAAGGCCGCCGCGCAGGCGGCTCGGGGGCCGGCGCCGACCCGGGCGCGTCAGCGCAGGTAAACCGGGTTGGCAAACACCCACGCCCGCCACGCGCCCCGCCGCAGGAGCCGGGCCTCGACCCGGTAGACGCCGGGCTCCGTCACGCGATGCTCGAGGGTCTCGCCTTCGGCCTCGGCCACGACGCCGGCGGGCGTGCGGAGCGTAAGGCGGCACCGGACCGGCGCTTGCACCCGCAGCCACGCTCCGCCGCCCACCGCCAGCGATGCACCCATCGGAGCCGTTCGTGATCCCCGCTCGGCGTGAAACCGGAAGCCGCTGGCGTCCTGCAGCAAGTCGTTGGCGACGTAGCAGCGCCCCGCGCCCAAAGCCTCCAGCACCAGCGCCTTGTCCATCTCCGGATCGCCCCGCCAGCCGCCGGCGATGAGGATGTGCGTGCGCACGGCCCGGAACATGCGCCGGTACGAGTACAAGATCCCGTGCGCATCCTGGGAGCCGATGCCGACCACCCGTCGGCCCTCGGCCCAGGCCGCCTGGCACAGCGCGTCCCACCGGGCCAACGTTTCGGGGAAAGGCCCGTCGGCGAACCATTGCGGGGCGATGAGAGCCCGGAGCAGCCGCCAGACGCTGGTCACGCCCGTCAACCAGTCCACCGTGTACGTCCAGATCTCCAAGCCCGTGTAGCCCCGGACCGACCAGTCGTGCCAGGGGAACAGCTTTAAGGGGTATTGGCTTTTCGGCGGGTAGTCCGGGTGGGCGATAAAGCCGAGGCCGCCCTGGTCTGCAATGGCGCGGATGTACTCCGCCGGCGGCACGTCCCGGGAAACCTCCTCCCGGATTCCAAGTCCCAGGTAGTGGTTGCCGTCGTCGGGCGAAACCTCCGTGCCGACCAAAAGGAGCGTGCGGCCGTGCCAGCCCTCCCAGCCGTCCCGCAGGGGGGCCAGCGTATCGTGGTCGGTCAGGATGAGAAAGTCGAGCCCAGCCTTGTTGGCCGCCCGGATTACGTCCTGGACCGTGCCCTTGCCGTCCGAGTAGCGGGAGTGTACGTGGATGACGCCCGCCTTGTCGTGCCAGCCGCCTGTCACCGTCATCCCTCCGCGCCCATTATACTCCGGCGCCGGTAGAGCACGGCCTCCATCCTCACTGGGTGCGCCGGCGCCAACGCCTCGATCCCGGCGGCCTTGACCCTTGTGTACCCCAGGGGGTACAGTAAGTCGCGAGGAGGGACGGGCACATGGCCGCACAGATCCGCGACCCGAAAGTCATCAAGCAGCTCACCGACCGGCTGCGCCGCATCGAGGGGCAGGCCCGCGGCATCCAGCGCATGCTGGAGGAAGGCCGCCCGTGCGCGGACGTCATCACGCAGCTGACCGCGCTGCGCAACGCCGTCAACAAGGTGGCCACGCAAGTCATCGTCGAGCACTTGGAGGCCTGTCTTTTCCAAGAGGACCCGGAGGTGGACCCAAAGGCAGCCCTGCAGGAGGCGAAGCGGCTGTTCCTGCAGCTATAGGCGGCCGCGAAGAGCTCGCGGCGCGGCAGGCTCACGCCGGCTCGATCCGGCACCAGTGCCACGGTGCGGCCGCGGGCAGCTGCTCCTGCACCTTCGCGATGCGGGCGCGGCCGATGGCCGCGATCGTGTCAAAACCTGCCTGCCGGGCCGGTGATCCCGGGGGCGTCGGTTCGGGCTGCTGCACGACGATGCAGCGCCGGTTGCCGCCGTCGGCGGCGTTGAGTTCGAGCACCGCGTGGGCCGTCGTGCACGAGCCGGCGAAAAAGTCCAGTACGACGTCGCCCGCCTCGGGCCGCGTCACCCACTCCAGCATGCGGCGGATGAGGGCGACCGGCTTGGGGTTGTCAAAGACGCCCGGGCCCAACAGCCGCTCCAGCTCCCGGCTTCCCTTGGCCGTAATGTCGGTCCATAAAGTGCTCGCTAGCCGCGTGTCCGACGGGGGCACGTAGTGTTCCGGTTTCCCCGCGCTGGAAAGGCGCAGCAAGTCCACCCGCCGTCCCCGGCGCCGCTCGTTAAGGTACCACCCGTCGATCTGCTCCTGCGTGACCGTCTCGGCCGTTTCGCCAAGCTCGGAAAGCATCCGCTCGTAGTTTGCCGCCGCCGCCAGGCTGCGCTCTTTGCTCCACCGCCACTGGCCCCGCTCGGGGATGATCCCAAAAAGCGGGTAGCGCATGGTCGGCCGGTCCGTGCCGCGCCAGTGGTTGTTCCAAGTGCCCGGGCGGCGCTCCTCGCGGGGCACCCGCAGGTTGGCAAACCGCGCCCCCTCCGACTTCGCGTACATCACCACATACTCATGCCCGCTGGCCAAACTCGCGACGGCCGCGAACTGGGCCTGCACGCTCTTGGTGCCCCGGCCGACGATGATGCAGTTTCGAAACGCTTCGCGGCCGAAAATCTCGTCCATGATAGCCCGCAAGTAGTGCAGCTCGTGGTCGTCGATGCTGACGAAGATGGCGCCTTGGTCGTGCAGGAGCTCCCGGGCCAGTACAAGCCGCGGGTACATCATGGACAGCCACGCCGCATCGCTCTGCCGGTCGCTGTAAACGAAGCCTTGGCCGGTATTGTAGGGCGGGTCGATGTAGATCATCCGCACACGCCCCGCGAAGGCGGGCCTAAGCAGTTTTAGCGCGTCGAGGTTGTCGCCTTCGATGAAGATGTGGCCTGCGTCCGGGAGCCCGTCTCCGCCTTCATGCACGAGCATGCCCCGCGGGGGGCTTGCCGCCGACGCCATCGCTTCTTCCTTGCCCGGCCAGGTCAGCTGCACAGCGGTCCCTCCGGAAGCGAATAATTGGAATATAAGCGGTCCGCGCCGAGAAGTGCAGGTAGGTCCCGCCCCTCAAGGGAATACCGTTCGTGGCCGGGAAATCCTGGTGGCTGCGGCGCTGGGCGCCCGGAGGTGGGCAAACGAAAGGAGATGTTCCCATGGGTCAAAGGCTTTTCGGGATCATCCTGCTGGCGCTGGGCGTTGTGTTTCTGCTGGATACACTGGGCGTGGTGGAAGCCGGCACGATCTTTCGCGTCTTTTGGCCGCTCATCCTGGTGATCGCCGGCGTGCTGCAAGGCACCGGGGGATCGTGGGTCGGCGGCGGGATCTTGATCGCCTTCGGCGGCGCCTTCCTCCTGCAAAATTTCGGGGTTTTGCCCGGGAGCTTCGTGGGCATGTTCTGGCCTCTGGCCATCATCGCCATCGGCGCGTACCTGCTGCTCGGGCGGCGGGGAGGGGACATGGCGGCCCACGGCGCGCCGTCGGTGCGGCTCGTGGCCATGTTCTCGGGCTCCAACCACCGCCTGGAATCGCAAGAGCTCAGGCGCGCCGAACTGTCGGCCCTGTTCGGCGGCCTTGAGGTCGACCTGCGCCTGGCCCATCCGGCGCCCGAAGGTGCGGTCGTCGACGTCGGCGTGCTGGCCGGCGGCGTCAAGCTGCGGGTGCCGGAGACGTGGCGGCTGTCGCCGGAGGCGATGGTCATCTTTGGCGCCATCGAGGACAAGCGGTTCGCTCCTTCGGCGCAAGACGCGAACGGGCCGCGGCTCATCATCCGGGGCTTCGTCGCCATGGGCGGCATCGAGGTCGTCTCCTAGCCGTCCCGTCGTTAAGTGGTGGTTTGGCGGACATCGCGCAAGAAGGTGACCGGTCATGACACAGGCTGGTAACGACAGCAAACGCACGGGCAGCGCGGACGAAGGCGGCGCAGACGGCAGGCAAGAGCGAATCGTGCAAGCGGCCGGCCTCCTGTTGGGGCCGGCCCTCTGGGCCCTTATCATGTTCTTGCCCAGCATGGGGGGACTTGAAGGCACGGCCCGCGGAGCAGCGGCGCTGACGGCGTGGATGGCGGCGTGGTGGATCAGCGGCGCCGTCCCCGTAGAAGCCACGGCCCTGCTGCCCATCGTCATCTATCCCCTCACCGGCGTCCTCCCCGCCGGCCAGGTGACCCTCAACTACGGAAACAACATCATCTTCCTATTTCTCGCCGGTTTCCTGCTCTCCGTCGCCATTCAAAAGTGGGGGTTGCACCAGCGTCTTGCCCTGCGCATCATCATGCTCGTCGGCTTCTCCCCGGCCCGCATCGTCCTGGGGTTCATGGTGGCCACGGCCTTCGCATCCATGTGGATTTCCAACAGCGCCACCGCGATGATGATGGTGCCCATCGGCCTGGCGGTGCTGCGAAAGCTCGAGGAGATGCTCCGTGAGCAGGAGTTGGCCGTCGACACCCGGCCGCAAAACTTCCCGCTCGGCCACGCCCTGATGCTGGCCATTGCGTACGGGGCATCCATCGGAGGGGTGGGCACGCTCATCGGAAGCCCCCCCAACGCGATCTTCGCCGCGTACGTGGCCACCGCGCTTGGAGAAACCATCACCTTCGGCCAGTGGATGTTGTTCGGGCTCCCCGTCGCCGTTATCGGCCTGTTGGCCGGCTGGGCCTACCTCGTCTATATCGCCTATCCGATGCCGAATTTGAGCATCCCCGGCGCCGGTGACGTCATCGAGCGGGCCCACCGGCAGCTCGGCCCCATGACGACGGCGGAGAAGCGGGTCTCGGCGGTGTTTGTGACCGTGGCCGTCCTCTGGATCGTGCGCGGGTTCGTGGAGGCGCCGCTGGCTGCCGCCGGCGTCACCGGTCTCACCGACACGACGGTCGGCATCATGGGAGCGCTGGCGCTGTTTCTTATCCCGGCCGGAAACCGGGCGGACGGCGGGCGCCCTGCCTCCCGGCGGCTCATCGACTGGAGGGATACGTCGGATCTCCCTTGGGGCGTCCTGCTGCTGTTTGGCGGGGGCTTGGCGCTGGCGGCAGGGATCGAATCGTCGGGCGCGGCCCGGTGGGCCGCGGAACAGCTGTCGGGACTGCGGGGAGCTTCGCCGCTCATGCTCGTGACGCTGGTGGTGACGCTGGTGATGTTTCTGACCAACGTCACGTCCAACACAGCCACGGCCACGGTCTTTATGCCGGTCATGGCAGGCCTGGGGGTCGGCCTCGGCGTACACCCGTACCTGCTCATGATCGGCGCCGCCACCGCCGCCTCCTGCGGCTTTATGCTGCCGGTGGCCACGCCGCCCAACGCCATCGTCTTTGGCAGCGGCTACATCCAGCCGCAGGAGATGATCCGGGTCGGGTTTTGGCTCACCATCGCCTTCATCATCTTGATCTCCGCGGTGGCCTACTGGTGGATTCCCGTTGCGTGGGGCATCAGCGTCTTATTGTGACGGAGGCGGAACGCCGCAAAGGTCCGTTTCAGGCCGGGATGAGGGGAGCAGCCGCGGCGGGCTGCTCCCCTCCTTCCATGGGTTTTGCGACCGGCAAAACGGCGGCGGCCGTGCGGCAGGCGGACCGGCGGCCGTGCGGCAGGCGGACCGGCGGCCGTGCCGGCGCGACCTTCAGACGAGCCGGCGCAGCAGGGCGTCCCGGTCGCCGGGCAAAAAGTCGATCATGGGCACCTCCAACATCGTGTAGGCGCCAGGCTGCTGCCGGAGCGTGGCCCGGGCGGCCGCCGCCATGATCTGAGCCGTCAGGGCCGGATTGTTGATGCGGATGTCGTATGAGAACATCTGGTTGTGGGCGCGGCCCGAGACGCCCTTGCGCTCGATGCGGACGCCGTGGCCCATATCGATAAGGGGCTCGACGGCGTCGACCTGCGTCACCCGGGTGTCGTCGTACTTGAAATACGGGTCGTTCAGGATCTGCTGCTTGACGGTCTCAAAATCGGCGCCTTCCTCAAGTTCGACGTAGACGAGGCGCCGGTGCGCGCCCTGCCCCGCCGGGATCGTGAGGGACAAGGCGTCCCGCACGCCGGGGATGGCCTTGACGGCCACCGTGTGGCCCATGCTCATGCCCGGGCCGTAGTTGGTGTACGTGATGCCGCGGGGCGCCATGAACTCCAGCATGGCCCGCACCATGGAATTGGTGCCCGGATCCCAGCCCGCCGAAATGATGGCCACCGTGCCGTGGGCGCGGCCGGCTTCGTCCAGCCGGCGGCGCATGTTGACCAGCTCCCCGTGGATGTCGTAGGAGTCCACGGTGTTGATGCCCCGGCGCAGGTAAGTTTCCGCCGCGTCGGGCACTTGCCGGGTCGGCACGCAGAGCAGCGCCACGTCCACGGGGCCGAGCTCGCCCACATCCGCTGCCACGGGAATGTCCGGGTCGATGCCGCTCCGGTCGGCGGGGTTGCGGCGCACGATGCCGGCGAGTTCCATGTCGGGCGCTTCCAGCACCGCCTCCACGGCGGCGCGACCGATGTTGCCGTAGCCCACGACGGCAATCCTGGCTTTGCGATCCATTGCTACGTCCAACTCCTCTCACCAGAAAATGGTTACGATGGCGCGGGCCCGTTCCCTGCCGGCGCCCGGCGTGCAGGCTCCTCCCCCGCGCCCGTCGAATCGCTCACCGGACGCGGGCAGCATCCAAGATACCACACCCAAAGGGGGAAGCGGTGCCAGTGGAAATCCGGGTTCAGCACGGCAACATCACGCAGGTGCAAGCCGATGCGGTCATCGTCAACTTGTTCGAAGGCGTCACGCATCCCGGCGGCGCCACGGGCGCGGTGGACAGCGCCCTCGGCGGCCTCGTGAGCCGGGTCATCGCCGCAGGCGAGTTCAAGGGGCGCCTGCATGAAACCGTGGTGCTGCACGTTGCGGAGGGGCTTGCGTTTCGCAAGGTCGTCGTCGTGGGGCTCGGGCAGCCCAGCGAGTTTGACGCCGAGCGGGTGCGGCAAGTAAGCGCGGCCGCGGCGCAGGCGGCGGCCAAGGGCAACGTCAAAACCATCGCCACCATCGTGCACGGAGCCGGCATCGGCGGGCTAGACGTGACGGCAGCCGCCCAGTGCGTGGCCGAGGGAACGCTGCTCGGCCTGTACCGGTACGACCGGTACAAGAACAAGAAGGACGACGGCCACGGCGTCCCGGACCAGGTCGTGATCGTGGAGATGGACGCGGGCAAATTGGAGGCGATCCGGGCCGGCGTCGAGCGGGGCGTCATCCTCGCGGAGGCAACCAACTTTGCCCGGGATCTCGTCAACGCTCCCGGCAACGAGCTGACCCCGGCGGAGCTGGCCCGGCGCGCGGAGGCGATGGCCCAGGAGGAAGGGCTTGAGTGCACCATCCTGGGCCGGGACGAGATGGAGCGGCTCGGCATGGGGGCGCTGCTGGGCGTCGCGCAAGGCAGCGCGCAGGAGCCTAAGCTCATTTTCCTTCGCTACCGGGGCGCGGGCGATGAGGCCCCGGTGGCCCTCGTGGGTAAGGGCGTCACGTTTGACACGGGCGGCATTAGCCTCAAACCCCGGGAAGGCATGGCCGACATGACGACGGACATGGCCGGCGCGGCCGCCGTCCTGGGCGCCATGCGGGCCATCGCGCGCCTTAAGCCCCGGAAAAACGTCATCGCCGTCGCCCCGTGCGTTGAAAACATGCCGTCGGGCACGGCGCTGAAGCCCGGGGACATCCTGCGGGCCATGACGGGCAAGACCATCGAAATCGACAATACCGACGCCGAAGGCCGCCTCATCTTGGCCGACGCGGTGGCCTACGCCGAGTCCCAGGGCGCGCACACCATTATCGACGTGGCGACGCTGACGGGTGCCTGCGTCATCGCTCTGGGGCACATCTACACCGGACTCGTGAGCAACGACGACGCCCTGGCGGAAGCCATCATGGCCGCGGGCCGCAAGGCCGGCGAGCGCTACTGCCGCCTGCCCGCGGACCCCGAGTTCAAGGAGCAGTACAAGAGCCACGTGGCCGACATCATGAACACGGGCGGCCGCCCCGCCGGCGCCATCACCGGGGCGCTCATCATCAGCGAGTTCATCGACAAGGCCCGCTGGGCGCACCTGGACATCGCCGGCACCGCCGCCGCCAAGCAGGCCAAGCATTACCGGGTCAAGGGCGCCACGGGCGTCGCGGTGCGCACGCTGGCGGAGTACGTGTGCGGGCTGTGATAGGGCCCTCCGCAGGGGCGATCCTCCTCCCGTCCGCACTGCCCGTCCGCACTAGACCAGTCTGACGAAACCTTTGCCGGGAAGACCCCGCGTGCGCGGGGTCTTCATCGCGCTGGGCCCCTGGAGCCTTGCGGCACGAAAGCCTGGCGCCGGGTGGCACCGTCCCATTCTTGTCTCAACGCGGGTCCCCCGGCAGGATTCGACCGTCCCTGTCTTAGAATGGAGTTCGTGAGCGGGTTCACAACCCGCCGTGAGGACGGACCTGGTGCCAGGACCCCCGGCCGGTCCGGCCCCGGGTTCCCGGGAGGGAAGCACAATGTCAAGGATTGGCCGTTCTTCGCGTCTCGTCGTCGTGCTGCTCGTCATGGCTTGGCTTGTGGCCTGGTCCGCCCCGGCCGGTGCGGCGGAACTGGTCATCATGGCCACCACGGACATCCACGCCAACATCTACCCCTGGGACTACTACGCGAACCAGCCCAGCGCGAACGTTGGCTTGGCCAAGATTTACACGCTCGTCAAGGAGATCAGGAGCGCCCATCCCAACACGCTGCTGTTGGACAACGGCGACCTCATCCAGGGCACGCCGCTCGCGTCGTACCTGGTCAACATGGGTTTGCCGGAACCCGGCCAGCTGCACCCGATCATCGACGTGCTCAACCGGATGGGCTATGACGCCGCGACCCTGGGCAACCACGAGTTCAATTACGGACTCGACTACGCCGACAACGTGGTCGCCGGCGCCCGGTTTCCCTACGTTCTGGCCAACGTCTACCATCCCGGCACCCAGGATCCGTACTACACCCCCTACGTGATCCTCGAGGACACCATCGACGGCCACCCGATCCGCATCGGCGTCATCGGATTCGTGCCGCCTCAGATCATGGTCTGGGACCGGACGCACTTGACCGGCAAGGTGGAGGCCGGGTCGATTTTGGACGCCGCCGCCCGCTTCATCCCGGAAATCGAAGCCCAAGGCGTTGACCTGATCATCGCGCTGGCCCACACCGGCGCCTTCCCCGGCAACCGCTCGGAGAATGCAGCCTATGTGCTGGCGGAGGAGTTTCCCGAGATCGACGTGATCATCGCCGGCCACTCGCACCTTGAGATTCCCGGCGCGGGCCTGCCGGAGCACCCGGACGGCAAGGTCAACGGCGTGCAGATCGTGCAGCCCGGGTTCTGGGGCCAGTACTTGGGCGTCGTCACGCTAAACCTCGAGCGCGAGGGCAACGGCTGGAAGGTGACGGACAAGCGGGCCGAACTCCTGCCGACCGCGCCGGTGGCCGCCGCGCCGGAAGTGCTCGAGTGGGCCAAGGCCGTGCATGAGGCCACCGTCACTTACGTCAACGAACCCATCGGCGTAACGCTCATCCCCATCTCCAGCAGGGCGAGCCTCTTGACCGACAACCCGGTGACGCAGCTCATCAACGAGGTGCAGATGCTGTACGTCACCGAGCTGCTCAAGGGAACCGAATACGAGGGACTGCCGGTGCTGTCGGCGGCGGCGCCCTTTAAGAGCGGCCGCGGCGGCGAACTCGACTGGACGGAGATCGAGGCCGGCGGCATCACCGTAGGCGACGTGGCGTCCATCTACATCTACGACAACACCCTCAAGGCGCTGCTCGTCAACGGCGCCGAGCTCAAGGCGTGGCTTGAGTATGCGGCGCAGAAGTTCCACCAGGTGACGCCGGGCCGGGGCGAGGAGCCGCTCTACACCGACTTCCGCGGCTACAACTTCGACCAGATCGACGGCGTCGAGTACAAGATCGACGTGACGCGGCCCCTGGGCGACCGGATCGTCAGCCTGACCTTCCAGGGCCAGCCGGTGCAGCCGGATCAGTGGTTCATCCTAGCCACCAACAATCACCGGGCCGACGGCGGCGGCGGCTTCCCGGCGACGGGCGCCGGCGCCCGGGTCGTGCTCGACCCCGGCATCGCCAGCCGCGAGCTTATCGTGCAGTACATCGTCGATCGGGGCGTCATCGCGCCCGTGCCCGACCACAACTGGTCGCTGGTGCCCAACTACCTGGATCACCCGCAGGCCCACTTCGTGTACGAGCTGGTAAACCGCGGCGCTTACGTGGGCGACCTGCAGGGCCGCCTGCTCCTGGACGCGCCCCTCACCCGGGCCGTGTGGGTGGACATGGTGTACCGGGCTCTGGGTGCCAAGCTCGAGGCGGCTGACCCGCAAGATCTCGTCACCGGCCTTGAGGCCGCCCGGGACCTGGCGGTGTTCTTGCCCGGCATCGCCGTCGCCGAAGCCACCGACACCGTCCTCACCCAGGCCGACGCCGCCCAGCTCCTGGTGGGCGTGCTGGCGGTGCTGGAGGCCGTGAGCCGGTAACCTGCGCACCGGGGCTGCCGGGCGCGCGAAAGCGGTCAACGGTAAACGGTCAACGACCAGGCAACCATGCAAAGAGGAGCCAGCCGCGGGCTGGCTCCTTTTTCGTGTGGCCGTTTTGCCGCCCGGCCCCGGGGCACCTGCCGTCGCAGGGCACCGCCCGGCGCCCGAGAGTTAGCAGAAACTTGCGGGGCTGTTGGCAGGAAGATACGTTTCCAGCCTCTAATTTGTTTTTTATGTTTCTTTCTTAGGGACATTGTTTCCTATAAAGAAACACATTTTCGGAGGACCCATGGCGAAACCGGCACCGCTGCACACCCTGGACAGGGCCCTTGCCCTGCTCAACGCCTTTGACCGCCAGCACCCCGAGTGGGGCGTCACCGAGCTGGCGCACTACCTGCAGATGCCAAAGAGCGTCGTGCAAAAAACGCTGGCCACCTTTGCGCGGCACGGGTTCGTCCACCAAGAGCCCCGGCGGCGCCGCTACCGGCTGGGACCGCGGCTTTTGTCCCTGGCCCGCCTGGCCCAGCCCGAGCTGGCCCGCATCGCCGACCCGCACATGGTGGAGCTGGCCGCGGCGACCGGAGAGACCGTGAAGCTCACCATCGTCGACGGCCATAAGACGGTGATCGCCCACGCGGTGGAAAGCACACATTCGCTGCGAATGACAGGCCGCGTCGGCGAGCGCCACGACTTGCACCGCGGCGCCTCCAACAAGGTGCTGGCCGCGTTCCTGCCGTGGGAGACGGTGCTGGCTGCCCTGGCGGCCGCGCTGCCCGCGGGCGACCCGCTGCTGGCCGACGCGAGCGGGCTGCGGCGCGACCTCGAGGCCATCGCGGGGCAGGGATACGCCGTCAGCCACGGCGAGGTGGAGCAGGGCGTCACCAGCGTCTCGGTGCCCGTCCGGGGCCCTTCGGGCGAGGTGGAGGCGAGCCTCAGCGTCATCGGCCCCAGCCTCCGGGTGGCGGGAGATGGCTGGATGAAATGGCTCGAGCTCCTGCAGGCGGCCAGAGCCGCCGTGGAGCGGGAGCTTGGTTGGAGCGGCGACGCAATCGGCGCGGGCAGCGCACGGAAGGGGGGTGGCGCCGCCGGTCGTCCCAGTTCGCAAGCGGTAGGGCGCGGCGGATCACGGACCGGTTGCCCGTCGCCGCCGGCCCGGCGAAACGAAGCGGAGCACCCGTAGGGACAGAACGCGAGGAACCGAGGAAGAAAGGGGAGTGCAATCGTGTTGACGAGCAAGCTGCAGGCCATGCGGGCCGGCGCCTTGGTGCTGGCCGCGGTCCTCTTGGCCGCGTGCCTCTTCGTGGCCGCCGGCGGCGATTTGGCCTTGGCCCAATCACGGCACGTGCTGCGGGTCGGTTCCGGCGTGGCCGACGTGGGCACGCTGGACCCCCACTTCGCCACCAACTTCGGCGAGTACCCGATCGTGAAGGCCATGTTCAACGGGCTTGTGGACCTGCCCGCCGGCACCGTGGACATCGAGAACATCGAGCCCGATCTCGCGGAAAGCTGGTCGGTCAGCGAAGACGGGCTCGTATGGACGTTCAACCTGCGCAAAGGCGTGCAGTGGCACCACGGGTACGGCGAGTTCACCGCCGAGGACGTCGTCTTTTCCTTTGAACGGGTAGCCAGCCCGCAGGTGGGCTCGCCCTGGCGCAGCGAGGTGGCCAACATCAAGGAAGTGCGGGCCGTCGACCGCTACACGGTGGAGATCGAACTGCACGCGCCCGACCCCTTCGCGCTCCTGCGCCTGGTGGGCTACCACTCGGGGTTCATCGTCAGCAAGAAGGCCGTGACGGAACTCGGTGACGAACACCGCTTCCGCCCCATCGGCACCGGTCCCTTTGCCATCAGCGAGTACAACCCTCGCCGCAACGTGGTGCTGGTGGCCAACGACGCCTACTACAAGGGCGCTCCCAAGCTCGCGGGCATTGAGTTCCGGTTCATGCCCGACACCGCCACCCGTGAGCTTGCCCTGCGCACGGGCGAAGTGGACACCGCCGACGGCGACTCGGAGCAGATCTGGGTGGAGCGCATGCGCGCGCAGGGCGTCATCGTGGAGCTGGTGGGGCCCGGCAACGGGTACTTCATCCAGTTCAACATGACCAAGCCCCCGTTCGACAACCTGAAGGTACGCCAGGCCTTGGCCTACGCCGTCAACCGCGACGAAATCGTGGCCTACTTGGGCACCGCCCTGGCCCGGCCCCTGCGCAGCCCCGTGCCCGCCGGCTACTTCGGCCACACCACGGAAGGCCTTGAAACCTACGAGTACAATCCGGGTCTGGCGCGCCAGCTCCTGGCGGAGGCGGGCTACCCCAACGGTTTTGAGTTCGAGATCTACATCAGCGAAGCCACCAGCTACCTGCCCTTCGCGCAGCTCTTGCAGGAGCACTGGCGCCGCATCGGCGTCACCATGCGCCTCAACGTCATCGACCACGCGAGCTACCACGCCCGCGTGCGTGAGGACGCGAACGGCGTCATCTTCTACAACGCCACGCGCTTGCCCATCGCCGACATCTACCTGTCGCAGTTCTACCACAGCGACGCGATCATCGGGAAACCGACGGCCATCACCAACTTCTCGCACCTGGGCGACGTCGTCGACAACATCGACGCCCTCATCGAGGAAGCCCGGTTTGAGATGAACCCCGACCGGCAAAAGGAGCTGTACGCGGAGGCCCAGCGGCGCATCATGGCCGTGGCCGCGGCCATGCCGTACGCCCAGCGGTACTCCACGGTGGCGCGCCAGCCGTACGTGGACATCGGCTACAGCATGGTCGCTCCCGACCAGTTCGACAACTTGTTCGAGCACTACGTCTACAACGAGAAGACCAGCATCAACCGCTGACGCGAACCCGGTCGGCGAACCCGAACAAGGCTTAGCGCCGGCGGCGGATCTCCTCCGGTCCCGCCGCCGGCGCCCAGCCGGGGAGGCAACGGGCTTTTGAAAGCCTACATCACGCGGCGACTGTTGTCCATCATCCCGACACTGCTCATCGTCGGCAGCCTCGTCTTCTTTGTCATGCGGGCCGCCTCGGGCGATCCGGCCACGGCGATGCTGGGGGCGTCCGCCACGGCCGAATCCATCGCCCGGCTGCGGGAGCAGCTGGGGCTCGACCGGCCCCTGCTCGTACAGTACCTGGACTTCCTGCTCCAGGCCATACGCGGCGACTTCGGGCGCTCCTTCGCCACGGGCCGGCCTGTCGCGGAGCAGATCTTCGCTGCGTTTCCCGACACGCTGGAGCTCGTCTTTTGGGGGATGCTCATCGGGACCGTCATCGGCGTGCCGACGGGAATCGTCGCCGCCGTGCGCCCCAACAGCATCCTGGACTACTTGAGCCGCTTCGCTGCCTTGCTGGGGCTGTCCATGCCCCCGTTTTACCTGGGCATCCTGCTGCTTCTCGTGTTTGCGCTGGAGCTGCGCTGGTTCCCGGTCATCTCCACGCCGCAGCCCGGCTTCCTAGGGCGGCTCCACTCGGTCTTCCTGCCTGCGCTGAGCCTTGGACTCGTACAGGCCTCCTTCATCATGCGCATGGTGCGCTCGTCGCTCCTGGAAGTGCTGCAGGAGGACTACATCCGCACCGCCCACGCCAAGGGCGTGCCGCCCAGCCGGGTCCATTACCGCCACGCCCTGCGCAACGCGCTCATCCCGGTCATCACGGTCTTTGGGCTCTACCTCGGGACGCTGCTGGCCGGCACGGTGCTCACGGAAACCGTCTTCAACCGCCCGGGGATGGGCCGGCTCTTGGTCGGCGCCATCCAGCAGCGGGACTACCCGCTCATCCAGGGCGGGCTCATGATCTACGCCGCCCTCATCGTGATCGTCAACACGGCGGTGGACATCGTATACGGTTTTGTCGATCCGACGATCCGCTACGACTGAGCGGCCGCCGCGGCGCCGTGCGACGGATAGACGAAAGGGGATTGCTCGTGGCAACAGCAGCAGGGACTTCCCATTCGACCCCGGGCCGGCTGGCGGCCGTCTGGAACTCCCGCTGGATGCGCCGGTTTCGCCGGGACCGCATGGCGGTGGCGGGGGTCATCTTGGTGTTGCTGCTCAGCCTGGTGGCCGTTTTTGCCCCGTGGATCGCGCCTTATGACCCGGCGGACCAGCATATCATCTACCGCCTGCGGGGTCCGAGCGAACAGTTCCGGCTGGGCACCGACGAGTTTGGCCGGGACGTGCTCTCCCGGCTCATCTACGGCAGCCGGGCGTCGCTCGTGGTAGGGCTGGCGTCGGTGCTCCTGGCGGGCGTGGCGGGCACCGTCATCGGCGGGATTTCCGGCTATTTCGGCGGCCGGGTGGACCAGATCATCTCGAGCGTCACCAACATCCTCATGTCCTTCCCCAGCCTTTTGCTGGGGTTGATGGTGGTGGTGGCCCTAGGGCCCGGCACGACCAACGTCGTCATCGCGGTCGCGATGTCATTGGTACCCAACTTCATCCGGCTCGCCCGGGGGCCCGTGCTGGCCTTGCGGGAAAGGGAGTTCATCCAAGCGTGCCGGGCGCTGGGGGTCAGCGAGTTCCGGATCATCATGCGCCACGTCATCCCCAACATCCTGGGGCCCATCTCGGTCATGTCCACCCTCTGGATCGCGACGGCCATCCGGACTGAGGCCAGCTTGAGCTTTCTCGGCCTTGGCGTGCAGCCGCCCACGCCCAGCTGGGGCAACATGATCCGATCCGGCGTCAACAACATCCTCAGCAACCCGTGGCTGGCCGTGTTTTCGGGGCTGGCCATCACCGTGACGGTGCTCGCGTTCAACGTCATCGGCGACGGGCTGCGGGACGCGCTCGATCCTAAGCAGCGGCCGTAGTGAGAGCCCAAGCCGCGCCGGGACCGGCGAGCTCATCGTGACCCGGCGCTGCGCTCGCGCCGCCGTGCGAATGGAGGAACATGAACGTGCAACCGCAAGCGCTGCTGGAACAGTTTGGCCGCTGGCAAGGCGAGATGCTCGCGCTGCTGGAACGGCTCGTAAATATCGACTCCGGCACCGGGCATGCAGCCGGCATCGAAGCCATCCTGGACATCCTCGAGCCCAAGCTGCAGGAGCTTGGACTCGTCACCCGGCGACACCCCTCGCCCGCCGGCCCGCACCTGGCGGCGGAAGGCCAGCGGGAACCGCGGGTGCTTCTGATGGGCCACATTGACACCGTGTTTCCCGCCGGCACCGCCGCCTCGCGGCCCTTCCGCATCGAGAACGGGCGCGCCTATGGCCCGGGCGTGATGGACATGAAAGCCGGCATCGTGTCCTTGCTGTACGTCCTGCGGGCGCTGGCCCTCGACGATGAAAAGCACCGGCACGCCCGGATCATCATCAACGCCGACGAAGAGATCAGCTCGCCTTATTCCCGGGCGCTGGTGAACGCCTATGCCCCGGGGTGCGGGGCGGCCTTTGTGTTTGAGCCGGCGCGCTCCATGGAGGAAGTGACGACGTTGCGCAAGGGCGTGGGCGACATCACCGTCTCCGTCAAAGGGCGGGCGGCGCATGCGGGGGCCGCGCCCCAAGACGGGCTTAGCGCCGTGCAAGAACTAGCCCGCATCACCCTGGCGCTGCACGCCCTCACTGACCTGGACCGCGGCATATCGGTGAACGTAGGAGTGGTGGCGGGGGGTACCGCCCGCAACGTCGTCGCGGAGCACGCCCAGGCCCGGGTGGACCTGCGGTTTGCTGCCCGGGCCGACGGCGAATGGCTCGTGGAGCGAATCCGGGAGATCTGTGCGCCGTCTCAGCCCGGATACGAGATCACGGTCACCGGCGGCATCACCCGGCCGCCCCTGGAGCGGCGGCCCGAGATCGTGGCGCTGTTTGAGCACGTGCGGGACGCCGGGCGGGAGCTCGGCCTTGAGCTCGTGCAGGGGTCGTCGGGCGGCGTATCCGACGCGAACCTGATTGCCGGCGCCGGCGTGCCCGTCATCGACTCTATCGGCCCCGTCGGGGGCAAAGCCCACAGCGACGATGAGTTTTTGGAAATCGACTCCATCGTGCCCCGGGCCGCCCTCGCGGCCATGGCCATCGCTCGCTGGATCGACCGGCACCCGGCGCAAGGCGGCTCCTGACGTGCCGGCGGCCGGGCACGGCCGCCGGCCACCGCCGGTCCAGGGCAACGCCCAAAGAGGCCGCCTCGCCCGCTTACTCCCCGGCGGCAGGCGACGCTCGCCGCGTTGCCGGGGAAGCACCGGCCCTCTCGCTGAGCCACACCCCCGCCATGGCCAGCCCACCGCCCACCACTTGAACAGCGGCGACGGTCTCCCCATACAGGGCCGCGAAGACAAGCCCGATGACGGGCACCAGGTTGATGTAGACGGCCGCCAGCGAAGCGTCCACGACGCTCAAGGCGAAGTTCCACAGAAACAACGTCAATGCCGACGACATAATCCCGAGGTAGAGCACGGCAAACCAGCCCAAAGGGCTGATGCGGGGCAACCCCGTCAGCGCCAGTTCTACTGCGGTGGCCGGCAAAAGATAGAGCAGTCCCGCGGCGATGCTGGCAGTCGTCACGACGACGGGGGGAACGGACGCGACCAGCAGCTTGCCCTGCACGGTCCAGATGGCAAACGCGAACACGCTGCCGACGATGAGCCCGTTGCCGAGCAGGGCGCGCCCGGATGCGCCCGGCGGCTGGGCAGCGGAGATCAGCAACACGCCCGCCACGGCCAGCGTGATGCCGAGGACGCGCACGGGAGCCAAGCGCTCCTTGAGAAGAAAGAACGACAGCAGCGCGGTCACCGCCGGAATCCCCGCCTGGATCATGGCGGCGGCGCCCGCGGAGGTGTAGAGCAGGCCCAAGTTCTGCAGGCCGTAGTACAAAGCGGTCCCCGTCAGGCCAAACAGAAGGAACGTAGGCTGCGCCAGCATGCGCCAGCGGAAACCTCGCCGGCGGGCAAGGGGCAGGAGGACCGCCAGGGCCACCACGAAGCGCAAGGAGGTCAGGGTGAGCGGACCGGTATCCTCCACGACCGCCTTGATGAGCACAAAGGTAGAGCTCCAGATGGTGACCGTCGCGGCCAGGGCCAACAGGCCCTGCGTGCGCTGGGCGGGGCGGCGGGCGGCAATCGCTTCCTTGTCGGCGGGCATAAACGCGCGATTTCCTTCCGGAGGCTACAAGGTCCAAGCCTTATTCTCCGGCCGGTGCGGCATGTCCTGCGGTGGCGCCGGCGGCGTACGTTCCAACGCGGGCATAGATTGGTCAGCGCAGGGGCGGCGGTTTCCCGTCTACGAGGGCGCTGCGGGAGTTCATGGGCGGATCTCGGATCATCTTGACCGATCGGTCTAAAATGCATACAATGAGGCCACACCATCATGCCCGGCCCAGGCAGCGACCTGCGGTACGAGAAACGCGCCGGCCGGCGAACCAGCAGCGAGGGATACCCCATGCCGCGCTCTACGGAATTTGACCCCGACATCGTCTTGGACCGGGCGATGGACTTGTTTTGGCAACGAGGGTATGAAGCCACGTCCATGGCGGATCTCGTGGAGCACCTGGGGATCGCCCGGGCCAGCATCTACAACACCTTCGGCAGCAAACACGAGTTGTATCTCAAGGCCTTGGACCGCTACCTGCTCAAAGCCGACCCGTCCCCGGTGGAGTTTCTCGCCCGGCCGGGACCGGCGTTGCCCCTGGTGAGGGCCCTCGTGGAGCGATACGCCCGGGACGGGGCCGGCGATGAGCAGCGCCGGGGATGCATGGTCGTCAACGCGGTGGTCGAACGGCTGCCGGGCGACCCGTCGGTCGCCCGGCGGGTGACGGCGGCCTGGAACGGGCTCGAGAAGGCGTTGGCCGATTGCCTCCGCCGGGCGCAGGCGCAAGGAGAACTCTCCCGTGAGAAGGACCCGCAGGCTCTGGCCCGCTTTTTCGTGGTGTTCCTGCAGGGCCTGCGGGTGGTAGCCAAGACGGAGTGGGATCCGGAGCGGTTCCGGGACGCTGCCCGGGAAGCTCTGAAACTGATCGAGTAGCCTCAACCTGATGCGATTCGGGCCGGGAGCATACGGGCAGCGGCGCGGGGGTGCGCGTTAGGCATTTTGGACCAAACGGTCAATTATAATCGTAGCTACTGGGCTGGTCGAACCGGCCGGAGGAGGGATTTGTCGTGAACCGCAGGCGGATGGCGTTCGCCATGCTCGGCGCCGTGCAGATAACGCTCATCGCCGCCATCTCGCTGGTGGCCGTGGGGCTCCCGGCCATCCAAGCCGACCTGGAGGCGGACACCGTCGCTTTGACCTTGGTGAACGCCGGCTATGGGCTGGCCTTCAGCGGCTTGCTCATCCTAGGCGGACGCCTGGGCGACGCCCGTGGGCCGCGGCGCGTCTTTGTCGTGGGGATGCTGGTGTTTGCCCTCGGGTCGGTTGCCGGCGCCTGGTCTCCGAGCCTGCCGACGCTGGTGGCCAGCCGGTTCGCCCAAGGCGCCGGCGCCGCCCTGGCAGCGCCGGCTGCGCTCGCCTTGGCGGGTGAGCTGTTTGCGGATCAACATGAACGCGAGCGGGCTCTCGCCGTCTGGGGCGGGCTGTCGGCCACGGGCGCCGTCGCGGGTATGCTGCTCTCCGGCCCGGTCGTAGGTGCCTTCGGCTGGCGGTGGGTATTCGCAGTCCCGGCGGTGGTTGCTTTCGGGACCTTGGCGTGTAGCCGGGCGCTGTTGCCCGAAGGGCGCAAAACGGTCCCGGAGCGCCTGGATGCCCCTGGAGCCATACTGGTCACGGCCAGCCTGTCCGCGCTCGCCTACGGCGTACTGCGGCTGTCCGACGGGGTCCCGGACGGGTGGGCGTGGACCGGAAGCGGCTTGGCGGCCGCCGGCCTGCTGGCCGCGGTGGAGGCGCGCACCGCCTCCCCCCTGCTGCCGCTCAAGTTTTTCCGGGGCAAGGAGCGCCTGTTGTCCTTGGCCGCCATCGTCCTGGCGGCGGCCGCGAGCGCCCCGGGCCAGGCGGCCCAGTCACGGATGAGAACGATGAAGGAGGGTGACACGTGGTGCGGCGTTTCGAAGGAAAAGTCGTGCTGATCACGGGTGGCGGTTCGGGGATCGGACGGGCGACGGCCGTCGCCTTTGCCCGGGAAGGAGCAACGGTCATCGTGGCCGGGCGGCGCCCCGGGGCCACCACCGAAACCGCCGCGCTCATCGCTGCGTCAGGCGGCGTGGGCGAGGCGGCAACCGTGGACGTAAGCCGCGAGGAAGACGTGGCCCGGCTCGTTGACGGCATCGCCAGCCGCTACGGCCGGCTGGACGTGGCCTTTAACAATGCCGGCATCCTGGGCGCTCCCGGACCCCTGACGGGGACTTCCCGGGAAATGTGGTCTCAGGTCATCGACACAAACCTCATCGGCGTCTGGACCTGCATGAAGTACGAAATCGCCTTGATGCGGCGGCAAGGCGGCGGCGCCATCGTCAATATGGCTGCCAACATCGGCCAGCACAAGGCGATTCCGTTCTTGAGCGCTGACTCCGCCTCCAAGGCGGCCGTCAGCGCACTGACCCGGGTGGCAGCCCTCGAGTGTGCGGGAGACGGCATCCGCATCAACGCCGTCAGCCCCGGCCTCGTCGACACGGAGATGTCGCTCCTGCCCGGGGAAACCAGAGCCCAGCGCGACGAGCGCGTCCGGGGGGCAATCCCTGCCGGTCGCGTAGCCGCTCCGGAGGAGATCGCGGCAGCGGTGCTGTGGCTCGCGTCGGATGAGGCGCGGTTTCTGATCGGCCACGACCTGGTCATCGACGGCGGGGCGAGTTTGTAGGCCGATCAGCGGTCGGCCGGGAGAACGCCCTCGAGCATCGGCACAAGGCGGTCGAGCAGGTATGGCAGGCTCAGCACGGTGCCAAACTGCAAGGCGTCGTCCACGTCGCCCTCTAAAAAGATGTGCCGCCCTTCCCGGGCCACCCGCAGCGAAGCGTACAGCGGGTGCTGTTCAATGGCGTCGCGGCCGGGCGACCATGCCATCTGGTGCCAGACGACCACGTCCGCTTCCTCGAACAGGCGCAGCTGCTCGGCGCTGATGAAGGCGTAGAACTGGTCGCCGAAAAGCGGATCAAAGCTGCCGGGCACGACGAAGCCAAGCTCGGTGAAGACACGGCTGCGGACGTCCTGTTCGGAAAGGAGCCCGATCTGCCCGCCCTCGCGCCAAACCGCGAGCACGATCTTCTTGCCCGCAAACTGGGGGTGCGTGCGGCGCACCTCTTCGTAGCGGGCTTCGACGGCGGCGACGGCTGCGCGCGCCTCCGCGGTGCGGCCGACCGCTTGGCCGATCATGAGGGTCTGCTCTTGCCAGGGCATGCCAAAGTCGATGTACTGGCCGGTCTGAGCGACCGTCGGGGCGATGCGGGACAACGTCTTGCGGGCGCAGGAGTCGGAGCCTAAAGGGTGGAAAGTCGTGGCTTCGGTGGGTTATCCCAAAGGAGCGCGGATTCCGCCCCCCCACCCGCCTCCTAAACCATGTACAGGCAAAGGGGGAAGGCCCGGGGCCGCAAAGGCGCGGACCCACACATGGGGGCTTCGCAAGCAGACCGGACAACAACTCGGCAGGGACAGGACTTAGGTGTAACAAAACTATGGAGAAAGCTAGGGACAAGACCCACGGAACGGGAGGAAACGACGTGTTTCGGAACAAGTTGATCCCGCTCGTTGCACTGCTCATGACCATTGGCCTGGCTGCGGCCGCGCTGGCTCAGGACGCCGGGCAAGTGCCGGCGACGACCGAGGAGTCTCCGGCGCAGCTAGTGTTCCAGGTCATTCCGGACGGCGTTGTGTACGACCAGAACGGCAATCTGCTGGTACGCACCCTCATCTCCAACCTGGGCAGCCAGCGGTCGCCGTCCCTCAACCTGCTGGTCGTGGTGCTCAACGACTGCATCTTGCGGGACCTCCCGCAGACGTGCCGCTTCCTGACCATGGGCACCTTTGAGGGCGTGACGCCCAACGGCCTTGCGCCGGGCGAAAGCATCGTGCAGACGCTGGACTTCGGCCCGCACCCGGACATCGAGCTTAGCCGCTGGGCGCTCATCTGGTACGTGTTGCCCTAAAGCGCAACGCTGGGGTATAGTATAGGGGATGCAGGGCGAGCGCGGCCCACCGCGGCGCCCTGCAGGCCAGGGCCCCGTAGCTCAGGGGATAGAGCGGCGGTTTCCTAAACCGCGTGCGCAGGTTCGAGTCCTGCCGGGGCCACCAGCAACGAACTTGCGGAAGACGGACGGGTCGAGCAGATCAGCTCCCCGTCCGTTTTCCTTATACTTACGGAGAGCTGTCTCGTAAAGCCGGCGCCGCCCGGCCGCGAGGGGCGGCAGGACGGCGCCGGTTTCGTGAGGAGGG
>ERZ777003.1582-NODE-1582-length-32653-cov-11.982238_pt1 | contig 32653 bp, 26 predicted proteins | sample MGYA00374956_ERZ777003 | MGnify/ENA primary metagenome ERZ777003 (study PRJEB29302, sample SAMN06268252) | bioreactor metagenome | isolation source: Joint BioEnergy Institute, California, USA | place: USA:Joint BioEnergy Institute, California, USA | collected... | reverse complement strand
TGGCTTTACGGAACAGGCCTTCAAGCGAGTGTCACCGTCATGCGTTCGCTAACGGTTCGACTGGTCTACGGCAGAGACCTGCGAAATGGCGGCGACGTCTTCTACACGGCCGTATCCCGATAGTGTCTTGAACTGGCGCTACGCGAAGACTACGATCAGAGCGATGATCACAGCAGCAATGCCGATGAGGGCGAGTATCAGAACCACCTGTCCGCCTTCGACATCCTGCTCCACGGCTCGGGCTCGGTCGGCAAGCCGTGAGAGCTCTTCGTCGTTCAACTGAGCGATAGCCCTCTGCGCCTGCTCCTGATTAACGTTGGCTTTCCGCAGCGTATCCTGCACGACTGGATGAGAAATGACCCGGTTGATGTCCTCCAGGTTTTTGGCCCTTTCTTCACTTCTGGCCTGCAACTTGCCATAAACCTCGGATAGCGGAACTACGTGCTCCTGGCTATACGCAGTCGTAGGAGCTGCGAAGGTCATCAACATAGCTGCTGTCGTCAGTGCGGCCAGCGGCCGCTGCGGAAATAGCCGCATAATGCCTCCCGGATGAAAGAATCGACGCATACCCCTGAACCTCGTGCAGTAGACGGCTTGGTGTACCGGAATGTTTCGGCCTCCTCCCAAGGCCAGAGTTGCGGCAGCGCAAGCGAATACGATGAGCCGAAGAGAATGCTCGTCTGAGCTATTCCAAATCCGCCATCAGTGATGCTCGATCGCTATTCTCAGGCAAGGCGCACGTGGCAGGAAACAGTTGTCAACCGCGCTTCGTATAGGGAACGGAAGCACTTTCGAGCGGGTGTAAGCGCTCGCGAAGTTCGTGTTTATGCACCCATGATCTCCTCAGGCTTCACGGGTCGGAGCATTCTTTGCGCCGTCGTTCTCGTTCCGCTGCTTGCTTCGCCGCAAGCGGTCCAGCCTCTCCCTGATTCCGCCCCTGGCCTTCTTTCCTTCAAAGAGCTCGTCACGCTTTCCGGAGTGCAAACGCCGGAGGGAGAACTGGGTCAACGCTACAGGCTCCTGCTCGAAACGCCGTTTGTGAGCAACGCGGCTTACAGACAGGGTGTCCGACCCATCCGGCCGGTGCGGCACAAGCTTGGTCCACTGCTTCGAGTTGCTGTGTGGAACATTGAGCGTGGTTCAAACTACGGCTACATTCGGGATGCCTTGGGAGACCCGCAGAAGTTCCACACTCTGGTAAGCGCCCAGGATTCATCCAATACAGCCAATGCCTCCGAAGCATACCGCCAGTCGATCATGTTGCAGGAAAGCGACGTGGTCATACTGAACGAAGTTGACTTCGGAATGACGCGGTCGGCCTATCGGGACGTGGCCGGAGAGCTTGCCCGCAGTCTGAACATGAACTACGCGTTCGGCGTTGAGTTCATTGAGATAGACAGTTTGTATATCGGTACGGAAAGACTCGTAACCCCCGACAAGGAACTGACCGAGAGGCTCAAACGGGACATGGAAGTTGACCCAGCGCGGTATCGGGGCCTCCATGGCACGGCCATCTTGACCAGGTATCCCATCCACGGCGCACGAATCTATCGCTTCCAACCCTGCTATGACTGGTACGGCAAGGAGAAGGAGGAAATTGCCAAGCTCGAAAGAGGCCGTCGGTTCGCCGCCTACAGAATCTTCCTCGAACGCATTACACGGGAAGTCCGTCACGGCGGCAGAATGGCTCTGATCGTCGAAATAGCCGTTCCCGAGTCTCCGACCGGTTTCGTTACGATCGTTGCGCCTCACCTCGAGAGCCGGTGCCTGCCACCGTGCAGACGGAAACAAATGGAAGAACTCCTCGCGCACATCAGGCACGAGAAGAATCCCGTGATTATCGGCGGAGATTTGAACACGACCGGATCGGACGGAGCGCCGACGTCGATCAGGAGGGAACTTGCCAAACGCGTGCAGAGCCCGCGATTTTGGGTTTCTCAGGCCATCTCGTGGTTTACTCCCCTGGCCGTTCCAAATATGTTTGTCATGCCGTCCAACTACGTCAAGAATTACCTCGACCCAACCGCCATGCACATTCCTTTCGTAGCTCCAAATGGGGAATCGGGTCTGTTCAAACGGGTGGAGAAGTTTCGCTTCGACGATGGCCGCAGCTTCGACTTTCGTGGAGACCCTGTCCGCTCGGGCAACGGACGCGGCAGCACCCTGGGCAATTCCAACCAACGAGCCGCAAAAGGATTTGCGCCGACCCTGTGCTTCAAGCGCGACTACGGCGGCTTAATGGGACGCTTCAAAGTCGACTGGATCCTGATAGCGCCTCAAACGCGAGACCCAAGAGATGCGCATCAAAGCTACTGGTTTGCGCCCCACTATCCCCTGACGCTGGCCGATCTCAACGAGGCGGTGCCGGACAAGATTTCAGATCACCACCCGATTATTGCCGATTTGCCGCTCATCAATTCCGATCGATTGAACACCGCAGCACATTGAACAACTTCAGCGCTGCCCGTATCGCCATCGCTCGTCGTATCACGCCTCATATTCCAGCGTTTGTCCGCCCCGGGCGCGCAGCTTTTCAACCAGATAATACAGACTTGGCAAGACGAGCAGAGTGAGCACGAGGGTCGAGGCAAGTCCTCCAACCACCACAGTGGCGAGCGGGCGTTGTACATCAGATCCGATTCCAACAGCACGCGCTGCCGGAACCATGCCAAGCAACGCAACAACCACCATCATCAGCACGGGTCTGATCTCGGCTCTTGCACCCTCGATCACAGCCCGCTCCAGGCCGACGCCTTCTTCGCGCCGGCGCCCGATTTCTGAGATCAGAAGCACTCCGCTCATGACTGCGACGCCAAAAAGACTGATGAATCCCACCGCGGCGGAGACACTTAAATTAATTCCTCGCAGCCATAGCAGCAGGATGCCCCCTACAAGCGAAAAGGGCACGTTCATTAGAACAAGTCCAGCTTCGATGGCGGATCCGAAAGCCATGAACAATAACGCAAAAATCAGCGCCACCGTCATCGGCAGCACAATGCTGAGTCTTCGCCTGGCGCGCTCCAGATTCTCGAACTGGCCGCCCCACTCCACCCGGTATCCTTCCGGCAATCGGATCTCACGAGCAAAGCGGCGTTGCGCTTCGCGAACGAAACTTCCCTGATCCCGCCCTCGAATGTTGGTCCGCACGGTAATCTGGCGCTCGTTCTCGCGGCGGGCGATGATGCTGGCGCCTTTGACTACACGAATTTCGGACAAGTCGGATTGAGGGATGCGGGCGCCGCTCGAGGACCGGACCAACATGGAACCAAGAGCGGGAATATTTTCGCGGGAGGACGCTGCGTATCGCGCCGTGATGTCAAACCGCCGCTCGCCTTCAAAGAAGGTGCCGACCGGCTTGCCGCCGATGCCCATTTCGATCAAAGTTTGCAGATCTTCCACATTGAGCCCATAACGCGCTGCGCGGCGCCGGTCGATCAAAACCCTTAGCTGTACCTGGTCCGGTTCTTGCTCTATGGCCGTATCCGCGGCGCCCGGCACCTTCTCGATCAGGGCCAAAGTCTGCCGCCCGATGCGGCGCAATTCGTCAAGGTCGCTCCCAGTCAGGATGACCGCCAGGTCCGCGGAGGAACCGGTCACGGACTCGGTGACGGTGTCAATGATTGGTTGTGTGAAGTTGAGCGTTATACCGGGGATGTTCTTCCGGATCCGGTCTCTCAGCTCTTCGATGAGGTCTGCCTTCTTTTTTCCTGACGGCCACTGATCATAGGGCTTCAAGGTAACTAGGAACTCGTTCCGGTTGGGACCGAAGGGGTCTGTCCCCGAGTCATTCCTGCCCGTCTGAGATGCAACCAGCTTCACCTCGGGCGACTGGCTGATCAGGCGTCTGACGTCGGAAGCAATCTCTGCCGATTTCTGCAGAGAGGTCCCTGGCGGCAGATTGGCGCGAACCCAGATGACACCTTCGTCGAGCTGAGGGAGGAACTCCGTGCCTAACAGCCCAGCGATCGCGAAGGCGCCCGCAACGACAATGCCCGCTATAACAACCACTAATCCCGAACGCGGGACGGTCCGTTGCAAGAGGTAGACGTAACCGTTATAAGTCCATTGGAACAACGGATTGTTCCAGCTTCTCGCACCATGGCGGAAGAGGTATGTGGAGAGCACAGGGATCAAGGTGAGCGCAATCAACATCGACCCGACCAGTGCGGCACAGACGGTGAAAGCCATCGGAGTGAACAGGCGCCGCTCCACTCGCTCCAGCGTGAACAACGGCAGGTAGGCGGACACCAGGATCAGCATCGAGAAGGAGATCGGCCGCTCAATTTCCAGAGCGGCGGCGCGAATCCTTTCGAAGGCGCTTTGCCCTTCGTGATCCGGGTGAGACAGTCGATGGACAATATGCTCCACCATTACCAGAGCGCCGTCGACGATAATGCCGAAATCGAGCGCCCCGAGACTTAGCAGATTTGCGGGTACACCCGCCAGATGCATACAAATGAAAGCGAACAGCAATGCCAGCGGAATGGTGAGGGCGGTCAGAAGCGCGGCTCGAATGCTGCCCAAGAATAGGAACAGCACACCGACCACAATCACAAGGCCTTCCGACAGGGTTTTCGTCACCGTTCGAAGTGTGTTATTGACCAGTTCCCGCCGGTCGTAAATGGGAGTGATGCGGACTCCCTTAGGCAACCGTTCTGCGTTCAACCGGTCGATTTCCGATCCAACTCGCTGAAGGACTTCGGACGGATTCTCGCCGCGCCGCATCAGGACAATGCCCTCGACGCCGCCGGTTTTCTGATCAACGCCGAAGATGCCGGTTGGTGGCGCCGCCCCGACTTTGACCCGCCCCACATCCCGAACGTAAACCGGTGTCCCTCCTTCAGCGGAAAGGACGATGTTCTCGATATCCTCCGTGGACCGAATTAAACCGACGCCTCTAACGACCATAGACTGTTGCCGGTTATCGAGCAAGGCTCCGCCCGCATTGCGGTTATTGGCGTTGACAGCGTCTGCGATCCGAGAGATGCTGAAGCCGTACTTCTCCAGAGCCAAAGGGTCTACTTCGATCTGATACTGCTTGACCAACCCTCCGAAGGAGATCACATCCGCCACGCCGGGCACCTGGAGAAGACGCGGGGCAATCACCCAGTCCTGTAGCTCCCGAATCTGGATCTCGTCAAATCCCTCCGGCGCTTCGATTCGGTAGCGATACAGCTCGCCGATCGGTGTCGACAGCGGGCCGAGCGAAGGTTGAGCCCCCGGAGGCAATACCGCATCCCTGAGCTTTTCAAGAACGACTTGCCGCGCGAAATAATCGTCCGTGCCATATGCAAACGTGAGTTCCACTACCGATAAGCCGTAGATGGTGCGCGAGCGCCTGGCAATCACGTTCGGAACGCTGTTCAGAGCGCGCTCGATCGGAACCGTTACCTGCTGCTCCATCTCCTCGGCGGCGTTGCCGGGCAGAGTTGTGATCACGACCACCTGAGTATCGGAAATGTCCGGGTAAGCTTCGATCTTGAGCTGCTGAAATGAGTAGATACCCAGGCCGATCAATGCGAGAGCGAGCGCGATGGTAATAAAGCGCTGGTGTAGGGTGAAGCGGAGGATCTGGCCAATCATGTTCTTCGGTCAGTTGCCCCGTTCAAGAAGCATGGTTCCGTCAACCACGATCCGGTCGCCCGCCTGGATCCCTGAAAGCACCGGCACCACTTCACCGCGCGGCTTCCCTGTGGTGACACGGACAGCCTCAAAGTGTCCACGGCCCTTCTCCCGCCAGACCACGCTGTAGCCCTCGCGCTCCACAATCGCCGAGCCCGGCACAACAGGCATGAATTTGAACGTCTCCTCGTGACGAATTTCGCCAAACATCTCGGGCCTCAGACGCCCTTGGGGATTTGGCATTTCAGCGATCACCTGGATTGTGCGGGTTGCAGGATTTACGACGTCTGCGATTCTTGCCACTCGTCCTGAAAACACCTCGCCGGGAAAAGCTGCGAGGTGCACTTCAATCCGCTCACCCGTTGTGATGAGCCGTATCAGGCTTTCGGGAACATCCGCCACGATGTAAACGGTGGCCAGATCCGCTATGGTGATGACCGGCACGCTTGTGTCGTTGCGGTATTCCCCGGGGGCAACGCTGATGTCCAGGATCTTGCCGGAAACCGGGGCGCGGACTTCGATTTCCTGCTGGAATTCTCCGGGCGTCAACCCAAGGATATTCAACCGGCCGAGGCTTTCCTGGATTGCCGCGGACGCCTGTTCCCATTCAGCCTTTGCCTGAGCCAGCGCTGCTTCCGCGCTGATCACCTCTTTCTGCGCAATTGCCCGGTGCTCAAACAGATCCCGGACCCGGCTGAGATCAGCCTCGGCCTTCGCTAACGCAGCTTTCGCCTGGCCGGCTCGCGCCTCCGCCTGCCGGTAAGCGGACACTGATGAGGCCGCTTCCGGGCTCTCAAGCGTAAACAGGACTTGTCCAGCCCGGACCGAATCTCCGAGCCCCACTGTCACGCGCCGGATACGTCCGGCAACCGGGACAGCCACCCTGGAAATCCGTGTGGGGATCGCTTGGATCTTGCCGGGTGCAGTGACTTCTTCTTGCGGCAAGCTCGCAGCTTCAGCCGTCTTGACTTTGATTCGTTCCAGCTGCGGTGAGCCCGGTGCAAGCCACACCTCTCTGTCGTTCGAAGGCTGCTCCGCCGCATGCGCGGTTGCGCCTCCGGCGCCGTGCGTTTCGTTGCGCAGACATCCGGAGCAGAACAGCCAGGCCGAGGCCGCTATTATCAAACCGCAGTGCTTCATTTGGTTCTTCCTGACATCCCTGTAACCGAGTCCAGTACGTAGAGACTCCGGGCGTATTCGGCTCGCGCTTCGTTGTAGGCTTGCATCGTTTCGTTGAACGCCCGTTGCGCATCGAGGAACTCAATCAATGTGGCCTCCCCGCGCAAATAGGAGTATTCGGTAATGCTCCGCACATCGCCCGCCTGGCGGAGCATGTCCTGTTCGATATCGGTGAGCAGAGTCCGTGCGGTTGCAAATTGCTCGTATGCGTTTTCCAACTCAACGGCAATGGTCGCTTCGAACTCTCGCAGTCTCGCCTCAATCTGGCGCTGCTCGCGCCGGACGCGCTCGATTTCGCCTTGATTCCGGTTGAACACCGGAATGTCGGCCTGGAAAAAGATTCCCAAAGAGTTCCCTGTTCCAGCGATACCCTGCTGCCTCCGGTACTCGGAACCGATCACATAATCGACTTTCCCCTGCGCGAGTTGCAGGCGAAGTTCCGCTTGTGAACGGGCCTGTTCCCGACGCAGCGCCTGAAGGTCGGGCCTCAATTGCCGGGCCATTTCACGCAAGGTGTTAAGATCCGGCGGATCCGGGTCGCGCCGAAAACTGCCGTCCACTTCGAGACTTCCACTCGTCTCTGTCCGACCCAGAAGGAGTTGCAACCGGTTCGTTGTTGTGCGGATTTTCAGACCGGCTTGCCTTACCTGGTTCTTGAACTGCAACGCGGCGACCCTGCTGCGCACCAGCTCAACCTCCGCAAGATCGCCGGACTTAACGCGTGCCGCATTCAACGCAACCACCTGCGTCATAGCCTTGAGGCTTTCCTCCGCAAGCGCGAGGTTCGCTTTCGCCAGTTGGAGGTCCACGAAAGCGCTCTGTACATCGAGAATGAGCTTGCGCACGGCATCGAGAAACTCGAGTTGCGCTATGTGGATGGAATTCGTTGCGACTTCCATACGGCTTTGGCGCTTCCCGCCGCGCTCAAAGACGAAGTCGGTCCGAATGCTGAACTCCTGCGGTCCCGCGTTATTGATCGTGTTGTAGTATGTCCCGAGCAGGTCCAGGTGGTCCCCGCCAATCGCCAGGACCGGATTCGGACGAAGACGCGCGGTGATCAGGCCAGCCTCGGCGATAGAGATATTGAACCGCCGCGCGAGCAAACCGAGATTGTGGTCAAGCGCTTCTTTGACAGCCTCATCGACCGTAAGCGGCCCAGGCGGTGGAGCCGCCTGCCCCCGAGACGGACGCATCACGGCGAGCAAGCACAGGCCCGCGACCAGAACGCGTACAAGTAGATCGTTCATCATCCTGAATCTTCCAGGAGAGGGCAAACGTCAGACCATCAGCCAAGTTCGTAGTTTTATTGCCTCAAGACGGCCTGACCCTGCGCAGCCGTGTGATTGGCGTACACTATCTGTACGGAAAGCGTACACCGGCTCTTTCGGTTCAGGTCCGGGTATGAAGGCAGCAAAAGAAAACCGGCTGGCCGCGGTTTTGCCTTACTGCGGCCGGAACTAACGAGACCAGACGGGTGTCGCTGTGGAAGCGATGCAGTTTCCGAAAGTGCGAGCCGCGCAGCGGCTTCAGACTCTGCTTTTGTTGACCACGCTGGCGGCGATCGCGGTTGCCGCCCTGCTGTTCTCAAATCTGGTGCGGAACCTGCGCTCGACGGTCGTTTCGGACGCCCAAAAGAGCCTCGCCAGCGCCGTGCAGGAATTGCTCCGGGCGAAACAGGCCCAGAGGTTTAGCCATCTGGAGATGATTCCGGCCAACTCCAGGCAGGACCGCATCCTTCGGCGCGTTTCCTATGCTGTCCTACGGTCCTACCCCAACGTGGAGGGCGGATACCTGGTCGGCACATCCGTCATTGGCCATAGCTTTCCGACCCACACCGAACCGGGCAGCGACCTCAAACAGCCAGCCATCGAACGGGATGCTGTGCTCGAAGCACTGGCCGAGTCGCGCCAAACGGGACGAGTTGCAGTCCGCGTGTTCGACGATCAATTGGATCTCGTGGTGGTGTGCGTCCTATCCTCCCGTGATAGCAACCTGGCGGCGTGGGGACTCAAGCGTTACATCGGTTTCAACGAATCGCGTAACCTCCACCGCAATCTCATTCTCATCAGCGCTCTGACCCTGGCGCTTCTAGGCGCGGGCGGGTCTTTGGTTATCAGCTATCGCATGCAGCGCGGATTCGCCGCAATCCAGACTGGACTGGCTCATCTTCGCACCGACCCTTCGTACCGGCTGTCCGAACAGCAGAATGAGCTTCAGCCGATTGTCACCGCAATTAACGAGATGGCGGAAGGCCGTCAGAAGCTTGAAGCGGATCTTCGCCGGGAAGACCGTTTGCGCGTTATGGGGCTTGTGGTGGCCGGCATCGCCCATGAGATACGTAATCCACTCAACAGCATCCGCTTGACTGTGCAGATGCTGGCGCGGCGGCTTCAGGGTCACGAAGTGGCAGACAAGAGCATTCCGATGGTTCTGGCCGAAGTCAACCGTCTCGACAGTTTACTCCGAAGTCTGCTTGTCTTCGGCCCCGACGAACCGGAGCGCTTGCGGCTTCAGCCGGTCCGCCCGGTCCTGGAGCGCACCCTCGCTTTGGTCAAGCCTCAAATGCAAGAACGGCGCATTCAGGCGGTGTTGAATGGATCCGGCGACATATGCGCCCGGATCGATGGGAATCACCTTCAGCAGGCCGTGATGAATCTGCTCCTGAACGCGATAGATGCCGCGGGCACGGAGGGACGCGTGTGGATTGACCTGCAGAAGACGGATTCGCGGGTACGCATCAGCATCCGGGACTCCGGCCCCGGTCTCTCAGAAGAGCAGCAGGAGCATTTATTCGAGACGTTCTACACTACCAAGCCCTCCGGCACCGGTCTCGGTCTGGCAGTGACGCGCACGCTGCTCGAGAAAATGGGCGCTACGATTCAATACGTTCACAATGAGCACCCGTCCGTAAATGGGGCGCACTTTCAAATTGAACTGCCAGTTGATAGTTCGACGGAGGTTCAAGCGTGAAAGCCAGAATCCTAGTGGTGGAAGACGAAGAAGTCGCCCTGCAGTCCCTGCGCATAATGCTTGGCGACGAAGGTTACGACGTGCTTCCCGCCAAAGATGCCGAGTGCGGCCTGGAGATAGCCCTTCGGGAAGAGCCGGATCTCGCGCTCGTAGACATTCGTTTGCCGGGGATGGACGGACTGGCAATGCTCCAGCGGCTCCGGCAGGGATATTCAGATACTGCCGTCATTATCATGACCGCCGACACCACCAGCAGCAGCGCGATTCGCGCAACGCAGCTTGGGGCCTTCGACTATATCACCAAACCCGTGGATTTCGATCACTTGCTGGTCCTCGTGCGGCGGGCTCTCGAATATCGGGAACTGGATCGCGAAGTGCGGGCCCTCCGTGCTACTCAGACGCCCACCCCGGCAATTCCTGCCATCGTGGGGCACAGTCCCGCAATGCAGGCGGTCTATAAAATGATCGGCCGCGTTGCCAATTCCAGCACCACGGTACTGATCACGGGCGAATCCGGAACCGGAAAGGAACTTGTCGCGAACGCGATTCACGAATTCAGCCCCCGCGCTTCCAAACCGCTGGTAAAGGTCAATTGCGCAGCGATTCCGGAAGCGCTTCTGGAGGCCGAATTGTTCGGCCATGAGAAGGGAGCCTTCACGAACGCCTTCTACCGGCGCGTCGGACGGTTTGAGGAAGCCGATGGCGGGACACTCTTCCTCGATGAAGTGGGAGAATTGCCGCTCGCTTTGCAGCCCAAACTTCTGCGCGCGATTCAGGAGCGAGTGGTGGAGCGCCTGGGCAGCAATCGCCCGATCAGAGTCGATTTTCGTTTAGTGGCGGCAACCGCTCAGGATCTGCAAAAGGCCGTCGCTACGGGTAAATTCAGAGAGGATCTCTACTACCGTCTCAACGTCGTTCAAATTTCGTTGCCGCCGCTGCGCGAACGCCGTGAGGATATCCCGCTTCTCGTGCAGCGCTTCCTTGGCAGATCAGAGCGCCCGGTAAGTATCCGCCGTGAGGCTCTCGACTTGCTCCTCTCACACGATTGGCCGGGCAATGTCAGAGAGCTGGAGAATGTCATTGCTCGCGCAATCGCGATCGCTCCCGGCGAGGCCATTACCGCGGATTGTATCGAACTGTCGAAGAGTCCCGTCGTTTCCGGCCCTCTATGGCTTCAGCAGATCCCTTATGAAAATGGGTATAAACGGGTGATGGCGCAAGTGGAGGAGCATCTTCTGCGCTCGGCGCTGAAAGCCGCCCAGGGAAACAAAGCGCGTGCCGCCGGCATCCTTGGCATCCAGCGAAGACTGCTGTACGACAAGATGCGCGAGTACGGGATCGAGTAGCAGCCGGTGAAACCTTCCAGGGTGAACGTCGCACCCGGTTCCGCAACTTCCGCCTAGGCGATGATGTCGGTTATCACCTGCCCCTGAATCTCTGTGAGGCGCTCCCGCCGCCCCTGATGCATGAAGCTCAGGGCGTCCTGATTGAGCCCAAGCTGGTGCAGCACCGTTGTGTGCAGGTCGCGGAAGTGCACCGGTTTCTCTACCGCCATCAAACCGATCTCGTCAGTGGCGCCGTGAACGATGCCGCCCTTGATGCCCCCGCCACCCATCAGGAAGGTGAAGCCGTAATTGTGATGGTCGCGTCCTTTGCCTCCCTCGGATTCGGGAGTACGCCCGAACTCGCCGCCGATGAGAATGAGCGTGGAATCCAACAAGCCCCGCTGCTTCAGATCTTTAATGAGCGCAGCCATGGGCTGGTCAGTTTGCGCGGCCATCCGGGTATGATTTTCCTCGAGGTCGGAATGCGCATCCCACTGCAGATCTCCGGGACCGCCGCCCGATACGACCGTCACAAACCGCACACCTTTTTCAACCAGACGGCGGGCCAGCAGGCATCGCCTGCCGTAATCGTCCGTGGGCTCCTTGCCAACGCCGTACATCTCGAGAGTCTTCTCTGATTCCTTGCTGAGGTCGAAGACGGCCGGGGCTTCTGTTTGCATTTTGAATGCGAGATCGTAGGCGTTGAGGCGGGCCGAGAATTCTTCATCGGCCGGATCCATGTCAGCCTCGTTCAAGTTTCGAATCAGGTCGATCGTTTGCCTGCGCTCGTCAAGCGAAACACCCTGCGGAAGGTCGAGGTTCAGGATCGGACGCTTTCCCGGGCGCAGCATCGTCGGCTGATAGACAGCGGGGAGGAAGCCATTGCCGTACATCGGCTGACCGGCTTCGAGCGCGCCATCCGGATCAGGCAGTACGACGTAGCCCGGAAGAGATTCGCTTTCCGTGCCCAGCCCATACAACACCCACGAGCCCATGCTCGGGAAACCGGGCATGATCCGGCCTGTGAACAATTGGTATTGCGCAGCCGAGTGCACGACCATATCGCCCTGGCAGGACCGGATGACAGCCAGATCATCAATGCATTCGCCGAGGTGCGGGAAAAGATCCGAAACTTCGATTCCGCTCTTGCCGCAGCGGTGGAAGGTCCGCTTGCTCCCCATCAGGCGCGATTCCGAGTTGATGAATTGATACTTCACCTCGCCGAACTCCTTCGGCCGCTTCTGTCCGTGGAGCTTGTTCAGCAGGGGTTTCGGGTCGAACGTATCAATGTGGCTCGGACCGCCAGCGAGGAACAGAAAGATGACGTGCTTCGCCTTCGGATCTTTCATGTGCGGCGGCTTTGGAGCCAGCGGGTTGACGGCCGCCGCAACCGCTTCCTTTTGAAGCATGGCGGCGAAGGCGATCGCCCCAAAGCCGCAGAAGGCATCCGTCAGAAACTCACGCCGGTTTCGGGTAATGCGGACATGTTCACGCATGGCAGTGGAGCGCCTCCTAGTTCACATAAAGGAATGCGTTGAGGTTGAACATCGCCAAGGCAAATTCACGCCGGGGCCGGCTCTTGAGAAACTCAACCGACTCTCGGAGCTGCCTGGCGTTCGGCGGACGCCCGGATACGATCCGGAAGGCAAGATCCACCTGTCGCCGGAGATCCGGCCCTGCCTCCTTCTCTAGCCGCGCTGCGAAATGCTCCGCCTCGGTATTTGTCAAGGACCCGTTCAACAATTCGAGCGCCTGCGGCGGATGAGTGCTCGACTCGCGGCGCGGGCAGCTTACTAGCGAATCCGGCTGATCGAAGACCTCAAGAAAAGGCAGCCGCAGATTCCTCTTGTTCATTAGGTAGATACTGCGGCGGCGATGTTCTGTCTCATCCGGCGTCACAACCCACTGTGATGGCTTGTAAAGCGCGTTGACGAGTTCCTTTTCGATCGGGACCATTACGCTGGGGCCGCCCTCTTTCAGGTTCAAGCGTCCGGAGAACATGAGGATCGAATCCCGGATGGCCTCAGCCTCAAGACGCCGCCGGTTGGCTCGCCATAAGAATCGGTTCTCCGGATCCTTCTCCAGAGCGAGCTTTCTCAGGCCATCGTCGGCAGGCAGAGCCGAGCTTTGCATCCAGGTATTGCTGTTCAGGATCAGGCGATGGATGTGCTTGATGCTCCAGCCAGATGAGACAAACTCATTCGCGAGCCAATCGAGCAGCTCGGGATGTGACGGACGCGAACCCATCCGTCCGAAGTCGTTCGGCGTGGAGACGATGCCCCGGCCAAAGTGATAGTGCCAGATGCGATTCACCATGACCCGGGCGGTCAGCGGATTATCGGGCGCAGTGATCCACTTCGCCAGCTCCAGACGCGGCTTTGTGGCAGATTCCGGCAGTTCCGGCGTTCCGTCGGGAAGAAGAATACCGAGGGGTCGCATGCCAACCCGGTCCCCGGGCTTCCGGTAATCGCCGCGGGCGAGAATATGAATCGCTGTCCGCTCTTCCGGCTTCGCTGTCACGGTATGGATCACGGGAAGGGGAGGCGGCATTGAGGCCTGCATTTCCTCTACCTTCTTCTGCAGTTCCTTGCGGAGTTCCTCCGTGCCGGCCTGATCCTTCAGCTTCTTCATCTCCGCCTGGAGGCGTTTGATTTCGGCCTGGATGGGTTCGACCTTCGCCTTCCACGCCGCCATCTCCTCTTCAGTGGCCTTCGGGAAGTCCTTTAGATGAACTGCGGCGAAATAGGCCTGAATGCGGTAGTAATCCGCCTGACGGATCGGATCGAACTTGTGATCGTGGCAGCGCGCGCAACCGAGAGTGACACCTAGCAACGCGGCGCCGACCACGTTCGTCATCTCCGTCAGCACCTCATTCCGGCTGCTGGCCACTTCCTGATTGCCGGCGTTCCGGCGTATGGGACCGAGACGATTGAAGCCCGAGGCGATCAACGTCTCTTCTTCCTCCGGCGATAGTTCGTCGCCGGCCAGTTGCTCGGTCAGAAAGCGGTCGTACGGCTTGTCATTCAGGAAGGCGCGAATGACGTAATCGCGATAACGCCAGGCATCAGGCAAATGCGTGTCGTATTCGTAGCCTTCGCTTTCGCCGAACCTTACTACGTCCAGCCAGTGCTGCGCCCATCGCTCGCCATACCGCGGACTCTTCAGCAGAGCTTCCACTCTCCGAGTCCAGGCATCAGGGGATTTGTCTGCCACAAAGGCCTCGATCTCCTGCGGAGTCGGCGGCAGCCCGGTCAAGTCATAGTAGAGGCGCCGGAGAAGCGTGACGCGGTCCGCCGTGGGCGACGGATGAAGACCTTCCTTCTTCAGGCGGTCCAGGACAAACGCGTCAATAGGGTTGCGGACCCACTTACGATCCGCTGGACTGGAGAAGACTGGGACAACCGGTTGCTTTCGCGGCTGGAAGGCCCAGTGACGGCGCTCAGCGGCAGTATAGGTCGGCAGCGGAGCGATGCCGTCAGCGAGGAGAAGAGCAGCAGCGCATACACCCAGAACGATCGGCTTCAGTCCCACATCCCCCTCCCGTGGGGTCAGCCCGTATTGGAACGCCAGGGCCGTTCCTGTTGATTATATTGCGATTGTGTTGCAAACGGAGGCCCCCAAGCCCGCTTTCCTCGCCAAATCCTCCGGCCACCGCCCCATTTCGCTATTCAATTCAATTTCAACAGTTTAGAGAGGCCGTACACGACTGAAAAGGCGGCTAGGGAGACAGCTTCTGGTACAATGGCGGTAAACCAGACATGCAGAGAGCCGGTCGTCTGATTGCGAAGGCGAAGTTGTGTGGTGACTGCGTCACACCAGAGGATCTGGCAAGGGCGGCTTGGCCCGTTGCAGCCGGAAAGACGATCGCGGCGCATACCCGTGTCGTTTCGCTGGTGCGAAACCGGCTTGTCGTCGAGGTCGAAGATGCAGTCTGGCAGCGCCAGCTCACCACGCTCCGTCCGCAAATTTTGGCGAGCCTCGAGAAGACGCTCAGCGCTGGTATCGTAACGGAGTTGGAGTTCCGGATCGGACTTCCCATCCCGAGACGGATGCCGCAGAGGGAATACCGGCGCCTGCCTCTGATCGAGAGCCACGCCGACGAGGCCGACTCAATCCCCAACCCCGCGCTGCGCATGCTGTATAAGGCTGCGCGGAAGAAGGAAACAGCGTGAAGATTACCGAGAACGAGGTCCGTTACATTGCGGGCCTTGCCAATCTGAATCTGACCGACGAGGAAATTCATCGGTTTCGTGCCGATCTGGATGAAATCCTCACCCATATTGACAAGCTCAACGAGCTGGATCTGACGGGCGTCGAGCCCATGGCGCAGGTTCTCTACGAAGCGGAGGAGACGGCCACGCTTCGCGAGGATAAAGAGGTGCAGCCGCTTGGCGAGGCGCTGGCGCTCGAGAATGCGCCGCTGTCCGGCGCGGGTTATTTCAAAGTGCCGAAAGTCATTGAACGCTAATGGATATCGCGAAGCTCACAATCCCGGAGATTCGAGAGGGCCTGCTTGCGCGGCGTTTCAGCGCCGTTGAACTCACAACCGAGGCACTGCGATTCGCCAAGGAGGAAAATCCCAAGACAAACGCCTATCTGCACTTCAGTGAGGAACGGGCTCTGGCGGCAGCGAGACGGGTTGACGAAAAGCTGGCGCGCGATGAGGATCCGGGCCCGCTGGCCGGGGTTCCCGTCGCGGTCAAGGATGTCATTGTCACGAAGGGCGTTCGCACAACGTGCGCTTCCCGTCTCCTCGAAAACTACATCCCGCCCTACGACGCGACGACTGTGGCACGGCTCGAGCAGGCCGACGGCGTCATCATTGGCAAGACCAACTGCGACGAGTTCGCGATGGGATCATCCAACGAGAATTCCGCCTTTGGTCCAGTGAGAAATCCCGTCGCGCCTGACCGAGTCCCGGGCGGGTCGAGCGGAGGCTCCGCGGCTGTGGTAGCGCAGGGAACGGCGGTTGTTTCGCTGGGATCCGATACCGGCGGCTCGATTCGCCAGCCCGCGTCGTTCTGCGGGGTCGTGGGCGTTACTCCGACTTACGGAAGGGTGTCACGCTACGGGTTGACTGCGTTCGCCAGTTCGCTCGACCACATCGGCCCCTTCAGCAAGACGGTCTACGATTCGGCGCTGCTGCTGCGGGTGATCGCTGGGCGCGATCCGATGGATTCCACTTCTGCAGAGGCCCCGGTTCCGGACTACACTGCCGTCCTCGACCAAGATGTCCGCGGCATGAAGATCGGACTCCCGAAGGAGTATTTCAAGGGTCTTTCGAGCGAAATTGGAGACCGCATCAACGCGGGTATCGAGATTCTCAGCAAGCTCGGATGCAAGCTGCAGGAGATTTCGCTTCCGACAACCGACTATGCGATCGCCTGCTACTACATCATCTGCACGGCGGAGGCAAGCTCGAACCTCGCGCGCTACGACGGCGTCCGTTATACGCGACGCTCGCCCGACTCGCAAACGTTGCAGGACATGTATCGGAATACCCGGGGAGAAGGGTTTGGAGCCGAGTGCAAGCGCCGTATCATGCTCGGTACCTACGTGCTGAGCTCGGGATATTACGATGCCTACTATCTGAAGGCGCAGCGGGTCCGAACGCTGATCGCCCGCGACTTTGCGAACGCCTTCACGGAAGTGGATGCGATCGTCACTCCGGTCTCACCCTTCCCGGCTTTCCGGCTCGGTGAGAAGGTAAACGATCCGCTCCAGATGTACCTTTCCGACATCTATACGATTACGGGCGACCTTGCCGGTATTCCGTGCATGAGCGTACCCTGTGGAAAGACTGCCGAGGGATTGCCTGTCGGCATGCAGATTCTGACCAGGCACTTCGATGAGGCCGGTATGTTCCGCCTTGCGAGCGCTTTCGAGCGTGCGGGCGGTTTCGCCGGTTAAATCCGTACACGACGCACATACTCAAGAGGAGGCTGAAAGATGGCTTTTGAACTACCCGCTCTGCCGTACGCGTTTGATGCGCTGGAGCCTTACATCGACGCAAAGACAATGGAGATTCACCACGACAAACACCATGGCACTTACGTGGCGAATCTCAACAAGGCGCTGGAGTCGGCTCCAGACCTGCAAAAGCTGACCGTGGAAGAGTTGCTGGCGAACAATCTGGCCAAAGTTCCTGAGAATATACGGACGGCAGTGAGAAACAACGGCGGCGGACACGTGAACCACACGATGTTCTGGGAGATCATGGGTCCGAACGCCGGCGGCAGTCCGACGGGTACATTGGCAGAGGCGATCAATTCGACCTTCAACAGTTTTGATAACTTCAAGGAGAAGTTTGCCGCCGCCGCTCTCGGGCGCTTCGGCTCGGGATGGGCGTGGCTGGTGGCGAAGCCCGGCAGCGGACTGGAAATTATTTCAACCGCAAACCAGGATTCTCCGCTGATGGATGGCCTCTTCCCGGTCCTTGGGCTGGATGTCTGGGAACATGCCTACTACCTGAAGTATCAGAACCGCCGCGCGGAGTACGTCAATGCGTGGTGGAACGTTGTGAACTGGCAGAGCGTCGAAAAGCGCTTTGCTTCCGTAAAGTAAGAGTATCGAGTAGCAGGGTGTTTCGGGGGCGATCCGGTCCAGTGGAGCCGGATCGCCCTTTCGCGTTCCATGGAGATTTTTAAGGTATTTACGATCGAAGCCGCCCACTGGCTGCCCAACGTCCCCGAGGGGCACAAATGCCGGCGCATGCACGGCCACTCCTTCCGGATCGAAGTGCACGTGCGCGGTGAAGTTGGAGCCGAGAGCGGCTGGGTAATGGATTATGCCGATCTGAAGCGCGCCTTCGACCCGCTATTCCAGCAGCTTGATCATTACTGCTTGAATGAGGTCGAAGGTCTTGAGAATCCCACTTCTGAAAATCTGGCCCGCTGGATCTGGCGCCGCCTGAAACCCTCCCTTCCCCTCCTGTCGAAGATCGTCGTTCACGAAACCTGCACCTCGGGTTGCATCTATCAGGGCGAGTAGCGGCGAGCGGTTACAATAGTGAATCCATGACTCGACTGTGGATTCTCTGCCTGGCGCTTGCGCTGGCTCCGATTGATGCTCTTGCCGACCTCCGGAAGGCCGTCGAAACCCTGGACGCCGAGGTAGAACAGCTGCGAAAGGCCGGCCAAGTGCCCGGCGTGGCGGTTGGCATTATAGATAACGGAAAGCTTGCCTTTTCCCGAGGGTACGGATACCGCGACCTCGAACACAAACTGCCAGTCACCGAAAATACAGTCTTCGCGGTCGGGTCCGTCACGAAAAGCTTCACTGCGGCAGCGGCTGCTCTTCTCGTCGATGAGGGCAAGCTCGACTGGGACACTCCGGTACGGGAGTACCTTCCCGATTTTCAATTGATGGATGAGGTCGCCACAAAGCTCACCACGGTGAGGGACATGCTTTGCCACCGCACCGGCTTGCCGACACACGACTTCATCCGATGGGCGGTGCCTTTAACGCGGGACGAACTCATGCGGCGGCTGAGGTACCTCGAGCCGAATGCGAGTTTCCGGTCGAAGTATCAGTATCACAACCTGATGTATGTGGCCGCGGGATATCTCGCCGGACGTGTTGCCGGGACCACGTGGGAGAAGCTTGTAGAGGACCGCATCTTCGCCCCGCTTGGCATGACTGCCTCCAGCACCTCTGTCCTTGACATGCAGAAGCAACCGGACTTCGCCAAACCCCATTCAAAGCAGGGCGACCGGGTTACCGAACTGCCGTTTTACAACTACCAGCAATTCGGAGTCGGCCCGAACGGGGCGGTCAATTCGAACGTCATCGACCTCGCGAAGTATCTAGTGTTCCACCTCAACAAAGGCCGTGCCGGGGATAAACAGATTATTTCCGAAAAGCAAATGGCCGAGATGCACGGCCTGCAAATGGTGATCGACGAAGATTCCTCCTATGGCCTGGGATGGACGATCCGGAGAATCGAGGGTCGCAAAATCGTTCAGCACGGCGGCTCGATTCGAGGCTTCATTGCCTGGGCCGGCTTCGTCCCGAAGGAACGTGTAGGCGCCATTGTGCTTGCAAACCTGTCGAACACGTCGCTGCCCGGAACGATCGGACCGCGCATCGTGCAGCGTCTGCTTGGCGGCACTCCTCCTCCTCTTCCTATGCCCAAGCCAGAGACGCCCGCAGCAAAGAATACGGTTGAGAAGCCGAAAGCACCGACGCACCCGCTGTCCGATTTCGTGGGGGAGTACATGCATCCGGCTTTCGGAAAAGTGAAAGTCGAGCAGGCGGGTGAGAGCTTGCAGCTTGTCTTCCCTGCCCTCACGATTCCGTTGCGGCACGTAAACTACGACGTGTTTGAGGCGACCGGTCCAGAAACACGGGGCCGCCGCTACCAGTTTCAGATGAATGAGCGTGGCGAGATCTCAACGCTTCTCGCTCCGCTCGAACCAGCGGTTCGGCCTTTCGTATTCGAGAAGCTCCGGTGAAGGTCCGGCCCGCGCCCGTTCTGCGGTACCATTTGAAATAAAAAATGGATGCCGTCCTGGAGCTGCGAAAGCTCTCCAAATCCTACGCCAACCACCAGGTGGCCGTGTCCGGGGTCTCACTGACCATCCAGCAGGGCGAGTTCTTTTCGCTCGTGGGACCGTCGGGGTGTGGCAAGACCACGACGCTGCGCTTAATCGCAGGCTTCGAGGAGCCCACCGATGGTGATGTACTGCTGAAGGGCGTGTCGCTGCGCGGGCTTCCTCCGTACGCCCGGAACGTCAGCACCGTCTTTCAGAACTACGCCCTATTCCCTCACATGACCGTGAGAGAGAACATCGAGTTCGGACTACGGCGCAAAACGCAGATGCGAGCGGCAGAGCGGCAGAAGCGGGTTGCGGACGCTCTCGAAATGGTCCAGCTAACCGGAAAGGAGTCGCGTCGCCCGGCGCAGTTAAGTGGCGGCGAACGGCAGAGAGTGGCGCTCGCCCGTTCACTCGTTCTGGAACCGGACGTCCTGCTGCTCGATGAGCCTCTTTCGGCTTTGGATCCGAACCTGCGCAAACAGGTGCGAAGCGAGCTGAAGAGTCTGCAACGGCGCGTCGGCATTACGTTCCTCTTCATCACGCATGACCAGGAGGAGGCGCTGTCCCTCTCCGATCGCATTGGGGTGATGAATCAGGGACGCCTGGAACAGGTTGGAACGCCGCAGGATGTCTATCTGCGGCCGAGAACACGCTTCGTCGCGGATTTTTTGGGAACGGTCAACTGGATCAACGGAGTCGGGGTCCGCCCGGAAGCGACCCGCATCTCCTATCACCCGCCCGGAGAAGGCGAGCGAGCAGTCCCGGCCGTCATTGAGAGTTCTCTCTTTCTCGGAAACTGCCTTCATGTCAAGACGCGGCTGATCACAGGCGAACCTGTCGTGGCCCAGGTATCCCGGCTCAATGGCTCCTATGGCTGCGGTGAGACGGTGCACGTCTGGTGGCATCCCCAGGACGAAATTATCTGTCCACAGTGAAGCTTCCGGCAGCGCGCCTCTGTCTTCTGCCGGCGGCGGTGCTGATCCTCCTCTTGTTTATTGCGCTGCTTCTGATCGTATGCGCGTATTCTCTGCTTTCCCGGGGCGCCTACGGCGGCGTCGGTCTCCCCCGGTCCGCTGAAAGCTACACGCGCCTCTTTGACCCTCTCTACGCCTCGATCTTCGCGCGGTCCTTCGCCGTGGCTGCAATCTCGACAGCCCTCTGCCTGCTGCTCGGATTCCCCCTCGCCCTGTTCATTTCCCGTTCCGGACGTCGAAAGAATCTTTATCTGGCGCTCGTGATCCTCCCGTTCTGGACCAGCTTTCTTGTACGCACGTACGCCTGGATGTTCCTGTTGCGCGACACAGGACTGCTAAACACTCTGCTTCTGTCACTCGGCATCATCCGCGAGCCGCTGCCTTTGCTATACAACTACGGCGCTGTCATCCTTGGCCTGGTGTACGGCTACCTGCCGTTTATGGTGCTGCCGATCTACGCGACGATTGAACGGATTGACCGGTCCGTGATTGAAGCCGCGGCTGATCTCGGAGCCAAACCCTGGACGACGCTGACGCAGATCGTAGTGCCGCTCTCCGCGCCCGGAATCGCCGCCGGCTCAGTCCTGGTATTCATTCCCTGCCTGGGTGCTTATCTGACACCGGATCTGCTAGGCGGAGGCAAGACGATTCTCGTCGGCAACCTGATCCAGAATCAATTCACGACAGCCCGGGACTGGCCGTTCGGATCAGCCGTCTCACTCCTGCTAATGGCGCTGGTCATGGTATTGCTCCTCCTCATCGCCCGGCGGAACCAGGAAGGCCTGCTATGAAGCGCGCGCTCTCCCTCTACGCCGCCGCGGTCTATCTCTTTCTGCATCTGCCCCTCGCCGTTCTCGCAGTCTTCAGCTTCAACTCCTCGCGTTTCACCGTGTGGGAAGGATTTTCACTGCGCTGGTATGAAGCCCTATTCCGGGACCCGCACTTGGCTGAGGCTGCGCTGAACAGCCTGATCATCGCCTTTACTGCGACGGCTGCAGCTACGGTCATCGGCACACTGTGCGCCTATGGACTGTGGAAGCAGAAGACCGGCATCCTGCCAGGTTTCATAAAAAGCTCACTGTACCTCTCACTTGTCACTCCGGAGATCGTCATGGGCGTCTCGCTCCTGGCCTTCTATCAGTGGGTGTTCCGGTTTCTCGACGTCCAGCTCGGCATGCACACCGTTGTTCTCGCGCACGTGATGTTCTCCATTGCATACGTGGTCGTGGTCGCGCTGGCCCGCCTTCGGACGCTCGACCCTTCTCTGGAGGAAGCCGCACTGGATTTGGGCGCGACGGAATGGGTCGCCTTCCGGAAGGTGACGCTGCCTCAACTGATGCCAGGGGTCGCCGCTGCAGCTCTCCTCGCATTCACGATCTCCATTGACGATTACGTCATCACAAGCCTCGTTGCCGGAGTTGATAGCGAAACCCTGCCGATGGTCATTTACGCAATGGCCCGTCGCGGCGGAAGCCCCCTGGTGAATGCCGTTTCCACACTGATTGTTGTCATTCTGGGAGTCATGATCGTGGCGTCCGAACGCCTGCAGGGGCACTCATGAACCGGAGAACCTTCTTCCTTGGCCTTTCCGGTCTCGCCGGCTGCTCGCGCCACTCGAGGCCGCGTCTCAACATCTTCAACTGGTCGAACTATGTTGCCGAGCGCACGATCCCCGACTTCGAGCGCGAGTTCGGCGTCAGCGTCCGCTACGCCGTGTATGAGAGCAACGAAGAGATGATGGCGCGGGTCCTCAGCGGCAACTCCGGCTGGGATATCGTCTTCCCTTCGAACTATTACATCCAGCCCATGGCAAAGCTCGGATTGCTTGCCCCGCTGCGGCACGCCTTGCTCCCCAACCTTTCCCACCTCGACCCCGCTTTTCAACGCCCGAGCTGGGATCCGGAGTTGCGCTGGTGCGTCCCGTATATGTGGGGATCGAGCGGAATACTCTACCATACGCGCCTCCAGCCGCCTCCCGAGTCATGGTCCGATCTTTGGGACGAACGGCTGCGCGGAAGGTTGACGATGCTGGATGATCCGGCAGAAGTCCTCGGCGCCTGTCTGAAGAAACTCGGCTACTCCCTCAACTCGCACAGCGAGCATGAACTCCGGAGGGCGCAAGCGGAAGCCCTAAAGCAGAAGCATCTACTGCGCGCCTACTTGAACGCGGAGGTACGGGAACAGATGGTTGCAGGCGATCTCTCCGCTTCTCAACTGTGGGCCACTACCTCGCAGCAGGCGATCGACGAATCTCCCGAGCTCCGCTACGTCTACCCGTCCGAGGGATTTGCACTCTACGCCGACAACGCTGCGATCCTCCGTGAAAGCCGGCGCCAGGAACTCGCGCATCAGTTCCTGAACTATCTCCTCCGCCCGGAAGTGGCTGCGACCGTCGTAGCGGAGACGCGAACAGCTACGGCAAACGCAAAGGCCCGTCTTCTTCTGCCTGAGGCGGATCGATCGAATGAAACACTGTATCCGTCGCAAGAGACCCTTGCACGGGGAGAATGGTTTGAGCCGATGCCTCCCTCTATCCAGCGCCTCCGCGACCGCCTGTGGACCGAAATCAAGTCGGCGTAGCGGGGAGGCGCTGGCGGAACATGGTACACTTTCTACTTCCTCGACTTCATCGTAAGGTGACGCAGTGCGTTCAATCGATTGTGCGGGTGGGACACAAGCGTGAAGCCCGCTAGCAAGGGGCACCTCGAGGTGCTCGGAGCGGCTCTTCTGTTTTCGACAGGCGGAGCAGCGATTAAGGCCTCGGTCTTTTCGGGCTGGCAGGTAGCTTCCTTTCGATCAGCAGTTGCCGCTGCCGTGCTGATGCTGGTGCTACCGCAAACCCGCAGGGCTTGGAACCGCGATTACTTCCTGGTCGCCCTGGCCTATTCGGCCACCCTCGTGCTGTTTGTCACAGCCAACAAGATGACGACTGCGGCAAACACAATCTTCCTGCAGTCGGCCGCGCCGGTGTACTTGGTTTTTCTCGGTCCCTGGCTTCTGAAAGAGCCCGTGCGCAGGCGCGACATCCTGTTCCTCTGCGTGATGGCTCTCGGCATGTCCCTGTTCTTTCTGGGAGAACAGGCGCCTCAAGTTACTGCACCCCGTCCCCTGGCTGGGAATATTCTGGCTGCGATTTCCGGCGTCACGTGGGCCTTTACTCTGATAGGGCTGCGCTGGCTCGGCAAACGCCAGGGAAATTCGAACCCGGGCATGGCGACCGTAGCCGTGGGGAATCTTCTTGCCTTTCTCGCCTGCCTGCCGATGGCGCTTTCCGAACCGGTTCGCGGCGGCCTGACGGAATGGCTGGTGATTGGATATCTCGGCGTATTTCAGATTGGCCTTGCCTACGTACTCCTTACGCTCGCGGTTCGCCACTTGCCTGCCCTCCAGGTGTCGATGCTGATCCTGCTGGAGCCGGCGCTTAATCCGGTGTGGACGTGGCTCGTGCACGGCGAGAAGGTCGGCAGGCTTTCAATCGCGGGAGGTTTGCTGATCCTCGGCGCCACCGCCAGCATGTCCGTAATGGAAAGAAGCAAAGCCGCCAGAGCAAAGGCCTAAGCCACCATTGGTTCGGGTTCCCACAGGTCCGTGGCAGAGGGCGCTGTCTGTGCCTGGTCGCGCTGCTCCTGGCATCGGACGCAGCAAGCAGCCCATGGCACCGCCTTCAGCCGCCGCGGATGGATCTCTTCTTCGCACTCCTCGCAGATGCCGAATGAGCCAGCTTCAATCCGTTCGAGTGCCGCCCGGGCCAATTTCAAAAGGCTCGTACTGCGGTCAAGACTGCGAACCATCCAGTCCCTCTCCGCGGCAAGTTGAATCTGATCCAGCTCATCGGGGCTGGATTGGATCGCGATGCCCGCACGACCCTCCAACCGCCATTCCAGCTCCATGATCAACTCTTCCAAGATTTTTCGATAGTTTTCTGTATCAGTCCGATTCGTCATATTGCGCCTCAAGTATCAACGCGTAAAATAGGTGCCGGGAGTCTAATTCACAAATCTTAAATGCGAAAAAAGTTGACGACGGCGGGCACGCCGCGTGTGCGAGGGGAAGCGTGCGCCGCTCTGCTCCTGCTCCTGGCCTGCCTCGCTTCCGAAGGCTGCTTCTCTAACGGCATCGTTCGTGTCACCAGCGAGGAGGCCTTCCAACGGGCTCTGCAGCGGAAGGCGCGCTTCATTATCATCGACGGCGATATCACCGTCCGTAACGGCCTGGTCCTCACGGGCGAGACCGGCCCGGTCGAAATCGGTGGGACAGGAACCCTGCGGGCATCGCCGGGCTTGAGCACAGCGGTGCTTCGCCTGGCTGGAGCGGCCCAGGTCATCCTTCGCGACTTCGAAATCGTCGGTAACCGGTCGGCTGACTCCCCGAAAGTCGGACTCCCGCCTTGGAATGCCTCCTTCGCTCAGTTTTCCAAGCGCAACGGAATCCTCGTCGAGGGCAGCTCCGACGTTCGGATTGAGAACGTGACCATTAGAAACGTTGCGGATTTTGCGGTGCTCGTAAGCGGAGGACGCCTCATCCATCTCGAAGGACTGAAGATTGAGGACAGCGGCGGGCAAAATGAACGAGGACGGAACAATACCACGGGCGGGATCCTGATCGAGGAAGGAACGAGCGATTTTCAGGTAAAACGCTGCACGCTACGAAGGCTTACTGGAAACGCCATCTGGACTCACTCGAATGCCGGATCCCCTCGCAGCCGGCGGGGCCGGATTACTGAGAACCGGATCGAGGACGTTGCGCGTGACGCCATTCAAGTAGGGCACGCAACCGGGATCCGAGTGGAGAACAACACCGGTGCTCGCATTGGCTATCCGTTTGAGCTTGTGGATGTGGAAACCGATGGAACGCCGGTGGCGCTGGACACTGCGGGCGACGTGGATCATACAGTCTATCTGTCGAACACGTTTCATGATGTCAACGGGGAGTGCATTAATCTCGACGGCTTCCACGACGGGGAGGTCCGCGGCAATGTTTGCGAAAGTCCTGGGGATTTCACCCTTTATCCCCACGCCCACTACGGCATCCTTTTCGGCAATTCCGATCCAAACGTCGAATCTCGCAACGTTGTGATCGCCGATAACCGAATTACCGGAACCGGGTACGGCGGCCTGTTCCTGATCGGCACGGGACATACTGTCACCGGAAACCGGTTCCTTATGGTAAACCGGTCCAGGTGCACGGGAGACGGCAAGATCGCAAGATGCAACTATGCGCTCGAAGAACCGGACATGCTGCGAAGCGGGTTATATCTGGCCCGCCGCGCCAATCGGGATTCAGTAACCAGGGATAATCTCATCAGGGGAAATGAATTTCAGGGCTTCGGCACGAAGCGCTGGTGCATCACGGCAGCGCCAGGGGTCCGCCTCGCTGACAACCGGATTGAAGACAATACGTGCGCTGATGAGTAGAGAGCTAGGGCTCCGGATTCAAGGCTTAACCGCGAGTGCCTCCGCCACGGCTTCCGCCAAAGTGGAGTGACGGTACGGTTTTTGAATGAAACGGGTGACGCCCAGCTCCTTGACTTCCTGCATTACCCCCTCGCGCCCGTAGCCGCTTGAAAGAATCAGGTTCACGCTCGGGTTAATCTCCCGCAACTGAAGCAAGCACTCTCGCCCGCTCATGCCAGGCATCTTCATGTCCAGGATGACCAGGTCCGTTTCCTGCCAATGTTCGCGGTAATAACGAATCGCCTCACGCCCGCCGGCCGCTGTGGTCACTTTGTATCCCAAATGCTGAAGCATGTTGGACAAAACCAGGCGGACCATTTCCTCATCGTCGACAACTAGGATCGAACCCGAAGCGCCATGTTTCTCTCGCGGCTTGCTCTCCACCCGAGGCTCACTGTGCTTGCTCAGAGGCAGGTAAATCGCGAAAGTCGTGCCCTTGCCCAGCTCGCTCGATACCTCGATGTGGCCACCGTGGTTCTTCACGATGCCATACACGGTCGCAAGCCCCAGCCCGGTGCCCCGTCCTTCTGCTTTTGTCGTGAAGAAGGGCTCAAAGATCCTTGCCTGAATGTCGGGAGGAATCCCAACACCGGTATCAGCCACCGATACCTTCAAGTACTGTCCTGGCGGCAGCGGCCAAGGAGTTTGCCGCGTTGCCTTGCACTCCACCGCTTCAGTTCTAAAGCGCAATGTGCCCCCATTAGGCATCGCATCGCTGGCATTGAGGGCGAGGTTCAGGAACACCTGGTGCATCTGCCCCGGGTCACCCAATACCCACGCGGTCGTCGCCTGAAAATCGGGAATCATCTCAACGTTGTGTGCCACCGTCCGCTGCAACAGTTCCACGACTTCAAGGATCGAGGCATGTACGTCCACCGGGACACGCTGATGGTCGCCACGGCGAGCGAAGCCGAGAAGCTGGTTCGTGAGTTGCGCAGCACGCTCCGCGGCGCGCTGGATCACTTCGGCAGCCTCCCGAATTTCGGGCTGATCACCGGATTGTTCCGCCAACAAACTGGAATAACCAAGAATTCCCGTCAGAAGATTGTTGAAATCATGAGCGACGCCTCCAGCCAGCAGGACCATCGCCTCCATCTTTTGCGACTGGCAATGATGCTCCTCCGCCGCCTTTCGATCCGTGATGTCGCGGCCAATGGCCTGAATCATAGCGCCGCCCGCTTCGTCGGAGGTGACCCGGAAACCAATATCAAAACGCACTGGCGCGCCATTTGCTCCTACGAGCGTTAGCTCCGCTCTTCGCGGCGCCTCCGGATCCGATGCAAATTCGAGCATTCTCCGCAGCTCCCCCAGGCTGGCAGGAGCCGTAATATCGGAAAGCTTCAGAGAAAGAATTTGCGGCAGGGGCCGGCCGACAAACCGGCACATTGCGGGATTTGCGGCCCAAAGCAGCCCATCTAAACGGCAGGAAAAGATTATATCGTCCGCATTTTCGAACAAGTCGCGGTAGAAAGCATCTGAATCGGACGACTGTAAAGGGGTCATAGACAAAAATGGCGGGTGATCTCTCACCCGCCATTAGTCTAATCGAAAAGCGTGAGCCTCTAGAACATGTAAAGAGGCGTTCCGGAAGATTCGGCGCCTGCGCCTACCGGTTGCTCCTCTCCTGTGCCAACCGGCCGGCAGAAGAGACCGGTATCTCCGAGGTAGACCTCCAGCTCCGAAGGCCGCGGCAGCGTATTCTGGATAAGCGCCTCGGAGAGAGGATCCTCGATGTACTTCTGCAGCGCGCGCCGCAACGGCCGTGCGCCGTAGCTGCGATCCGTACAAGTCTTCTCCAGGATGTACTTCGCAGCATCGGGAGCGAGCTTGATCCGGATCTGCTTGGCCGCAAGGTTCTGGTTGATCTGCTCCACCAGCAGGTCGATGATCTTGATCAGGTCATCGTCCGACAGCGAGGTGAAGAGAATGATCTCATCGAGACGGTTGAGGAATTCGGGATTGAATGCCCGCTTCACTTCGCCCATCACCTGATCTTCGACCTTGCTTGCGATGCCCTCGGTCTGAGGAACCGCAAAGCCGAGCGGCGTCTTCTTATCGAGGAAGCGCGCGCCGAGGTTCGAGGTCATGATGATGATCGTGTTCTTGAAGTCAACCGTATTGCCGAGACCGTCGGTCAGTTGACCGTCTTCAAACACCTGCAGCAGGATGTTGTACACATCCGGGTGCGCCTTCTCGATTTCGTCCAGCAGGATGATCGAGTAGGGAGCGCGCTTCACCCGTTCGGTGAGCTGGCCGCCCTCCTCGTATCCGACGTAGCCCGGAGGCGAACCGATGAGCTTGGAGACCGAGTGCTTCTCCATGAACTCGGACATGTCGAACCGGATGAGCGCCTTCTCACTGCCGAACAGGAACTCGGCAAGAGCCCGCGCCACCTCGGTCTTACCGACACCTGTCGGTCCGAGGAACAGGAAGGAGCCTGCAGGACGCTTCGGTGACTTCAAACCAGCACGCGAGCGGCGGATCGCACGGGCCAAGGCGGAAATTGCCTTCTCCTGGCTGACCACCCGCTTGTGCAGCTCCTCTTCAATGCGGAGCAGTTTGGTCACTTCCTCCTCGCGGATGGCGGTCATCGGGACACCAGTCCAGCGGGCGACCACTTCCTCGATGTCGTCCTTGGTCACCACACCCGTCGAGGTATCGTCCAGGTTGTATTTCTCACGGAGCTGCCGGAGGTTCTCGCGTTCCTTGCGCTCCTCGTCCGAGTAGAAGCGTGCCTTCTCGAACTCGTGGTTCGCGATGGCATTCTCCATACGGTGGACGATGAACTTAATCCGCTTCTGGATGTCTGCCACCTCGGGCGGAAGCGTCGTCTGGCGCAGTTTTACGCGCGCGCCGGCTTCGTCGATAAGATCAATCGCCTTATCCGGCAGGAAGCGGTCCGGAATGAACCGGCTCGATGTATAGACGGCGCTTTCGATCGCTTCGTCCGTGTATGCCACCGCGTGGAACTTCTCGTAGCGCTCCTTGATGCCGAACAAGACCTTAATCGCGTCGCTTTCGCTCGGCGGCGGCACCTTCACCGCCTGGAAGCGGCGCTCAAGAGACCGGTCCTTTTCGATTGACTTGCGGTACTCCGCTGGCGTCGTGGCGCCGATGCACTGAATTTCACCGCGCGACAACGCAGGCTTCAGAATGTTGGCCGCATCGAGCGAACCTTCGGCAGAACCTGCGCCAACAAGCGTATGAAGCTCATCAATGAAGATGATGGCGTTTTGGTTGTCCATCAACTCCTTCATGATCGTCTTCAGACGCTCTTCGAACTGGCCGCGGTACTTGGTGCCGGCGACAATCAACGACAGGTCGAGCGACAGAATCCTCTTATCCGCAAGGAACGAGGGCACGTCGCCATCCGCAATCCGCTGCGCAAGCCCTTCGACAATCGCTGTTTTGCCAACGCCTGGCTCGCCGATCAGGACGGGGTTGTTCTTGGTACGGCGGCAAAGAATCTGGATGACGCGTTCGACTTCGAAGTCTCGCCCGATCAGCGGATCCAGAGCGCCGTCCATTGCAGCCTGCGTCAGATCCCGGCTGAACTCGCTCAGCAGCGAGCTTTCCTTTGGACGGCTCGACGACATTTTCTCTGAAGAAGAGCGCGCAATCTCCTCCCGAACCTGAGACAGCCGCAACCCGCGTTCGTGGAGGATTTCAGCAGCAAAGCATTTTTCTTCGCGAAGCAGACCGAGAAGGAGATGTTCTGTGCCGATGTGCTTGTGGTTCAGGCGTTCCGCTTCCTCGGCGCCATACGCCAGGACGCGCTTGCACTCGTGGCTGAGGGGCAGGTCAACGGAGGTCGAAACCTTCTCGCGCATCGTGGTGTGCGCTTCGATCTGCTTTCGGATCGACTCGATCGCCGTGTGCGAACGCAGAAAGCGATTCGCGAGCGCCTTGTCTTCCCGAAGCAAGCCGAGAAGCAGGTGCTCGGTTTCGATGTACGGGCTGCCGAACTGGCTGGCCTCGTAGCGGGCAAAGAAGATGACTCTGCGCGCCTTCTCAGTATAACGTTCAAACATAGGTGCTACCTTATTAGAAGCCGCCAGTCTCGAAAAGGATTCGAAACAGGCAGCACCGCCGGTCTTCCCGGACCTCGTTGTCCTTTAAGCCCCGACGCTCGGGGCCGACCTCCTATCTCAACACCTGCCTGCAGTCTCCGCCGACAGTACCCCTCCTTCCATCTTCAATACACGGTCACAACGCTGAGCAAATGAGAGATTGTGAGTAACGTAGATCGACGTGAGCTTGTGCTGCCGGTGCAGCTCGGAAAGGAGATCAATGATCATCTCTCCTGTCCGGTGGTCCAAATTTCCGGTAGGCTCATCGGCAAGCAGTACACTTGGCCGCCCCACCAGTGCTCGAGCTAATACAACACGCTGCTGTTCGCCACCGGACAGCTCACCCGCTCGATGTGTGGCCCGTCTGCGCAACCCGACTTCGTCCAAACGATCCAGCGCAGCCGAAGCAGCCTCATCCTGGTTCTGACCGCGAATTAACAACGGCATCATCACATTCTCCAGAGCGGTGAACTCTGGAAGAAGGTAGTGAATCTGCCACACGAAACCGATTTCCCGGTTGCGAAACTCGGCCAGGGCCGCATCGGAGAGAGTAGAGATGTCCCTGTTTCCAAAGTATATCGAACCAGCAGAGGGCCTGTCCAGGCCGCCGAGCAGGTGCAACAAGGTGGACTTGCCCGCACCTGATTCCCCGACCAGGGCCAACCGCTCCCCTTCGGCGACCTGGAGGTTCAGGTCTGAGAATACGGCGAACTCCACACTACCGGACCAATATCGCTTGGTAAGCCCCTCCGTCCGGATGCGGATGTGACCCTCGTCAGCCATCAGAGACGCCCCGATTTCACGCTAGCACGAAAACGTGCAGCTTCCATCCTCTCTATTGTACTAGGCGTATGCACGCTAGGATTGGTTTCCGGTTCACGGTGCTAAGCCCAGCGTCAACCCGCGAAACTCAATTCCCCTTCGATCCGGATGCGGTTTTCGCGGCCGCCATCTCCTCCATCACCTCCCGGATAATCTGCCGAAGCTGCTCCCGCTGCGGGCCGCTCACGTCGAGATGCAGCCAGCGATCCTTGTCCCCCAGGTACAAAGTCCGATAGGGAACTGACATCGTAATCCCCAGTTCGTCGAACCGCTTCTTAATGCGCCGGTTCATCTCACGGCCGACCGCCCACTGGTGAATCGGCAGAGTCTTGATCCGAACCTTCACAACCACGCCGCTGTCGGTGAACATATCCACACCGAGTACATCCAGCGGCTCGAGGATGGAGGGACCATACCGCTCATCCCTGCGCATCTCTTCGGCAATTTCCTTCAATACTTCAATGACCCGGTCGGTGTCCTCCTTGTAGGCAACCCGCACATCGAAAACGTAGTAGGAGAACTCACGGGTCATATTCGACAGGGATTGGATGTTGCCATTCGGAAAGATATGTACAGTGCCGTCCAAGGCGCGCAGAACCGTCGTGCGGAGGTTCATCTCCTCCACCAGTCCTCCGGTTCCGTTGATGACAACGACGTCATTGATCCGGATTTGATTCTCGAGGAGCATGAAAAGCCCTGTAATCACATCGCGGACCAGGTTTTGGGCACCAAAACCGACGGCCAGGCCGACCACGCCAGCGCTGGCGAGCAGCGGCGTTGCCTCAATCCCGAACCCCTCGCGCAGTGCCATGATTGCGGCTGAAAACCAGATCGCGAGCATTGCCGCGCGTCCCACCACTTCGCTGATCGTTCGGGCACGTTTCTCCAGTTCGAGCCGGCTTCCCCCGTCTTTCTCATCCATCACTCGCAGAGCGTACAAATTGAGCTTGAAGACAAGCCGGCTCACTATCCTTGCGCAGAGCCACGCAACCCCGAGAATGAACAGGACCTTGGCGCCTTTAATGAACAATGGGTAAAAGGCTTCAAGACTGGGTAGTGTGTTCGGCATTCTTCTATCGTATTCCGTATCCTGTGGTACGATTCACCCGGTACTATGGCTCGAATCGCTCTCCTTCTCATCGCCCTACTCTCCCTGCCGCCTGCGGCCAGGTGTCATGAACCCGTTCGGCTTATTTTTGATACGGATATGGGCAACGACGTTGATGATGCGCTTGCGCTTGCCCTTATTCACTCGCTCCAATCACGGGGCGAGGTGCGCCTGCTGGCCGTCACTGTAACAAAAGATAATCCGTGGGCTGCCGCTTACATCGATGCAGTCAATACCTTCTATGGCCGTCCTGATATTCCCATCGGCGTCGTCCGGAACGGCAAGGAACCCGGGGATGGCAAATTCAACCGCCAGGTGGCGGACCGCAGAAAGCCGGACGGAACGCACGTCTATCCCCACGACCTCACAGATGGGCGCAAGGCACCCGAAGCGGTGGGTCTATTGCGCCGGATCCTTGCGAAAGAAGCCGATCAGTCCGTCGTGATCGTCCAGGTCGGATTCTCCACCAATCTCGTGCGGCTTCTCGATTCCGCGCCCGATGAAGTCAGCCCGCTTTCGGGTAAAGAATTAGCCGCCCGGAAAGTCAAGCTCCTCTCCGTGATGGCAGGCTGGTTTCCCGACGGCAAACCGGA
>ERZ777003.1581-NODE-1581-length-32654-cov-6.234394_pt1 | contig 32654 bp, 29 predicted proteins | sample MGYA00374956_ERZ777003 | MGnify/ENA primary metagenome ERZ777003 (study PRJEB29302, sample SAMN06268252) | bioreactor metagenome | isolation source: Joint BioEnergy Institute, California, USA | place: USA:Joint BioEnergy Institute, California, USA | collected... | reverse complement strand
CGACAGCCCGGGCTGCCGCGACGCCACCGACTACCCCGGCATCCCCTGGATGCCGGAGAACCAGGCTTTCGTCACCGAGGTCGTGCGCGACGCGACCGGCCGGCCGGCCGGCGGAAAGCGGCCGACACAGTCCTCCGACTACTCGTTCAACAACCTCGGGATCAGCGGCTGCTTCTCCGCCTCCTCGCGCATCCCGGCGGCGGAGGTGGAGCGGCGCGGCTGGTACTTCGTGATGGGCAACGGCGGCAACACCGCCTGGCACACGGACCGCGACAAGCTCGACGTCGCCGACCCGGAGGTACTGCTGCGCGACATCCGCCTCTACGCGCTGGCCGTGTTCCGGATGGCGTCGCGGCCCGTGATCCCGCTCGATCCGGGGGCGCTGGTCGCGCACTTCGCGGCGCAGGTCGAGAGGTACCAGGCTGCGGCGGGGGACCGCTTCGATCTGTCGCCGGCGCGCGCGGCCTTCGCGTCGCTCGCGGCGCGGCTCGCGGCGCTGGACGCGGCACTGGCCGAGGGGCGCGTGACGGCCGAGGTCGCGAATGCGGCCCGGCTGGCCGCGCTGCGGCACCTGGTGCCGCTCGATTACACGCGCGGGACGCGGTTCCGGCGCGACTTCGGCCTGCCGGCGGCACCGCTGACGCACCTCGCCGTGGCGGCGGAGCTCGACCGCTATCCGGAACAGGCGCTGGGCTTCGCGACGACGACGCTGCGGCGCGGGCTGAACCACGTGCTCGCGGCGGTGGAGGCGGCGGAGGCGGCGCTGCCGACGGCCTGAAGGCGCCGCGCCGGGAGTGGGTACGCCCACGCGGACACCCGCCCGCGAAGCTTGCGACGATGCGCGGCAGGTGGTCCTTCGCATTGGCCACGTGCCGAAGGGCTCGGGGAAGCGGCCGATCGGGCCTGCGGTCGCCGTGGAGTTACCGGGTGGGCTGGCGGAGCGGGCCCACAGGAGGCCCTGCGGGAATCCGATGAGGGACTCCCGTCGCCCGGCATCCGGTGCAGCAGCGCAGCTCCGGTCCCATCGGCCATTCCGATGGCTTCCGCTGCATGCGGGCCGAAATGCAGCCGTCAGGCGTCGAGCCAGGCCAGGCCGCCAGGCGGCGGAGGGATGTCGGGGTTCTTCGCCAGCATGCGCTCCCACACCCGGCGCGTCACGTCCTGCGCGGCGCGCAGAAGGGCCGGCTCGTCGAGCGTGAGCACCCGCCGGTCGCGCATGACGAAGCGCCCGTCCACCATGACCGAGTGGACCGCGGCCGGGTGCCCGTAGTGGATCACGTTCGACACGAGATTGATGATCGGCCTGAGGCTCGGCGTGGCGAGGTCCAGGAAGGTGAGGTCCGCCTTCTTGCCGACCGCGATGCTGCCGATCTCCCGCTCGGCGCCGACCGAGCGCGCGCCGTTGATCGTGCCCATGGCGAGCGTGTCCCAGGGGCTCGGCACCACGCCGCCCTCGTTCGCCCGCCCATGGCCGCCGCGATGGATGATCTGCCCGATCTTCAGCGTGTGGAACATGTCCTCCGTCATGTTGTCGGTGCCGAGCGCGATGTTCACGCCGGCGTCGCGGATCAGGCCGATGAGCACGCGGTGCGGCCCCTTCCGGGACGAATTCGCGGGACAATGCGCCATCTGCACGCCGCGCGAGGCGAGAAGTGCGATGTCGTCCGGCGTGCAGAAGGTCCAGTGCGCGCCAACGAGGTCGGGTCCCAGGAAGCCCTGGCGGTCCAGGTATTCCGCCGGCGTCGCGCCGTGCATGGCGCGCACGGCACGGACCTCCTCCATCGACTGCGCCAGGTGGATGGTGCGCGTCAGGCGATGTTTCGCCGCGAGCTCGGACAGGCGCTCGAGCATCCAGGGCGAGCAATTGTCCGGCGCGTGGGCCGCGACCTGGCAGCGCACCCGCCCGCCCGCGGCGCCGTGGAACAGCGAGATCATCTCCTCGGTCCGGTCGAGGAACGCCTGGCCGAACGCTCGGTCCACGGAGTAGTCGCCCTGCCGGATCCGCAGCGTGTTGATGTCGGCGCAGTTCTCGGAGAGCCAGAGGCGGAGCCCGCTCTCGGCCATCGCTGCGCCGAAGCTCGGCAGGTGGCGGAAGGGCTCGACGAGCGTGGTGCAGCCGGCGCGCATCGCCTCGAGGCAGCCGAGCTGCGCCATGATGCCGCGCTCCTCGCCGCTCATCTCGTAGGAGACCGGGGACATGTACCCATAGATTGCGTCACCGTCCCAATCCTCGACCGTGCCGCGAAGGATGGTCAGCGGGGTATGGGTGTGCGCGTTGACGAAACCCGGGAAGACGGCGAGGCCGCGGCCCGGCATCCGCTCGGCATCAGGGAAGGCGCGCTCGATCTCGGTGGTCGGGCCGAATGCGGCGATCCGGTCCGCCTCGATGGCGATCGCCGCATGGTCCAGGATATGCCGCTCGGGCTCCCCGGTGACGATCACGGTGTCGGTGATGACCAGCGTCATCCGGGTTCTCCTTGTGTGCGGGCGGGCCAGTCTTGCATGCTCGGCCCGCGGGACAAGCCATGAGCGTGCACCGCGGCACCCCGCACCGAGGGAGGCCCCGATGGCCCATCAGCGCTTCCGCCGCTTCAACACCGGCCTCTTCTACAAGGACCAGGACATCAAGAACGAAATGTGCATGGCGGTGCGCGCCGGCAACCTGGTCTTCCTGCGTGGCCAGACGGGCTTCACGCTCGACGGCGGGTTCACGGGCGTCGGCGACGCGGCCGCTCAGGCCGACCAGGCGATGCGCAACGTGAAGGTCCTGCTGGAGGAGGCCGGAGCGAAGATGGAGCACATCTGCAAGATCACCACCTACATCACCGACCGCGCCTTCCGCGAGCCGGTCTACCAGGTGATCGGCCGCCATCTCGGCGACATCGCCCCGGTGGGCACGGGCCTGATCGTCAGCGGCCTCGCCCTGCCCGAGATGCTCGTCGAGATCGACGTCGACGCGGTGATCCCGGCGTGAGGGCGGCGCTCGCGTCCGGCGGGGCGCTGCTGCTCGGGGGAATCAGCACCGGAGAGCCGCGCGGGCACACGCCCGAGGCCGCGGCCGCCCAGGCCGAGGCGGTGTTCGACATGCTCGAGGCCAGGCTCGCATCCTCGGGCGGCGGCCTCGGCGACGTCTGCAAGATCACCATGCAGATCACCGACCGCGCCTTCCGCCAGGCGGTCTACGCGGTCATGGGCCGGCGCCTGCTCGGCGTGCGGCCGGTCAGCACCGGACTGATCGTCAACGGCCTCGACGATCCGCACGCCCTGTTCCAGCTGGATGCCTGGGCCGTGCCCGGTGGGCCGCACGAACGGCTCCGGCCCTACCGGTCGACATCCATGCCGTACGGGCGGGAGCATCAGCCCTTCGTGGCGGAGTTCTGCATGGCGGTAAAGGCCGGCCGTGACGTCTTCCTGCGCGGGCAGACCGGCATGACGCTCGACGGCGTCTTCCAGGGCACAGGCGATCCCGGCGCGCAAGCCCGGGTGGCCATGGCGAATGTCGAGGCGCTTCTGGCCGAAGCCGGCGCGGGATTGGCCGACGTGGTGCACGCGACGGTCTACGTCACCGACCGTGCGTGGTTCGCGCCGGTCCTGCGGACGGTGGTGCCGCGCTTCGCCTCCTGTCCGGTGCCATTGACGGCGCTGGTGGTGAAGGGGCTGGCGGCGCCGGAGATCCTCATGGAAGTGGACGTACGCGCGCGTGTGGGATGATCTCTGGGTCGATGCCCGCCTGGTGACGATGCAAGGCGAAGGGCTCGGCATCATCGAGCCGGGCGCGCTGGCCACCGCCGGAGGCCGCATCGCCTGGGTCGGCCCCATGGCCGATCTGCCGGCCACGCCGGTGCGGCGCAGGCACGACGCGGGCGGGGGGTTCGTGCTGCCGGGCTTCGTAGACGGGCACACGCATCTCGTCTTCGCCGGCGACCGCGTCGGGGAGTTCGAGCGCCAGCTTGCCGGCACGACGCGGCGCCAGCTGGCGGCGGAGGGCGGCGGCATCCTGGCCACCGTGCGTGCCACGCGCGAGGCGAGCGAGGACCTGTTGGTGGCCCTGGCCGCACCGCGCCTCGCGCGCCTGATGGCGGAGGGCGTGACGACGCTGGAGATCAAGTCCGGCTACGCGCTGGAGCGAGAGGGTGAGCTCCGCATGCTGCGTGCGGCCAGGCGGCTCGGGCGCGAGCATGGGGTGCGCGTCGTCACCTCCTTCCTTGGCGCCCACGCGCTGCCGCCCGAATTCGCCGGACGCAGCGCGGACTACATCGACCATCTGATCGCCGAGGTGCTGCCGGCCGTGCTGGCGGAAGGCCTCGCCGACATCTGCGACGGCGCCATCGAGGGCCTCACCATCGAGCGCGCTGACATGCTGCGCCTATACGCCTCGGCGCAGGCGGCGGGACTGCCGGTGCGCGGCCACACGGACCAGTACGCCGACGTCGGGGGCGCCGGCGCGCTCGCGGCGATCGGAGCACTGTCGGCCGATCATCTGGAACACGCCAGCGAGGAGAGCGTCGCGGCGATGGCGCGCAGCGGCACGGTGGCGATGCTGCTGCCAGGCTCGAATCTGTTCCTCAACGAGACGCGCCGTCCGCCGATCGAGCTGTTCCGCCGCCACGGCGTGCGGATGGCGCTGGCCAGCAACTGCAACCCGGGCAGCTCGCCGGTCCTGTCGCCGCTGCTGGTGCTTGCGCTAGGCTGTTCGCTGTTCCGCATGACGGTCACCGAGGCGTTGCGCGGCCTGACGGTGGAGGGTGCGCGCGCCCTCGGGCTCGCCGGCACGGCGGGCGAGCTGCGCGTCGGCCTGCCGGCGGACTTCGTGCTGTGGGAGGTGAGCGAGCCCGCCGCGCTCTGCTACTGGCTCGGCGCGGCCCCGGAACGGCAGGTGGTGCGGGGCGGCCGAGTCATTCCGTCGCCATGAGCGCGTGCGGCGCGCGCGCCATTTCCTCGATCGGCAAATGGCAGGCGATGCGGTGCCCGACCGCCACCTCGCGCATGGCCGGTGCTTGCCGCTCGCAGGGCGCGCCGATCTTCACCGGGCAGCGATGGGCGAAGGGGCAGCCGCTCGCCGGGCCGGTGGCGGACACATCGCCGACCAGCCGCAGCCGGGTCGTGGCGCGACCGCTCTGCCCGACCAGCGGCACGGCGGAGAGCAGCGCCTGGGTGTAGGGATGGTAGGGCGGCGCGAGCACGGCCTGCGTCGGGCCCTCCTCGACGATGACGCCGCGATACATCACCGCGATCCGGTCCGCGATGTGCGCAACCACGCCGATGTCGTGCGAGATGAAGAGGAAGGCGACGCCGAGCTCGTCGCGCAGGTCGGCGAGCAGGTTCAGCACCGCCGCCTGCACCGAGACGTCGAGCGCGGAGACAGCCTCGTCGCAGACGAGGAAGTCCGGACGCGAGGCGAGCGCCCGGGCGATGCCGATGCGCTGCTTCTCGCCGCCCGACATCTGGTGCGGGTAGCGCGGACGATAGGCGGGGCTCAGCCGCACCCGCTCGAGCAGCCGGTCCACCTCGCGGTCGGCGGCCGCGCCCGAGGCCAGGCCGAAGCGCACCAGCGGCCGCAGCAGCGCCTGCTCGACGGTCTGGCGGGGATTGAGCGAGCTGTCGGGGTTCTGGAACACGATCTGGGCGCGGCGGCGGAAAGCCGCGTCGGGCCGCGGCGAGACCGGCTGCCCGTCGAAGCGGATCGTGCCTGCATCGGCTTCGATCAGGCGCAGCAGGAGGCGGCCAAGCGTGGTCTTGCCGCAGCCCGATTCGCCCACCAGGCCGAGCACCTCGCCGCGGCGCAGCGAGAGCGACACGCCGTCCACCGCGCGCACCTCCGCACGGCTGCGGAACATCTGGAGGAAGCCACCCCCCAGCCTGAAGCGGCGTGCCAGGCCCTCGGCCTCGAGCAGCATGGCGCCGAGCGGCGCGCGTTGCGCCGCGGTGTGCCCGGGGCGCGGCCAAGGCGTATCGCCCAGCTCCTCCGCGCGATGGCAGCGCACCGCGCGACCGGCCACGTCGCGCAGCGCCTGCGGCGCGTCGCACCCCTCCGCCCGGAACGGACAGCGCGCGGCGAAATTGCAGCCGGATTCGGGGCGAGTGAGGTCGGGTAGGCCGCCAGGGATGGGCGCGAGGCGCTGCAGCTGCCCGCGGTCGGCGCGCGGCAGGGCCGCGAGCAGGCCGCGCGTGTAGGGGTGGCGCGGCGCGCGGAGCATCGTGGCCGCGTCGCCCTGCTCGACCACGCGGCCGGCATAGAGCACCGTGAGGCGGTCGCAGAGGCGGTCCACGATGCCGAGGTTGTGGCTGACGAGCAGCAGAGCCACCTGGCGGTCGCGGCGCAGCCTCTCCAGGAGGTCGAGGATCTGCGCCTCGACCGTGACGTCGAGGGCGGTGGTCGGCTCGTCGAGCAGCAGCAGCTCGGGCTCGCAGGCGAGCGCGGTGGCGATGACCGCCCGCTGCTTCATCCCGCCGGAGAGTTGGTGCGGATAGGCCTGTGCGACCTCCGCCGGGCGCGGGATGCCCATCTCGGCCAGCAGTTCGACCGCACGGGCGAGGGCGATGGGTTGCGGCAGCCTGCGGTGCTGCACCAAGGGCTCGGCGACCTGAAAGCCGATGCGCAGGGCGGGATTCAGCGCTGCGGCCGGATCCTGGAAGACGGTGCCGATCCGCGAGCCGCGCAGCCGGGCGCAGGCCTGGCGCAGGTCCTCGCCGGCAAAATCGAGGCGATCCGCCTCCAGCCGGGCTCCCTTGTCGAGCAGCCCCAGCAGGGCGAGCACCATCGAGGACTTGCCTGAGCCGCTCTCGCCCACAAGGCCCATCGCACCGCCGCGCGGTATGGCGAGCGAGACGTCCTGCAGCGCATGCACCAGGCCGCGCCGCGTCGCATAGCTAACCGACAGCCCTGCCACATCCAGCAGGGCCTCAGCCATGCCCGCGCCCCCGGAGCCGCGGGTCCAGCAGGTCGCGCAGGCCCTCGCCGACGGTGTTCACCGCGATCAGGAGCAGGCAGAGAGAGAGTCCCGGCGCGAGGCCGATCCAGGGGGCCTCGGCGATGAAGGGCCTGGATTCCGCGATCATGAGCCCCCACTCGCTCGCCGGCGGCTGCGGCCCGAGGCCGAGGAACGACAGGGCGGAGCCGAGGAGGATGGCGAAGGTGATGCGCAGCGCCGTCTCGACGATCAGCGGCGGCCAGGCATTCGGCAGGATCTCGCGGACGAGGATGTGGTAGGCGCCCTCGCCCCGCGCGCGCGCCGCCTCGACGAAATCCTCCGAGAGGAGGTCCAGCGCGACGGCGCGCGAGATGCGCGTCATGATCGGCACGTAGACGAGGCCGACGGCGAGGATGGTCTTCCAGAGGCCGGGCTCGGTGACGGCGAGGATCAGCAGGCCGAGCAGCACGGGCGGCAGCGAGATCATGAGGTCTATGCACCGCATGACGACCTCTTCCGTCCAGCCGCGCCGGAAGGCGGCGATCAGGCCGAGCGGGACGCCGATGGCCAGGCTGATCGCCGTCGCGCCGACCCCCATGAGGATCGAGTGGTGCGCGCCGGAGAGCACGCGGGAGAGCACGTCGCGCCCGAACTCGTCCGTGCCGAACCAGTGCGCCGCGGAGGGCGGCTGCAGCCGGGCCCGCATGTCGAAGGCATCGGGGTCGTAGGGCGCGATCCAGGGGCCGAGCGCCGCGAGCAGCGCGATCGCGCCGACGACGAGGAGCCCGGTGACGAGGGTGCGGGGCAGCCGGTGGGCGGGCGTGGCGACCGTCGCGCTCACACCGCACCGCCGACGCGGATGCGCGGGTTGAGCACCGCGTAGAGGATGTCGGCCGCGAGGTTCGCCAGCGCATAGACGGCGGTCACCACGATCATGCCGCCCATGAGCAGCGGCAGGTCCTGGTTCTCTATCGCATAGACCAGCATGCGGCCGAGGCCGGGGTAGGCGAACACGCTTTCGACCACCACGATGCCGCCGATGAGGATGCCGATGTCCACGGCGATCACGGTGATCGCGGGCAGGAGCGCGTTCGGCAGGGCGTGGCGCCGCAGCACCGTCCGCTCGGGCAGGCCCTTGGCGCGCGCGGCGAGCACGTAGCGGCTCTCGATCGCCTCAAGCATGGAGGAACGCGTCAGGCGCGAGACATGCGCGATCAGCCCGAGCACCAGCGTCGAGACCGGCAGGATCAGGTGCTTCGCCCAGCCCAGCAGCCCGCCCTCGGCGAGCGGCGTGTATCCCGTGGCCGGCAGCCAGCCGAGCCAGACGGCGAAGAACAGGATCACCAGGATGCACCAGAAGAACTCGGGCACCGCGATGAAGAAGTACTGCCCCAGCGTCAGCGCACGGTCGCTGGCCGTGCCGACGTGGGTGGCCGAATGAATGCCGAGCGCGATCCCGATCGCCGCGACGAGCACGATGGCGATCGAGGCGAGCACCGCGGAGCGGCCCAGCGCCTCGAAGATCAGCGGGCCGGCGGGACGGTCCATGGTCAGCGAGGTGCCGAAGTCGCCGGCCAGGATCCCGCTGAACCACCGCCAGTACTGGACATACAGGGGATCGTTGAGGCCGAGCCTCTCCTCCAGCGCCGCGATCGCCGCATCGGTCGCGTACTCGCCGAGGATCATGTGCGCGACCGATCCCGGCAGGATGTGCACGATGGCGAAGACGAGCACCGTCATCGCCCACAGCACGAAGGCGAGCGAGGCGAACCGGCGCAGCAGGAAGGCGCCCATTCCCGCTCAGCCGATGCTGCCGTGCCGGAGGTCGAACCACCGCATCGGATGGGTCTTCACGTCGCGGACATTGGCGCGGTAGGCGCAGGCGAAGTTGACCGCGTAGGCGATGTAGCCAGGCGGGTTCTCCGCCAGGGCGCGCTGCATCTCGAGGTAGTGCTCGCGTTGCTTGGCCGGGTCGCCGGTCAGGCGCGCGGCCTCCAGCGCGCGGTCGACGCGCGGCTCGTTGTAGTGCCAAAGCCGCGCGTTCCAGCTCCCGGTGGAATGCAGGAACGGATAGGTGGCCGTGTCGAGCGTCGGGCGTGCGAAGTAGCCATCGATGTAGAAGGGGGCCTTGCCCGAGACCTCGGCCGCGTAGCGGCCGAAGGGGACGCGCTGGATGTCGATCTCGAAGCCGGCGGGACGCGCCATCTGCTGCAGCGTGACGCCGAGCCGCTCGCGCAGGGGCCTGCCGACCGGGATGACCAGCGGCACGCGCACCGGGCCGCGATGACCGGCCTCGGCGAGCAGGCGTCGTGCGCCAGCGGCGTCCGGCCGCGTCGGGAGCACGACGTCGCGGGCGTAGAAGGGATGCGTCGGCGGGATCGGGCTGATGGTGGGCGCGCCCTGGCCGAAGAGCACCGCCTCCACCACGTCCGCCTTCGGCACGGCGAGGTGGAAGGCGCGACGCACCCTCGGGTCGTTGAACGGCGGGATGCGGTTGTTCATGATCGCCCCGTCCCAGGAGGCGGTGGCGACGCTCTCCACGCGGATGTCGCGCGCCTCGCGCAGCTGGCGGACGTTCTCCGGTCCGAGGTCCCATACCGCATCGAGGTCGCCCGCCTGGAGCGCGGCGATGCGCACCGCCATCTCGGGCAGGATGCGAAGCTCCACCTGGTCGAAGCGCGGCTGCCCGGCCTCCCAGTACTCGGCGTTGCGCGCGACCACGAGTCGGTCGCCCGGGGCGTAGCTGCGGAAGACGAAGGGACCGGTCCCGATCGGCGCCGTCGCGATGTCCTCGATGCGATCGCGCGGCAGGATCTTCGCCTGGCGATCGCTGAGGATGTCGGCGAAGCCGCCGTAGGGGTACTTCAGGCGGAAGACGACCGTGTGGGGGTCGGGAGCCTCCATGCCCGCGACCATGTCGTAGTTGGTGCGCACCGGCGATGCGGTGGCCGGGTCGAGGATGCGCGTGAAGGTCGCGATCACGTCGTCGGCCGTCATCTCGCGGCCGTGGTGGAAGCGCACGCCGCGGCGCAGCCTGAAGCTCCAGGTCTTCAGGTCTTCGGCGAACTCCCAGGATTCCGCGAGTTCCGGCTCCACCGTGAGGTCCTCGCGCATGCGCGTGAGGCCGTTGAAGACGAGCACGTCGTACATGTACTCCTCGCCGGTCGTGGTCTTCGCCGGATCGAGGGCGCGGAGGTTGGCGCTGACCGCGATGCGGAAGTTGCCGCCGCCGGCCTGCGTCGCGCCGGGACGAGGCAGGGACACGGAGGAGACGAGGGCGGGCAGGGCGAGTGCGGCGCGACGGGTCAGGGTCATGGCTTCACCTCACGCTCCGGGCAGCGGGTGTGTGCATGCGCGCGTCAGCTCGGGCCGGGGGCGGCGTCCGGGTCCACGGCGCGCGTCACGAAGAGCTCGACCATCGGGCGGTAGCGGTCCCAGAGGGCGCGCAGCGCGGAAATGGCCTCGGGCGCGTCGTCGACGCGCAGGTCCACCAGCGGGAACACCTCTCGCTCCACGACCAACAGCGCCGAGGAAATGACGGGTTTGCCCTCGCCGCCGGCGGCTTCGCCCGCCTCCATCGCCCGCACCAGGCGTTCGGCGAGCGGCTCCGCGGCCGACCGCACGAAGGCGTCCGCCATGGCGGCTGGCACCCGCTCGTTCGCCAGGATGTTGCCCATCGCGATGCAGTCGGGCGCGTGGACCGCGCCGCGCGCGGGCTTCACCTTCGCGCCGTCGAACTGCGCGGTGCGGCCGTGCCGGTCCATGACCGCAAGCTGACGCCAGCCATGGTGCGGCGTGCTGGCGACGAGCGCCGCGAGCGTCTCCTCCGCGGAGCAGCCCTGCCGCAGCAGCTCGATGCCGCGCGGCCCGAGGCGCGGGTCGGTCCGGTGCTGCGTCAGCACGGCACCGATACCAGCCGCAGCGTAAGGCACCCGCGATCCGACGGCGAGGCTCGAGGTGGCGACGGCGCAGCCGAATTGCCCGGTGCGCGCGCAGCGCCCGATCAGGGAGTAGGTCATGGCGAATGTTGCTCCTCGCCTTCCTATGGGCGCAAGCTTGAACTTGCCGATCCGCGTCGCAGCACCGCGGTCGCTGCTCGCCTTGCGACCGCGCCGTCCGTCGGCCGGCTGCAGAACGACCAATGGTTGCCTGGTGAGCGGGCAAATGGCGCGATCGTCGCCGAACGGTCGTCCTGCGCCCGTGCCGGTTGCCTGCCGCGCCCGGTGCGCGCGCCGCTTCAGGCGGGCGGTGTGGTGATGCGGCGCGCGGTCTCGGGATCCATCCGCGGCACGGGTGCCCTCGGGGCGGCACACGCGGCGAGCGTGACCATCGCGGCGATGGCGGCGGCGTGCTTCAGCTGCTCGGGCGCCACCTTGTCGGGCGTGTCCGCGGGCGTCAGCAGGAAGCGCATGTTCGAGAGCGGCCGGTCGTAGCCCGCGGCCAGACGCAGCGCCGGGATGCCATGGCGCAGGAAGTTGGCGTGGTCCGAGTTGCCGAAGAAGGCACTCGCGATGGGCAGGTCGAGGCCGAGCGGCGCGAGCGCGGCCTGCAGGAAATCGGCCATGCCCGGCACGTTGCTCGTCAACGCCGTCAGGTTGTCGGCGCCGGCGACCGAGTCCAGGTTGACGTTGAGGACGCGCCTGGCGCGGTCCGCCTCGGGCATCTGCGCCAGATGCGCCGCTGAACCGAGCAGCGCCCACTCCTCGATGTTGAACAGCGCGACCTGCAGGCCGCGCGGCATCGACGGGACCAGGTCGCGCAGCGCCTCGGCGATGCAGAGGGCCGCGGCGAGGCCGCTCGCGTTGTCGATGGCGCTGCAGGCGAGGTCGTGGCCGTCGATGTGGGCGGAGAGCACGACGAGTTCCGGCCCGCGCCCGGGGATCGTCGCGAGCAGGTTCTCCGCCTCGCGGTCCTCGAAGGTGCCGGCCGTGTGCAGCGTGACCGGCCGGCCGGAGAGCCGCGCCAGGGCCGCGCCGCTCTCATAGGTCAGGCCGGCGCAGGGGATGTTGCCCGGGCCGCCGTCGCCGGCCGAGCCGGTCACCGGCAGGTTGCCCGGCTCGTGGCATGCGATCAGGAATCCGGCCGCGCCCGCCTCGCGTGCGGCCTCGTACTTGCGGCGCCGGTGCACGTGGCCGGTGCCGAGCATGAACTCGTGCTGCACGAGCACGATCGCGCCGCGCACCCGCGCGCCGGCCGCCGCGATCTCGGCCGGTGTCCCGCGTCCGAGGTGCAGGAGCGGTGCCGTCAGGCCGCCCTCGGGCGTCGCCGGCGAGCGGCCGAGCGCCTCGGCGCGGTGTTCGCGTCCCTCAGCGACCACGCGCGCGCCGTGACGGGTCCATCCGCGGTACGGGATCGATTCATGCACCACCGCCGTGCCGGTGGCCGCCGAGAGGCGCTGCGAGAGGTAGGCCACCGCCGCGCGCTCGCTTGCCGTTCCCGCGAAGCGGCCGCCGAGCGCGCAGATGGCATGGAAGTCCTCCATGAAGCGCGTACTCGTCCAGATGCGGCCCATCACCCGGGCCGCAATGTCGTGATCCAGCATCGCACGTCCCTCCCGATGACCCGCGTGACGTCCCGGCAGTGCCCTTGCTAGCCTAGATGTGTGGCTCTGGCGCGGAAGGGAAGGTCATGGCGAAGGTCCGGCATTGGGCCTCGGTGCTCGAGGCGGAGCTGCCCGCCATCCTCGCGATGAGCGAGCGCGCGGTGAACATCGACAGCGGCAGCTATGTCGCCGCGGGCGTGAACGCGGTCATCGATCTCTGGGCGGACATGCTTGCGGGGATGGGCTTCGCGATCGAGCGCGTTCCGCTGCCCGGGTTCGGCGATCAGATGACGGCGCGCATGGCGCTTGGCGGCAACGGCCCACGGGTGCTGGTGCTGGGGCACGCCGACACCGTCTGGCCGGCCGGAACCGTGGCCGAGTGGCCGTTCCGCCGCGAAGGCGACCGGATCAGCGGTCCCGGCGTCGGCGACATGAAGACGAATGTCGTGATGGCGCTCCACGTACTGCGTGCCCTGCTGCGCGACGGCGCCGCCAAGGGACTGTCCTCGCTGACGGTGTGCATCGTGCCCGACGAGGAGATCGGCTCGCCCGGCAGCCGCGCCTGGCTCGAGGCGGAGGCGCGCCGGTCGGACGTCTGCCTCACGCTCGAGCCCTGCCGGCCGGGAGGCGTCGTCGTCGTCGGGCGCGGCGCAGTGGGCGCGGTATACGTCACGGCGACCGGCATCACGGCGCATTGCGGCGTGGCGCGCGACAAGGGGGCAAGCGCACTGGCCGTGCTGGCCGGCATGGTCGGGCGCCTGGAGGCGCTGGGCGACCCCGCGGCGGGCTTGCACGCGACGGTCGGCATCCTGCGTGGCGGCGATGCACGCCAGGTCGTGCCAGGCTGGGCGGAGATGCATCTCGACCTTCGCGCGCCGGACGACGCCTCGGCCGAGGCGCTGCTGGACCAGGTGCGCCGCATCGTCAGCGAGCCGCCGGCCGACCAACGCGTCACCGTCACCATGCGCGGCGGCTTCACGCGCCCGGCCTCCCCGACCCACCCGGGCACCCGCGCGCTTCTGGCCCGGGCCGAGGCCTTCGGCGCCGAACTCGGCGTCCCGGTCTTCGGCCTGGTCTCGCGCGGCGGTTCGGATGGCAGCTTCGCCGCGCGGCTTGGCGTGCCGACGCTGGACGGGCTGGGCGCCATCGCACACGAGACCTGCTCGCGACGGGAGTGGGTCGAGGTGCCCTCGATCGTGTCGCGCGGGGCCATCCTCGGCGGCCTCGTCGAGGCGATCGCCGACGGCGACATCGCCGCCGGATAACGATCCGCCAGCGACGCCAGAAGGCGATAAGGCAAGCGGCGGCGCCAGCCCCGTGATCCTCCCGCGCGGGAGAGCGATGCGCGTGTCGTCTCGGGAGCGTGGTCCCGGCTTGCCGGGCGCGAGGAGGTCCAAGCACTGCTGATCCAGGCGCATTCCTCGGCGCTGAGCGTGGCGTTCTACGACCGCGAGGCACCTTCCCGCCCGAATACCGCGGCGACGCCTTCGTCGCGCTGCACGGCTTCCGGAACCGGCCCGAGCGCCGGAGTACAACGTGATTCGGGTCCTTGTACGGGACGGCCAGCCGACCGGTGAGTGCGAGGGCTTCATGACCGGGTTCGTCATCGACAACGAGAGCGTCTGGGGCCGGCCGGCGGGGGTGGCGGTCGGGCGGGACGGCGCGCTGCTGGTGAGCGACGATGGCAACGGCGCGATCTTCCGCGTCATGCACGGGGCCGTACGATGGCAGCGCATATGCTCGTGGATGGGGGCGAAAACGATCCTCGCTACACGCCGAGCACGACCTTCGAGACGTTCCCCTTCCCCGAGGGGCTGACGCCGAACATCCCGGCCGCGGACTACGCCAGGGACCCACGCGCCAAGCGCATCGCCGCGGCGGCGCGAGCGCTGGTCGAGGCGCGCGACCGATTGGCTGAACCCAACCGAGCTGGTCGCGCGTATGCCGGAAGTCGTGCCCGGCTTCCCCGACCGGCTAGTGCCGAGGAATGCGGCGGCGCAGGCCGCTCAAGCGGCGGACCCTGACGGCGCTCTACAACATGCGCGGCACCCCGGAAGGCGCCTGGCTCGATACCCTGCACCGCGTCCTGGACGCGGCGGTAGCCGCGGCCTACGGCTGGCCGGAGGAGATCGGCGAGGACGACGCCTTGGAGCAGCTTCTGGCGCTCAACCACGCGCGCCGCGGCGATCCGCCCCTGATCGCGGCCAAGTGGGCAACCCGGCCCGGCCAGCGCGCGGCGGGGCCGGCCCGAAATTCAGAAACCGCTCAGTTCATGGGCCCGCCTGAGATGTCCTGATGCGCGCGCGTCCGGCAACCCTGGGGGCGGCCCAGCCACCCCGCTGCCCCCGGCCCGAATCCTCCGTACGCGCTGCGCCCCCTCCGGCCGGACTGTACGGGAGCCTGTCCCCGGACACGCTGCCGGAGGCGGACTGCGTCAGGTCTGGCGAAGGAGAACACCATCCGGTCGCCGTCCGCCGTCGCGTTCACGCCCAACGCACGCTGGAGCGCTGCCGCGAGGATTTCCGCATCCGACCGGCCTGTCTCCGGCATCTCGCCCACATCGCCGCTCTGGATCATGCGCCGCACCACCGCCGCGCCCGGCGCGCCAGTTCCACCGCGTGCACCTCAAGCACTGCGCGTGTAGCGCGGTCCCCCCCGCGCCGCCGCAAAGTCCACCGCCGCCGCCGCCATGATCGGTCCCTCCGCACGCCGACCGGGACCGACATCGTACCCGAAAGCTGTGTCCTGGTAGCCCGACCAGTGCCATGCGGCGCTGCGCGACGCCGCGGGACGGCGCAGGACACGGGGCAAGGACGGGCGACGTGGAGCGCCCTTGGCGCTGCAAGCGTCGGGCGGTCGCACCGGACCCACCCTACACCGGCCGGGCGCGGCACGTGTCGCTCGCGAGAAAGATCGGGATGTGTGGCAGACGCGACACGGACACGAGTTGTACCGTTCGCGTCGCCAGCTGGCGGCTTCTGTGGCGAAGCCGGCGACCTTGATGCTGCTACGGGGGGGACAGCGAGGGGGACCCTGGAGATGTCTCTTCTCCAAGGTCCTGATTTCCCTCAACTTTTCAGTGAGAAATGGCTCCCCGAGTAGGACTCGAACCTACGACCCAGCGGTTAACAGCCGCTTGCTCTACCGACTGAGCTATCGGGGATCAGCCGGGCGCCGCCTATAGCAAAGTGGCCGCGCCAGGAAAAGCCCGCCTCGCACACTGGCGGTCGCGCAGCGGTGGCGCTGGAGGTCCGGGGCGGAATTGAACCGCCGTAGAGGGTTTTGCAGACCCTTGCCTAGCCACTCGGCCACCGGACCGCGCCCGTTCGCTCGCCGCTGGCCTCCGCCCGCGTCTTCGACGGTCTCGGAGGAGATATCAGCCCCCGGTCGGTTCAGGTCAAGCGGCCCGCTCTGGTCTGACGCCGCTTCCCGGCCCCGGCTTGGCGCGCCCGCCGGCCACGGCCTATAGAGGCGCGAATTCCTCGGCAGGGGACGGCACGGCATGGACTACGCGGACGCGCGCAAGCGCATGGTGAACGGGCAGCTCCGGCCCAACAAGGTCACCGATCCCCGGTTGCTCACCGCGATGGGCACGATCCCGCGCGAGCGATTCCTGCCCGAAGGACCGCTGCGCGCCCGCGCCTATCTGGACGAGGATGTCCGCCTGCCCGGTCCGGCCGGCCGCGCCCTGACCGAGCCGATGGTCATCGCGCGTCTGATCCAGCTCGCCGCCCTGCGGCGCGGCGACCGGGTGCTGCTGCTGCCCGCCGGTACCGGCTACGCCGCCGCGGTGATGGCGGAGATGGGCGCGCGCGTCGTCGGGCTCGAATCGGACGAGGCGCTGGTTCGCACGGCGCGGGACGCGGTGGCGGAGATCGCCGGGGCGGAGCAGGCACGCATCCTCCACGCCCCCATCGAGCAGGGCCATGCCGCCGGCGCGCCCTACGACGTGATCCTGATCGAGGGCGAGGTGACGGAAGTACCTGACGCCCTCGTCGAGCAACTCGCCGAGGGCGGGCGCCTGGTCACCGTGCTGGCGCGCGAGGGGCGGGTCGGGCATGCGGTGCTCGGGCGGCGCATCGGCGGCTCCTTCACGCTGACGCCCGCCTTCGACTGCGCGATCACGCCGGTGCGCGAGTTCACCCGGGCTCCGGCCTTCGTGTTCTAGGGGGGAGTCGCACGCGCGCTGGCGCGGAACGGCTCCGGCGCGTAACCTGCGGGCGACGGAGGAGAGACACGACCGCATGCTGCGCCGTTGCCGCCGCCATTTCCGCCGCGCCCTCGCCGCCCTGCCCACCGGCAGCGCAGGAGGCCGCTGCGCCGCCCTCGCGCTGCCCGCGCTCCTCGCCGCTGCCGCCGTCGCCAGCGTGCCGGCCTCGGCGCAGACGCTGCAGGAGGCGCTGGCGTACGCCTATTCGAACAACCCGACGCTGCTCGCCGCCCGCGCCCAGCTCCGAGCGGTGGACGAGAACGTGCCGCAGGCGCTGGCCGGCTGGCGGCCGACGGTCGTGCTCTCCGGCGCCGCCGGATACGCCGAGGCGACGGCGCGCCAGCCGGCCGTCACGCCGGTCGCGCGCGACCGCTTCGGCAACGTGGTGGACCCGGGCGGCGTGCCGTTCTCGAACTACACGGACGTCAACCGCAACACGCTCAACCTCAACGCCACCATCACCCAACCGATCTACCGGGGCGGCAGGACGGTGGCGAGCACGCGGCGGGCCGAGAACCAGGTGCTCGCCCAGCGCGCCCGGCTGCTCGCGACCGAGCAGCAGGTCCTGCTCGACGCGGTCGCCGCCTATGTCAGCGTGATCCGGTTCCAGGAGGAGCTGCGGCTCAACATCAACAACGAGCAGGTGCTCATGCGCCAGCTCCAGGCGACGAATGAGCGCTTCCGGGTCGGCGAGATCACCCGCACCGACGTGGCGCAGGCGGAATCCCGCCTCGCGGGCGCGCGGGCGGCCCGCGCCCAGGCGGAGGGCCAGCTCCAGTCGGCGCGCGCCGTGTTCCTGCGGGTGATCGGCCTGGCGCCGCAGCGCCTCGTCCCGCCGCAGCCCCTGACGCCGCCCGTGCGCAGCCAGGCCGAGGCAGCCCAGCTCGCCGCGGTGAACAACCCCAACGTCGTGGCCGCGTTGTTCGACGAGGCGGCGGCGCGCGCCCTGGTGGACGTCCAGTTCGCGGCGTTGCTGCCCCAGGTTTCGGTGCAGGGGCAGGTGTTCCGGATCGACAACAACCTGCAGCGCGGCACTCGCCAGACCGGCAGCCAGGTGACCGCCAACGTGTCCGTCCCGCTCTACCAGGGCGGCGCGGAGCATGCGGCGGTCCGCCAGGCGCGCCAGCAGGTCCAGCAGGCCCGGCAGGTGGTGGACGACCAGCGCCGGACGGCGACCCAGCAGGCCACCTCGGCCTGGGAGACGCTGGTCAGCGCCCGCGCCCAGGTGGTCGCCAACCGCGCCCAGATCCGCGCCCAGGAGATCGCGCTGGACGGCGTGCAGCGCGAGGCGATCGTCGGCTCCCGCACCACCCTCGACGTGCTGAACGCCGAGCAGGAGCTGCTCAATGCGCGCGTCGCCCTGGTCCGCGCCCTGGCGGAGCTGGTGAACGCCTCGCATTCCCTGGCCGCCGCGGTCGGGCGGCATACGGCGCAGGACCTCGGCCTGCCGGTGCAGATCTACGACATGGAGGCCTATTACCGGGCGGTGCGCAACCGCTGGTTCGGCACGGGGGACTATTCGGGCGCGGCGGAGTCGCAGCCCGCGCCGTCGGCGCAGCAGGTGAGCGCCTCCGCGGCGGCCCCCCAGACGGCGGAGCGTCGCCGGCGGTGAGCAGCGGCGGCGGCAGCGGACGGGACCCGGCCGGGCGCGGCGGCGGTACGTCCCCGCCCGACCCGACGATGGAGGACATCCTCGCCTCGATCCGGCGCATCCTGAGCGAGGACGAGGCAGGCAGCGGAACTTCACCGGCAACCCCGCCGCCACCCGCTCCCCAGGCCGAGGAGCCGGCCGAGCCGCTGGCGCTGACCGAGGACATGCTGGTCGAGGCGCCGCCGGCGGAGGCAGGTCCCCCGCACGGACCGCACGCCGTCCCCGAACCCGCTCCCCCTGCGCCGAAGGAGGCCCCCGCCATGCCCGAAGCGCCGCCGCTGCGCGACAACGATGCCGCGGAGGAGCCGCAGGCCGCCCCCGGCGGGCCGGACAGCGGACGGCCGGAGTTGCTCGCTCCCGCCGCCGCAGCCGCGGCCGCCGCTTCGGTCAGCTCCTTGCTGCGCACCATCGCGGCCGAGCGGAACGCCGCGGTCGCGCGCGGCGGGCCGACCCTCGAGGATCTGGTGCGCGAGGAGATCCGCCCGCTGCTCAAGGAATGGCTCGACCAGCACCTGCCACCGCTGGTCGAGCGGCTGGTCCGCGCCGAGATCGAGCGGGTGGTCGGCCGCGCGCTGTCCTGACCTGACGCCGCCCCGACCTGACGCCGTGGCGGGCCGGGGGCCCGCCGCGCGGATGCCTGGCATCCACGGCGGCCCTTGACGGGGGGCGACCGGCGCGGAAGGGATGCGCGCCATGTCGGACCCCGCTGCGCAAACCTCGCCCCCAGACCTGTTGCCCAGGACCTTCGATCCGAAGGCGGCCGAAACCCGCATCTACGAGGGCTGGGAGCGCTCCGGCGCCTTCGCTGCCGATCCCGACAGCCCGGCGCGGCCCTTCACCATCATGATCCCGCCGCCGAACGTCACCGGCAGCCTGCACATGGGCCATGCGCTCGACAACACGCTGCAGGACATCCTGATCCGCTGGCGGCGCATGCAGGGGCGCGACGCGCTGTGGCAGCCCGGCACCGACCACGCCGGCATCGCGACGCAGATGGTGGTCGAGCGGCTGCTGGCGCAGGAAGGCAACCAGGACCGCCGCTCGATGGGGCGGGAGGCCTTCCTCAAGCGCGTCTGGGAATGGAAGGCGCAGTCGGGCGGCACCATCACGCGCCAGCTCCGCCGCCTCGGCGCCTCGCTCGACTGGCCGCGCGAGCGGTTCACAATGGACGAGGGCCTCTCCGCCGCGGTGCGCGAGGTCTTCGTCACCCTCTACAAGGAGGGGCTGATCTACCGCGACAAGCGGCTGGTGAACTGGGACCCGCAGTTCCAGACGGCGATCTCCGACCTCGAGGTCGAGAGCCGGGAGGTGAAGGGGCATCTCTGGCACCTCCGCTACCCGATCGAGGGTGAGCCCGGGCGGTTCATCGTGGTCGCGACCACGCGGCCGGAGACGATGCTCGGCGACACGGCCGTCGCGGTGCACCCGGAGGATGCGCGCTACCGTGACCTGGTCGGCAAGCGCGCGGTGCTGCCGCTGGTCGGCCGCGCGATCCCGATCATCGCCGACGAGTATTCGGACCCGGAGAAGGGCACCGGCGCGGTGAAGATCACGCCGGCGCACGACTTCAACGACTTCGCCGTGGGCAAGCGCCACGACCTGCCGATGCCGAGCGTGCTCGACGCCGAGGCGCGGGTGATGCTGGACGAGATCGCGCCGGAGATGCGCGCGGTGGAGGGCGTGGCCGATCCCGGATTCCTGCGCGGCCTCGCGGGCAAGGAACGCTTCGCCGCGCGCAAGGCCATCGTGGCGGAGCTGGAGCGGCTCGGCCTGGTCGAGAAGATCGAGCCGCACACGCACCAGGTGCCGCACGGCGACCGCTCCGGCGTCCCGATCGAGCCGCGGCTGACGATGCAGTGGTACGCCGACGCGAAGACGCTGGCGAAGCCCGCGATCGAGGCGGTGGAGACCGGCCAGACCGTGTTCGTCCCGCGCCAGTGGGAGAACACCTTCTTCGCCTGGATGCGCGACATCCAGCCCTGGTGCATCTCGCGCCAGCTCTGGTGGGGCCACCAGATCCCGGCCTGGTACGCGCCGGACGGCGAGGTCTTCGTCGAGCGCACGGAGGAGGAGGCGAAGGCCGCCGCGCGCGCGCATTTCGGCCGCGACGTTCCGCTCCGGCGCGACGAGGACGTGCTCGACACCTGGTTCAGCAGCGCGCTCTGGCCTTTCTCGACCCTGGGCTGGCCGCAGCGGACGAAGGAGCTCGCGCGCTACTACCCCGGCGACGTGCTGGTGACGGGCTTCGACATCATCTTCTTCTGGGTCGCCCGGATGATGATGATGGGCCTGCACTTCATGGGCGAGGTGCCGTTCCGCACCGTCTGCATCCACGGCCTGGTGCGCGACGAGCGTGGCCAGAAGATGTCGAAGTCCAAGGGGAACGTGATGGACCCCCTGGAGCTGATCGACGAGTACGGAGCGGATGCGCTGCGCTTCACCATCGCCGCGCTCGCCGGGCCGGGGCGCGACATCAAGCTCGGCCGCAAGCGTGTGGAGGACCACCGCGCCTTCGGCACGAAGCTGTGGAACGCCGCGCGCTTCTGCCAGATGAACGGCGTGCGGCCCGATCCGGCCTACGATCCCGCGAAGGCGACGACGCCGCTGGCGCGCTGGATCCTGGATGCCTCGAACGCCGCGGTGGCGGAGGCGAACGCGGCGCTGGAGGCATTCCGCTTCGACGAGTATGCGGGCGCCTGCTACCGCTTCGTCTGGAACACCTTCTGCGACTGGTTCGTGGAGTTCTCCAAGCCCGTGCTGAACGGGCCGGACGGGCCGGAGAAGGAGGAGGTTCGCGGCGCGGCGCAGCACGTTCTTGGCGTGATCCTGCGCATGCTGCACCCGGTGATGCCCTTCATCACGGAGGAGCTGTGGGACCGGCTCGGCTACGGGCCGGAATGCAGCCTGATCCGCGCGGAATGGCCGCGCCCGGTGGAGGTCGAGGGGGCCGAGGAGGCGCGGCGCGAGCTCGACTGGGTGGTGAAGCTGATCTCCGAGGTGCGCGCCGTGCGCTCCGAGATGAACGTGCCGCCGAGCGTGACCGTGCCGCTGCTCATGCAGGGCGCGCGCTCGGAGAGCCTCGAGCGCGCGCAGCGCTGGATCGAGGCGATCCGCCGCCTCGGCCGTGCGACGGAGGTGCGCGCCCTGGACGGCACGCCGCCGAAGGGCGTGGCCCAGGCGGTGGTGGAGGAGGCGACGGTGATGCTGCCGCTCGCCGATGTGATCGACCTCTCGGCCGAGCGAGTGCGGCTCGCGAAGGAGCGCGCCAAGGTCGCCGCCGAGGCCGAGAAGATCGCCGCCAAGCTCGGCAACGCCAGCTTCGTCAGCCGCGCGCCCGAGGAGGTGGTGGAGGAGAACCGCGAGCGCCTGGCCGCGGCGCAGGCGGAGATGGCGCGGCTGGACGCGGCGCTGGCGCGGATCGCGGAGTAGGGCGCGCACATCCCGCGCCGGGCGGGGAGGGCAGGCGGGCGCACCGCCACTTGTCCTCGCCGCCCGTCAGGCCGCTTCCGGAGCGGATCGCCGGGGGGCGTGAACGCTTGGAGGCGTGAATCCGCTTGCGGAACAACGCTTTGCGGCCGAATTCCGTTCCGCCTCGAACGCGACCCGCTGTAGCGTGGCCGCCCGCCGCGATGCCCCGCCGGGGCGTCCATCCAGGCGCGGCGCGGACGGGAGGCGCGTCCATGACGGAGCTGATCCGCATCGGCCAGCTCGAGATTCGGTTCCTCCGCACCAAGGACGAGACCGGCGGCGCCCTCGACATGTTCGAGTTCACCGTGCCGGCGGGCGCGAAGGTGCCGGTGCCGCACTACCATCGCGACTACGACGAGACGATCTATGGCCTCTCCGGCGTGCTCACCTGGACCCTGGACGGCGAGCGGCGCGAGGTCGGACCCGGCGAGACCCTCTTCATCCGCCGCGGTGCGGTGCATCACTTCACGAACCTGCACGCGGAGACGGCCCGCAGCCTCGCGGTCCTGACGCCGGGGCTGGTGGGGCCTGACTATTTCCGCGAGATGGCCGCGCTCGTCGTGCCCGGCTCCCCGCCGGACTTGGCGCGGGTCCGGGAGGTGATGCTGCGCTACGGGCTGGTGCCGGTACCGGGATAGGTCCGCCGCATCCGCCAGGCACCACCCGGGGCAGGGCCGGGGTTGCGCGGCCGGGCGCCCGGATTGCGCGGAAGGCTCGATCGGTCCTGCCACGGCGGAACCGGTATGACCGTACCGTTGGCCGCCGTATTACCCCCGGACCCGGGCGGGCACCCCCACCCCCGCCCAACCGCCTTGCCCGGCGCGCCGCCGCGCGCGAAGGTCCGCCTCAACGAACCCTGGGGACACCGCCGATGACGACCAGCACCAAGTGGGACAAGTCCAGACTGCCCAGCCGCCACGTGACCGTGGGACCGGAGCGCGCGCCGCACCGCTCCTACTACTACGCGATGGGCCTCACCGAAGAGGAGATCGACCAGCCCTTCGTCGGCGTCGCGACCTGCTGGAACGAGGCCGCGCCCTGCAACATCGCCCTCTCCCGCCAGGCCCAGTCGGTGAAGAAGGGCGTGAAGGAGGCCGGCGGCACGCCGCGCGAGTTCACCACCATCACGGTGACCGACGGCATCGCCATGGGCCATCAGGGCATGAAGGCCTCGCTCGTCTCGCGGGAGGTGATCGCGGACAGCGTGGAGCTGACGGTCCGCGGCCATTGCTACGACGCCCTCGTCGGCCTCGCCGGCTGCGATAAGTCGCTGCCCGGTATGATGATGGCGATGGTCCGCCTCAACATCCCGTCCGTGTTCATGTATGGCGGCTCGATCCTGCCCGGGAAGTTCCGCGGCAAGGACGTGACGGTGGTGGACGTGTTCGAGGCGGTCGGCCAGCACGCCGCCGGGAATATGTCCGATTCCGACCTGCACGAGCTGGAATGCGTCGCCTGCCCGAGCGCGGGCGCCTGCGGCGGCCAGTTCACCGCGAACACCATGGCGACCGTCTCGGAGGCGATCGGCCTCGCGCTCCCCGGCTCCGCCGGCGCCCCCGCGCCCTATGAGGACCGCGACCGCTGGGCGGTGGAATCGGGCAAGGCGGTGATGGAGCTGATCCGCCGCAACATCCGCCCGCGCGACATCGTCACCCGCAAGGCGCTGGAGAACGCCGCCGTCGTGGTCGGCGCCACCGGCGGCTCGACCAATGCCGGCCTGCACCTCCCGGCGATCGCGCACGAGGCCGGCATCCGCTTCACCATGGACGATGTGGCGGAGATCATGCGCCGCACGCCCTACATCGCCGACCTCAAGCCGGGCGGGAAGTATGTCGCCTTCGACGTGTACCGGATCGGCGGCATCCCGGTGATCATCAAGGCGTTGCTCGACGCCGGCCTGCTGCACGGCGACTGCCTGACGGTGACGGGCAAGACGCTCGCCGAGAACCACAAGGACGTGGTGTTCCCGACCGACCAGGACGTGGTCTATCCGGTGAGCCGCGCGATCTCGAAGACCGGCGGCGTCGTCGGCCTCAAGGGCAACCTCGCCCCGGAGGGCGCGATCGTGAAGGTCGCGGGCATGAAGACGCTGCGCTTCGAGGGCACCGCCCTCTGCTTCGACTGCGAGGAGGACGCCTTCAAGGCGGTCGAGGCGCGCGCCTACAAGCCCGGCGACGTCATCGTCATCCGCTACGAGGGGCCGAAGGGCGGCCCGGGCATGCGCGAGATGCTCGCCACCACCGCCGCGATCTACGGCCAGGGCATGGGCGAGCAGGTGGCGCTGATCACGGACGGCCGCTTCTCCGGCGCGACGCGCGGCTTCTGCATCGGCCATGTCGGGCCGGAGGCGGCGGTCGGCGGCCCGATTGCGCTGCTCCGCAACGGCGACCGCATCGTCATCGACGCCGAGAAGGGCACGATCGACGTGCTGCTGGACGATGCGGAGCTGGCCCGGCGTCGTGCCGAGTGGCGCCCGCGCAAGACGGACTACAATTCCGGCGCGCTGTGGAAGTATGCCCAGACCGTCGGTCCCGCCTATCTCGGCGCGGTGACGCATCCGGGCGCCGCGGAGGAGACCCACGTCTACGCCGACCAGTAGGGATGGCGACGCGGCGGCGGCGTCACCACCCGCCGCCGCCCTGCCGCACGCCGCCGAGGTGATCGAGATCCTCGGCGGCGGGGCGCGCGGCGCATACCGCTTCGCTGCCTGGCCGAATCGCGAGGTGCCGGCCGGCGGCTCGGGCCTCTACACGATCTGGCACGAGGACGGCCGCTTCCTCTATGTCGGCCTCGCCGGTGCCGGCGGCGGCTCCGGCGGGCTCTACGGGCGCCTGAAGAGCCACGCCTCCGGCCGCCGTAGCGGTGACCAGTTCTGCGTTTACGTCGCCGACCGTCTTGTCCTGCCGCTGCTCTCGCGCGCGGAGATCGAGAGCATCGCCGCGGGCCGCATCCCCTTCGACGCGCTGCTCCGCGCCTACATCCGCCGCCGCCTGCTCTATCGATTCGCTCCGCTGGCGAGTGCCAGCGAGGCACGTGGCCTCGAAGCGAGCTTGCGCCGTGGGGCCTGGCGGCACGGCCCGCCACTGCTGAATCCGGATCCCGGCGCTGCCGCGGTTTCGCCGCGCGCTCCGTCACGTGATGGCGGTTGAGGATGGCGCTCCGTGTCTCCCCCGGTCCACGCTAGACTGCATGCTGTCACTGCCGCGCCGATTCGCGTGCGATCCCGGCCCGCCGGTGCGGCCGCTTCGAGGATGGGTGGGTGGCATGACCCTGCGTAGCAGCAAGGCCTTGGTCCTGTGCCTCATCGCCGGCCTGGGGCTCGGCGGCTGCGTGTACGATCCGGTGGTCGCCCCTCCGCCTGTCTACGCCGCGCCGCCGCGCCCCGTGGTCGTCGCGCCGCCTCCTCCGCCTCCCCCTGTGGTCGTACGGCCTGCGGGGCGCCGGGTCTGGGTGCCGGGTCATTACAACTGGCGTGGGCGCTGGGTCCCCGGCCACTGGGAGTGGCGATGACCTGAGGGGGTGGGCTTGCGGCCAGCCGGGCGGACTGGCGCCGGCCCCTCCGGATGTGACATGCCTGCAGGCAGGCAGCCGGCTGCCCCGGCATCGCCTTGGCGTCGCCCTGCTCCCGCCCCAACCGCCCGCCATGCGAAGCACGTCCCGTGGCCGAGGTGCCGCGGCGGCCTCGCGGCGCAGGCGTGATGGCTGAAGGACCTGCTGACGCCGCCGTTGGCCGAGGCCGCCGCATCCCGGCCAACGGGAGGAAGGAGGTCGGCGCCATGATTGCCCTGCGTCGCGTCGTTTCCCTGATGCTGCTCGCCGGTGGGCTCGCGGGCTGCGTGGTCTACCCCGACGGGACGGTGGCGCCGGTCGCGGCGGTGCCGCCGCCCGCCACCACGGTCGCGATCGGCGTCGGACCGGCCTGGGGCGGCTATTACCGGCCCTGGGGCGGGTATTACCGGCCTTGGTGGGGTGGTTATTACTACCGCCCCTGGCGTGGATACTACCGGCCCTATCCCTATCGCCGCTGGTAGCGACGGTGCCGGCGCCGCGCTCTTGCCCGCCGCATGACCATTGCGATCGCAACCCAATCAGCCGCGTTGCGTTTCGTGGCTAGCGCACCCCTGCGCCGCTGCCCCCTCGCGCCTGGAGAGGAAGGGCATGCCCGGCGCGACAACATCAGGAAGGCCGAATGATGTCGTACTCCGCCAGACGAACCCGTTCCTTCTCGCGCCGTGGCCTCGCCGGCCTCCTGCTGCGGGCGACTGCCCTGGCGACCGTACCGGGGCTGATGGCCATTGGTCCGGCGCACGCGCAGCCCGGATTCTACCCGCCGCCCGTGCCGCCCCCACGGCCGGATCGCCCCTTCGGCCGCCCACCCGGCCCGCGCTATGTGTGGCGGCCGGGACACTGGCGCTGGGACGGACGCCGCTATGTCTGGGTCCCGGGCGGTTGGGTCATCCGGCCGCGTCGCCGCACCTGGCACAACGGACGCTGGGTGCGGCGCGGCGGCCGTTGGGTGTGGATCGAGCCCGGCTGGTACTGACCCGCTCCACGGCGGCGCCAGCGATCGTCACGCACTCGTCACTCGTCGGGCGTGCCACGATGGGCGCGCTCGACGGTTGTGCAGGCGCATCGGTCCACATCGAGGAGCCCCCCGGATGCGCGATTTCGTTTCCTTGTTTCGCGGCGTCGGCGTCGCCGCCGCGATCGCCAGCGCGGCCTTCGGCCTCGCCGCCTGCACCTATGTCGAGCGGACGCCTCCCTCGGCTACCGTGGTCACGCCGTCACCCCAGCCGACAGTGGTGGCGCCGGCGGCGCCTGCGCCGACGGTGACGGTGCGTCCGTCCTACTGATCCTTCGTGAGCGGCAGCCGGTCGGCCGGCGGTCGGCGGACATTCGCTCGCCCGTCCGCCGCCGGCCACCGCGGAAGGCTGCGCACCAGGGCCGCACCGGAGTCGGCCCAGCCCCCGACGGCGGCGGCCGGTTGTGTATGTCGTGGCCTGACGCAGAGACGGCCTGCTGGCCGACCTTGCCTGTGTCAGTGCTTCAGCGCAGCGTGCACCAGACCGGGGCGTGGTCGCTCGGCTGCGGCTCGACGCGCGGCTCGATGTCCACTCCGCAGCCGGAGAGCCGCTCGGCGAGCTCCGGGCTCAGCAGGATGTGGTCGATCCGCAGGCCGCGGTTCTGCTCGAAGGCGGGGCCGTAGTCCCAGTAGGTGTAGAGCGTCTCGTGCGGGTGCAGGGCGCGCAGCGAGTCGGTCAGGCCGAGATTCAGCAGGGCGCGGAAGCGTGCCCGCACTTCCGGGTGCACCAGCGCGTCGGTCGGCGGAAGGGCGCCCGGGGCGAGGTCCTCCTCCGTCGGGCAGACATTGAAGTCGCCGAGGAGCGCGAAGGGCAGGAAGGCGTCGAGCCGCGCCTGGGCGAGGTCGATCAGCCGGTCCATCCATCGCAGCTTGTAGGCGAAGCCCTCGGCGCCGCCGGAATTGCCGTTGGGCAGGTAGATGCCCGCGGCGCGGAGGCCGCCTTCGGCCTCGACCTCGATGTAGCGGGCCTGGAGGTCCTCCGGATCGCCCGGCAGCGTCTCGGCCACCACCTTGAAGGGGATGCGGCCGAGCACGGCCACGCCGTTGCGCCCGCCGGACTGGCCGACGGCATGGACGCGGTAGCCGAGCGCCTCGAATTCCAGCTTCGGCAGCTCCTCGGCCCGGCAGCGGGTCTCCTGGAGGAAGAGGAGGTCGGGCTTCTGGCGCTCAAGAAAGCGGTGGACATGGCCGGCGCGCTGGCGCACCGAGTTCACGTTGAAGCTTGCGAGATGCACGTGCGGCGCGCCCTAGGCCGGCACGGCAGAACGCTGCGGGGGCAGTGCTCCGTCCCTCACGCGGGCGCGCCCTCAGCCGAGGCTGAACGAGGCGCCGCAGCCGCAGCCGCTGGTCGCCTGCGGATTCCTCACGGCGAAATGCGAGCCGATCAGCTCCTCCTGCCAGTCCAGCTCCGAGCCGGCGAGCAACTCGAGCGAAACCGGATCCACGAACACCCGGGCGGGTCCGGCCTCGACCACCAGGTCGTCGGGCTGCGGCGCGTCCTCCAGCTCGAAGGTGTACTGGAAGCCGCTGCACCCGCCGGCGACGACGGCGAGGCGCAGCCCGGCCTCCGGGCGGCCCTGACCGGCCGCGATCTCGGCGATCTGCGCGCCGGCGCGGGGGGTGACGCGGAAAGGGATGGGGTTAGCAGCGGTGCCGTCTGGCATCGTGTCCAGTCTCCTCGGATGGAAAGATAGGCGAGGAGGGCGCCGGTTTCCAACCGCGCCGGGCCGGGGCGCGATCCGGGCTCGGCGGGGCGGGCAGGCGCGGCGCCGAGTTGCGATGCCACGTCCCTGGTGCTACGGGCCGCGCCGCCATGCGCCTCGCACCCTTTGCGGTCAGGCCGGAAACCTCGCGCGGGCGGCTCTATCCGGAGCCTGGCGGCGATTCGCGCTCGCCCTTCCAGCGCGACCGCGACCGGATCATCCATTCCACCGCCTTCCGCCGCCTGCAGTACAAGACGCAGGTCTTCGTCTACCACGAGGGCGACCACTTCCGCACTCGCCTGACCCACTCGATCGAGGTGGCGCAGATCGCCCGCTCCATCGCGCGCGCCCTGGCGCTGGACGAGGACCTCGCGGAGGCGCTCGCGCTCGCCCATGATCTCGGCCATCCGCCCTTCGGCCATGCCGGGGAAGAGGCGCTGAACGCGGCGATGCGGCCCTATGGCGGCTTCGACCACAACGCGCAGAGCCTCAAGGCCGTCACCGCGCTGGAGACGCGCTACGCCGGCTTCGACGGGCTCAACCTGACCTGGGAGACGCTGGAGGGCCTCGCCAAGCACAACGGCCCGCTGCGCCGCCCGCCGCCCTACATCGCCGAGTACGACAAGAAGCACCCGCTCGACCTCACCACCCATGCGAGCGCGGAGGCGCAGGCGGCGGCGCTTGCCGACGATATCGCCTACAACAACCACGACCTCGACGACGGGCTGCGGGCGCGGCTGTTCACGCTCGAGGAAGCGGCGGCGCTGCCGCTGGTCGGCGAGGCGCTGGAGGAGGCGCGCGCCGCGGCGGGGCCGACAGCACCGCCCGACCGGATCGCCAGCGAGACGATCCGGCGGGTGATCAACCGGATGGTTCTCGACGTCATCGCCGAATCGCGCCGGCGCCTGGAGGCGCTCGCGCCGCGCAGCGTGGACGACGTGCGCGCGGCGGACCAGCCGGTGGTGGCGTTCTCGGACGCGATGGCGGCGATGAACCAGGCGGTACGGGAGTTCCTGTTCAACCGCATGTACCGCCACTGGCGCGTCAACCGCACCATGGCGAAGTCGAAGCGCGTCGTGCAGGTGATGTTCAGCCTGCTGCACGGCGGGCCGCAGATGCTGCCCCCCGAATGGCGCCGCCGCGCCGGCGAGGCGGGCAGCCCGGAGGCTGCGCAGGTGGTGTGCGACTACATCGCCGGCATGACCGACCGCTTCGCGCTGGAGGAGCACCGGCGCATGACCGACCCGGACATCCCGGGCTGAATTTGAACGGGCCGGCGGTGCGGATGTGCGGCCGGCCGCTGCCTGCGCCAGCCTCGGCGCGGATGGATGTCGCGCACGGCATTGCCGGCTCGTCGCGAGCACGTGCCGATGCAGCAGGGGCGCGCGGCCCGGCGATGGCCAGCGCGGCGCGGTGATCAGCGGCACTTGGCGGGCATGTCGTTCGTCGCGCGCTGCGGTGCGGGCAACCTGTTGGTGGCCTCAGCGGGAGAGCACGCTCCGCAGCGCATCGAGGCGTGACATGTCGAATGGGTGTGTCGGAACCAGCCAGCCGCCCTCGTCATGCTCGTTCCAGGCATAGATCAGCGCGGCGCGTGCCCGCGCCGCACGCGGATGGCGCTCGATCCAGTCGAGGCAGCGGCGCATATGCGCGGCCAGCTCCTCTGGCCGCGGCATCCGGTAGAAGCGGTCGAGCCCGACGCCGGGGCGCTGCTCCGCTTCCCATGGCACGGGATTCTCGACGCGCGGTCGGCGGTCCCACCCCGTCATGACGGTGGGCACGACCTCGAGGCCGGTCGCCGCCATCTCGTCCCATCGGCGTTCCGCGACCGCCGCGAGCTCTGCATAGGGTGCGCCGGCGGCGCGCGGATCGGCGATCGCGTAGGCGCCGAGCGCGTCCGCCCCGAGCGCAGCGGCGAGGTGCGCCCCGGGATCCGGGCGCTCCATGAGGACGATGTAGGGATCTCCCGCGCCACTCTCCCGTGCCCGCTGGCGGAAGGTGGACACGGCCACGCGCACCCCGTCGAGGCCGCCCCAGAGCTCCACCACCCGGGCCTTCACGAAGCCCAGGAAGTAGAGCGGCCGGCCGTCCAGCACGCGGACGTAATCCGCGTGCCGGAGCAGCTCGACATGGTGCTCGAAGGCGTCGGAGAACCGTCCCGGACGGCCGCCCCACCACAGCCCGGGTTGGGTGATGATGCAGAACCGCAGGCCTCTCCGGCGCTGGCTCGAAAGGTACAGGTTCAGGCCGGCCGACATGGGATGCTGGCGCGCGTAGGCGCAGAAGGCCCAGTAGTCCAGGCCGGCATTGGTCGCGAGCTCGATCTCGCGATCCATGACCTCCTGCGTGCCGCCATCGATGACGATGGACCCGTCCTGCTCGATCCGGCTGAAGAACGGCAACCGGTACCGGTACTGGCTCGGCGAAAGGCTGCGGACGACGGCGCGCGTCGTCGCCGCCGTCGGCATTTGCCACGCGTCCCACCGTATCGCGCCGACGAGGGGCGGCCGGCTAGCCTGTCCTACCGCGGCACGAGACGGGACCACATGGGCCGTAACGAATGCGGCGGCCGCCCGGCCAAGCAGGGCACGGCGGGAAAGGCGCGCGACGAGCAGAGCGGATCGGGTGCGTGCCATGCCGTGTCGGCTCGTCGGATTCGTTATGTAACGCACGATGTCGCGCACGGCGGCGCGACCGCGCGGTTCCTGCATCGCTCTGCCTCGTGTGCGGCTAAGGCGTCCGCAATCAGGTCGCGCAGCCGATCGGCTACCGCGTCAAGGTCGCGGATGCGATAGTCGTAGAAGCGGGTGCCGCGGGCTGACTCCACGGGTACATCCTCAACCGCACCCGGCGGCAGGAACAGCGGCGCACGTCCGACTTCGGTCAGGAACGAACCGCCCTCGATGGTCTGAAGCTGCGCGGTCGGCCCATGCACGACCCCCCCGGCGTCGGTGAAGAAGCCGAGCTTGTGCTGCAACGTGCCGACATGGGCCAGGTAGGCGTCAATCCCCGCGAGGTGGGCCAGGGATTCCCGGATGGAAAGGCCGATCACATTGCCGGCAACAGCGCCTGGCGGGAGGGCGTCGGCGACCGCCTGAGCCAGTGCCATCTCGTTGCGGATCGGCTGCAGATAACGCGGGGAAAGGGCGGTCGCGACGCTGGATCCCCCGGCGACGAGTTCCGATTCCGGGAACACCCACCCGTCCAGCACGATGCGGAGGCCGGGAAACGCCGGCGACAGGCGCGCGAAGATTCCGGCTACGGCCTCCGGCAGGTTGACGCAGCGCCTCCCCGTAGCGCGTACCGTCACGGCAAGCAGCGCCCCCTCCCGGCCGGTGGCCGCGGATGCGCTCGGGCACTTCCGCAAGATGCGCTCGCGGAGTCGCGCCTGAAAGACATTCGAGCCGATCTTAAACAAGCGGCTGCGCGGCGACCGCAGGAGCTCCTGGGAAACCGCCCAGCGGTCCCGGAAGCGCCGGATTCGCCCTCGTGTCTCCGGGAACAGCGTCTCGGTCGGCCCGAAGAACTCCACGCCGCAGAGCCAGATCTCATCAAGCTGGTCCAACAGGCCGAGGTCGACAAGCCGTTGCAGCCCGCTGAGGTGGTTGATGAGCTGGTGGCCGAAGTTTGTCTGCATGTCGAGCAGACCGATGGCCTCCGCCGCGCACGGCAGGTGATTGCAGTCGTGCTCAAGTATCGGCCGCGCTACCTCGATCGTGGAAAGCAGGGACTCGAGGACAGGTGGGGCGAGATGCTGTGAGTAGTCGTAGATCAGGCAGTCCTGCTCCGGGAGGAAGACATGCGTCGGCCGTCCGTAGGTGCTGAAGATGCAAATCCAGAACTCCTTTCCTGCCCGGCTCCGGAACGCATAGAACAGCGGCAGCATCTCGAAGGGCAGGCTGCCGCGCGACGGGTTGGCGAAGACGGCCCGTGCTGTCGCCGGCTCGCCCGCCCAGGGATCCGGACACCAGAACGCGCCCGCGGCGATTGCATCCATGGATTGCATCCATGGTCGTGGCCGCAGCGCGATACTCGCGCTCGGCGAAGCGCCGGGCCATCGCTGGCATGCCCTCGCGCAAGGCCGGCGGGAATGGCGCGGACTCCGGTCCGAGGAAGATTCTGGAGAGGGCGGAATGGGACAGCCCGCGTCCGGCCAAGCTGGCGTCGGACTCGCTCTGGAACCTGACGAGATCGGTCATGAGCGGCACCCGGGTCGCGACCGGGCTAGACGGCGGTGAGGCAAGCCGAACTCCTCAGCATCTGCCAAAGGATGCTGCCGATGTGGCGGGTAGGCGCCTCGCGGCAATTGGACGATAACCGGCCGGCCGCGCAGGCACCTCGGTCACGCGGTCAGCGCCGGCGCGAGCTCGGCATTCGCGCCCGCATCCGCTTCCGGCCCCTCGCCTGCGGAGGCGCTATCGAGCCCGTTGCGGGCGAGGAACAGCCGCCATTCCATCAGCAGGCGCGGGAATTGCTGCACGAAGGGCCGATAGTCGCAGGCGAGGAGGCGCTCCACCGTCTCCTCGGCCGGCACCGGGCGTTCCAGGAGCAGGTGCGGCACGCGCAGCAGCTCGCACAGCTCCCGCG
>ERZ777003.1577-NODE-1577-length-32712-cov-6.800778_pt1 | contig 32712 bp, 33 predicted proteins | sample MGYA00374956_ERZ777003 | MGnify/ENA primary metagenome ERZ777003 (study PRJEB29302, sample SAMN06268252) | bioreactor metagenome | isolation source: Joint BioEnergy Institute, California, USA | place: USA:Joint BioEnergy Institute, California, USA | collected... | reverse complement strand
GAGCCGCTCGCGCATCGCGGCGATCAGCTCGAACTCGTCGCGCTGCGCGGTCAGGGTCTCGGGTTGACGCCGCCGGCCTGGTTGCCGCCCTGGCCGCCGCCGCCCTGGTTGTTGCCCCCGTTGGGCGGGCCCTGATTCTGCGGGTTGGGAGCGGGGCCCTGGCCTGCGCCGGGGGCGTAGAGCTCCGGGTCGTAGTTCGCGTCGTTCGGGTTCGGCTGATCGTTGTCGTCGTCGCCGTCCGTCGTCGTCGTGGTGGGCGCGGTGGTGGTCGTCGTCTCGTCGTCGTTGGCCCGCGCGGTGTGCTCGCTGTAGAAGCTCGAGAGGTCGGCCGGGTTCTGCGGCTCCGGGAAGTCGTTGCACTTGTTCCCGATCGCGACCATCATGAAGTCGTGCCAGATCGGCGCCGAGAGGTCGGCGCCGTAGCCGGGCAGCGGGATGCGCGCATCGGGATTGCCGGTCCACACGGCGGTGGAGATCTCGGGCGTGTAGCCGACGAACCACGCGTCGGACTGCTGCTCCGTCGTCCCCGTCTTGCCCGCAGCCGGGCACGGGATGTCGCAGCAGCTCGCGGTGCCGTAATCGAGCGTCCCCTTCATCACGTCCGCGACCGTGTAGGCGACGCCGTCGGAGATCACCCGGTTGCCCTCTTCGTCCACGGGCTCGTCGACGTCGCCGTTCGGGAACTCGACCCGCTTGATCGCCGTCGGCTTGTGGTGGACCCCGCCGTTGGCAAGCGTCGCGTACGCGTTCGACATCTCGAGCACGGAGACGCCCTCGGTGAGGCCGCCGAGCGCCTCGGCCGCGTACCCGCCGAGCTTGGTGGTGATGCCCATCTTCTTGGCCATCTCCGTGAAGTTCTCGGGCCCCACGTCGATGCCGAGCTGGGCGAAGACCGTGTTCACCGAGTTCGCGGTCGCCTGGCGCAGGCTCATCGACCCGCTGCCGCCGCCGCTGACCGTCCACGGCTGCCCGTACTGGCCGTCCGGGTGCAGGGTGATCGTCCCAGGCGCCGGGTAGTACGTCGAATCCGGGTCGATGCCCTGATCGACCGCGGTCGTCAGCACGAACGGCTTGAAGGACGATCCGGGCTGGCGCTTGCCCTGGGCGGCGAGGTTGAAGACACGGTTGTCGTACTCCTCCGAGGAGGCCATCGCGATGATCTCCCCGGTCTTGGTCCGCGTCGAGACGAGCGCGTTCGCGGCGCCGGTGACGGGGTGCGCGGCGATCGCCTGCTCCGCCGCCTCCTGCAGGCGCGGCTCGAGCGTCGTATAGACCTTGAGCCCGCCCTTGCGGACCGTCTCGACCCCGTAGCGGTCGATGAGCTCCTGCTGGACGTAGTCGAAGAAGTACTGCTGCTTGCGCTCCTCGTAGCGGTAGCCGCGCTCGAGGCCCAGCCCGCTCGCGAGCGCCTTCTCGTACTTCGCGTAGGGGATGTAGTCCTGCTCGTAGAGGGCCTTGAGCACCTGCGCGCGGCGCTGCTCGGCGCCGGCCGGGTTGAGGAACGGGTTGTAGTCCGTGGGCGCCTGCGGGAGGCCGGCGAGCAGGGCCGCCTCACGGAGGTTGAGATCCGAGACGTGCTTGTTGAAGAAGACCTGCGAGGCGGCTTCGACGCCGACCGCGGTGCTCCCGTTCACGGTCCCGTAGGAGGCGGTGTTGAGGTAGGCCTCGAGGATCTCCTCCTTCGAGTACTTCTCCTCGTACTCGCGCGCCATCTCCGCCTCGATGATCTTGCGCTCGATCGTGTCCTCCGGGTTCTCGAGGTAGAGGTTGCGCACGAGCTGCTGGGTGATCGTCGAGGCGCCCTGCTTCACCTCGAAGCCCGCCTCGATGTTCTCGAGCGCCGCGCGGACGATCGCCATGTAGTCCACGCCGTCGTGGCTCCAGAAGTTCTCGTCCTCGATCGCGATCGTCGCATCCTGGAGGATCTTCGGGATCTCGTCCAGCTTCACCGGCTCGCGGTTCACGTCGGACTGCACGTAGCCCAGGCTCGACCCGTCGGCCGCGAAGACCTCCGAGTTGGCACCGCTCTGAAGCGGCTTCAGGGTTTCGATCGAGGGCGCGGAGGAAGCAACGTCAAGCGCCCAGATCGCCGTGCCTCCCGCGGCGGCTGCTCCGATCGCGAGAAAGGCGGCGAAAACGAACGCGACCTTCTTCCCTACCGAGCCCCGCGACCGCCGATGGCGTCTGCGTGCTCGCTGACTCATGAGCTCGCAAAGAGGGTAACGGGGTCACCCCAGCAGCTTGGCCTCCCGCAGGGCCCGGTGGGCGCGTTCTCGCAACGCGGACTCCTCGCCGGGATCGCGGGTCCCCTCGAGGCGGCGCGGGCCGTGGACCACGACGCGAACCCCGTCGGGCGTCATCTCCGCGATCTCGACAGCGGAGGGCTCGAGCGGCGAGAGCACCTCGCGCACCTTGCCGAGGTCGGTCGCGGGCGGCACCCACAGCGAGACCGCCGAAGGCGCGGTGCGATCGCCGGTCGAGCGGTTGATGACCACGCTCGTCACCACCGTCTCGTTCGGGACGATCACCATCCGCCCGTCGTGCGTGTTGATGTAGGTGTGCGAGAGCGTCAGGTCCTCGACGCTGCCGGTCTCGTCGGCGATCGTGACCGTGTCACCGATGCGGATCGGCTGTGAGACCGCGAGCTGGATGCCGGCGAGCGGGTTCGCGATGAGGGCGCGGGCGGCGACGCCGAGGACGATGCCGACGACGGCGCTCGAGGCGAGCAGGCCCGTCGCCAGCTTGTCCAGCTCGTCGAACTGGCTCAGCGCGATCGCCAGGCCCACGACGATGATCAGGGTGAAGACGAGCCGGCGGATCAGGCGCAGCCGGGTCTGCGCGGCGCGCGAGATCCCGCCGTCCCCCACCCGGGCGGCGACCCGCCCGGCGCGCGTGATCACGAACCGGTCGATGACGAACGCGAGCGTGATCGCGACGGCGAGGACGATCGACGCGGCGATCCACTCGCCGCTCGTGGCCGCGATTGTCAGGAACGCCGATTCCATGGGCACGATCCTGCCACCCTTGCCCCCGCGATGACGAGCGCCGTCTTCCTCGATGCCCTCGGGACGCTCGTCGCCCTGGAGCCGCCCTGGCCGCGGCTGGCCGCCGCGCTGGGCGTCGGCGAGGCCGAGGCCGAGCGGGCCTTCCGGGCGGAGATGTCCTACTACCGCGACCACGCGCACGAGGGCGCCGACCCGGCTTCGCTCGCCGCCCTGCGCGAGCGCTGCGCCGAACTGCTCTCGCGCGAGCTCGGCCGCGCGGTTTCGGTCGAGCAGATGATGGATGCGATCCGGTTCCGCGCCTTCGACGACGCGGAACCCGCCCTGCGCGAGCTGCGCTCCCGGGGCCTGCGCCTCGTCTGCGTCTCGAACTGGGACATCTCGCTGCCCGAGGTGCTCGAGCGCTGCGGGCTTGCGCCGCTTCTCGACGGCGTCGTCACCTCGGCCGGGGTCGGCGCGCGCAAGCCGGACCCGGCGATCTTCACGGCTGCCCTCGAGCTTGCCGGCTGCGGCGCCGACGAGGCCCTCCACGTCGGCGACACACCGGACGAGGACGTCGCGGGCGCCGCGGCGGCGGGCATCCGCAGCCTCCTGATCGATCGCGACGGCGGCGGCGATGTCGCCTCGCTCGCCGAGATCGGGCAGCATCTGCAGCCGTGAGCGAGCCGCCCCCGATCGTGCCGCCGCCGGACCCGGTCTCCGCGGCTGCCCCGAGCGCCCGGAAGGGCGCGCCCGGATGGTGGGGCGCAGCCCGGGCCTTGGCCGGGCTCGGCGTCCTGCTCGTGCTCACCGCGCTCGCGTCGGGCATCGTCGCCGGGATCGACGGCGGCGAGATCGATTCGCTCGCCGCGAGGCTGAGCGTCCAGGCCATCCTCGCGCTCGCGTTGGTAGGGGTCGCCTACTGGATCGCCCAGGCCCAGGCTGCGGAGTCCGGCGAGACACCGTTCGAGTGCCTGGGGCTGCGGCGGCCGGTGCGCCCGGCAATCAAGCTCTCGGTCCTCGCCTACGTCGCCTACATCGCCTGTGCGATCGTGGTCTCCTCGCTGCTCGACCCCGAACAGGAGGACATCACCCGGGAGCTCGGCTTCGACGAGGGAACGCTCGGCGCGATCGCCGCGGGAATCCTGATCGTCGTCGCCGCCCCGATCAGCGAGGAGGTCTTCTTCCGCGGCCTGCTCTTCTCGGGCTTTCGCCGCAGCGGCGGGTTCATCATCGGCGCGGTCGCGTCGGCCGGGATCTGGGGGCTCTTTCACTACACCGGCCCCGACTCGTGGCCGGTGATCCTGCAGCTCTCGATCTTCGGGGTGATCCTCGCCTGGCTCTATGACCGCACCGGTTCGATCTGGCCCCCGATCGCCGTGCACGCGGTCAACAACGCGATCGCGTTCAGCGTGCTCGCCTCCTCTTGAGGGGGGACCAGGTCGCGTAAAGGTGTGACGCGCCTGCCACAATGGCGCGCGATGAAGCTCCGCCCGAAGGCCGCGCTCGCCGCGCTCGCCGCCTCCACCACGCTCCTCGTCCCGACTACCGCGCTCGCGCAGGACCCCGAGAATCCGGGTGGCGGCGACCAGCCGCCCGCGGAGGTGAAGCCCAAGCCGGCGAAGCTCAACGTGAAGCTCAAGGGCGTCAAGAACGGCAACGCCAAGCTGGGCGAGCGGATCGGGATCATCGGCACGGTGACGCCGTTCGTCGAGGCGGCGCGCGTCGAGGTACGGCTGATCAAGAACGGCGACACGGTGCTCGAGCGCACCCCGCGCATCCAGCAGGTGCAGGGCAAGAACTTCGGCCGCTTCAAGCTCCGCACCAAGCCGCTGATGGAGGCCGGCAAGTACCGCGTGCGCGTGAAGAAGGAGGCCACCGAGGCGCAGGAGGGCGGCCAGGGCGACTCCGGCGTCTTCAAGCTCCGCTTCCCCGACCTCGACCCGGGCGACAAGGGCCCGGAGGTCAAGCTCTTCAACGAGCTGCTGCGCAAGCAGGGCTACTTCAACACCGACAAGAGCAAGTACGGATCCCACACCGAGCGGGCCGTGATGGCTTTTCGCAAGGTGAACGGGATGGCGCGCAACTTCCAGGCGACGCCCCAGATCTTCGAGATGCTCGCCGCCGGCAAGGGCGCGTTCAAGCTCAAGTACCCGGGCGCCGGCAAGCACGTCGAGGTCGACATCAGCCGGCAGGTGATGGCCCTCGCCGACGACGGCAAGGCCAAGTACGTCTTCCACGTCTCGACGGGCGCCGCGGCGACACCGTCGGATCCGGGCGGCTTCCGCTTCTACCGCCGCGAGCCCGGGTTCAACAGCCTCGGGATGTACTACTCCGTGTACTACAACCGCGGCGAGGCGATCCACGGGTACAAGTCGGTGCCGCCCTACCCGGCGAGCCACGGCTGCATCCGCAACCCGATCCCCGACTCGAAGTTCATCTACGACTGGGTGAGCATCGGGGACCGGATCTGGGTCTACCACTAACTACTGCCGCCGGCTTGCTCTGCTCCCGCCGGAGGGTCTGAAGTGGACGCCCGCGAGACGCTGATCCAGGAGCTGCGCGAGCACGCGCTCGTGATCGGCGAGGTCACGCTCTCGAGCGGGGCGAAGGCGCAGTACTACGTGGACGCGCGGCGGGCGCTCCTGCGGCCCACCGGCTTCCTCGCCGCGGGCGAGCTGCTCGCCGAGGCGGCGCGGGACGTCGGCGCGGTCGCGGTCGGCGGCCCGGTGATGGCGGCGATCCCGCTCGCATGCGCCGCGATCGCGGTCCCCGGCGGCAGCGACCTGCGCGGCTTTTTCGTGCGCAAGGAGCGCAAGGCGCACGGGCTGCAGCGCTGGGTCGAGGGACCGGTGGAGCCCGGCGAGCGCGTCCTCGTCGTCGAGGACACGGTTACGACCGGTGGCTCGACGGTGGCGGCGATCGAGCGGATCCGCGAGGAGGGTCTGGAGATCGCCGGAGCGGTCTGCATCGTCGACCGGCTCGCGGGCGGCGCGGAGGCGATCGCCGCCGCGGCAGACGCGCCCTTCCGCGCGCTGACGACGATTGACGACGTCTATCCCGAGCGCCCGGACCGCTAACGGGCCGCGCCCCGCGGCGGCTGCGTCCGCAGCGTTGAGACCACGCGGTCGGCGATCCGCCGAGCCGCCCGCGAGCGCTTGTCGGCGTTGGCGGCGATCAGCACGGTGACGCTCACCGCACCCTCGCGCCGCAGGACGACGACGGTCAGGTCCTGCTCGACGCCGCTTGCCGCGCTGCGTGCGTTGGCGTCCGCCTCGTAGGCGACGTACTCGTGCTCGAGCTCGCGCGGCTCGCTCGGGTCCGGCGCCCGCTCGAACCCGGGGAGCGAGGCGAGCGTGCGCGTCGCGGCGTCCGCCGGGTCGACGGAGAGCGCCTCGGTGGTGCGGTCGGCGGCGATGCTGAGCACGACGAGGCCGTCGTAGGAGCGCACCTCGGTGGTGGTGCCGTGGTTGCGGGCCTTCCAGCCCGGCGGCAATCCGAAGGTGAAGCCGCCGCCGCGGTTCGTGTGGACCTCCCACGCCTTCGGCAGCTGCGGAACCGAGTCGGCCTTCTCGGCCTGGCGCGGCGGGGGAGACGGGGAGTCCGAGTCGCCGCCGCAGCCCGCGAGCAACACGGCCGCGGCCAGGGCCGCGGCCAGCGCCCTACGGGCGCTCATGCCTCGCCGGATTGGTCCCGGCGGCGGGCGCGCCCGCCAATGCGGCGGAACGGGTGCACGACGTTGGTCACGTCCTCGAGGTGGGGCTCGACCCGGGCGAGCGCCGCGCGCGCCTCGCCGACATCGCCGGCCATCGAGTCCACTCGGGTGCGCATCCGGTGCACCTCCTCATTGAGGGTGTCCACGCGGTCTTCGATCGAGTTCAGCGCGGCGAGGAGCTTCGGCAGGGTCGCCATGCCCTCGGCGATCGTGCGGATGTCGCCGAGCACGTTCCCGAGCAGGCGCGGCAGGTCGAAGGGGCTGACCGAGGCCCGCCGGTCGACGACGCCGTCGCGGTCGTCCACGGACGCATCGACCTCGACGGCCACGATCCGGGCGCGTTCTTCGCTCATCGCCTCGCCTTCCTCCTCACCTGACGGTATCCCCCCTCGCCGGACGGACTAACGGGGGCCGCCGGCCTCGGCTTCATCGCCGCGGGCATGGCCTGGATTACACCAGGCGGGAGGAGACTGTTACACCAGTCGATGTAGGAGTCGGCGCGGGACGACTAGCCGCAGGCCGGCCAGTGACGCGCGCCGTCGCGCTTCTTGAGCGCGATCGCGACGATGGCCTGGGTGCGGTACGAGTAGTCGATCGGGTCGCCGCCAGGGCTCTTCGGCGCCGCGCGCCAGGTCGAGCGCAGGAACTGGAACGCGCCCCGGTAGCGGCCGCCGCCGCCGATCGCGTCCGGGTTGCGACCGGACTCGCACGTGGCGGTCCGATTTGCCCAGCGCCGATCACGGCGCGAAATCCTCTGCCAGAGCCGGTCGTACTTGGCGATGTTGCGGTTCGCGCTCGGCGCCGTGGCCCCGGCGCGGTCACCGCTGCCCGAGCCGCTGGGACCGATTCCGCCGGAGGAAGCTGCTCCGGACGGGCTTGCGGCGAGCAACGCGATCGCGGCGAACGAGAGGGCCGCGAGCACGCAAACGGACACCGCCGCACGGCCCCAGGTCATCGTGTTCACAGTCTGTTTCCTTTCAACGTCTGCCTTCGTCGCTTCCGGGGTTAGCTGACGGGCTCGCGCTGAAAGCTGCGCTACGTGGCGACCCTGGCCACGATTCGCCCCTATTACGTTGGGTCCCCCGTTCCCCACCGACGGAGGTGGGGACTAAGCAAGACGCGCGGCAGCGTACCAGATAATTAGGAAACTGTTAGCGATTGATTAGAAACCGGGGCCCCGCACCACTTCTCCAGCGCCTCGGCCAGACCCGCGCTCGTCCCGTCCCCAACCCAGGCCACGTAGCCGTCGGGGCGCACCAGCGCCGCCGCGGGAGCGTCGACCGCGCCGAGCACCGGCAGCTCCCACTCGCCCTCGTACCGCGCGTCCACGACGCGGACCCGCCCCGCCCAGCCGGGCGCCTCGAGGCCGCCCGGCTCGCCGAGGTTCAGCAAGAGCGGACGCGCGTCGTGCAGGAACTCGAACAGCCGGCGCGGCCCCTCCTCGGTGACCAGGTCGAGGTCGGGCATGCGCCTGCCGAGCAGCGGGTGCCCCTGGCCGAGGTCGTAATGGATGTCGAGGCCTGAGACCAGCCCGGCGAGCACCCGCCGCGATCCGTCTAGGCCCGCGACCTCCCCCACGATCTCGCCGAGCGCCTCCATCCGCGGGCTGCGCCGCTGGAGCTCGCCCTGGGCCATCGTGTAGCGCAGGGCGCGGGCTGTGACCGGATGGCGCTCGGAGTGGTAGGTGTCGAGCAGGGACTCGGGCGAGACGCCCTTTACGACCTGCGCGAGCTTCCACCCGAGGTTGACGGCGTCCTGCACCCCGAGGCTGAGCCCCTGGCCGCCGGCGGGATAGTGGATGTGGGCGGCATCGCCGGCAACGAGCACCCGCCCGGCCCTGTAGGCGGCGGCCTGCCTGGTCGCGTCGGTGAACCGCGAGAGCCAGGTCGGGCTGCGGACGCCGAAGTCCGCCCCGTACACCGCGACGAGGGCATCGCGCAGCTCGTCCAGGGTGGGCTCGGCGCCCCCACCGAGCTCGCGCTCGCTCAGGACCACCCGGTAGGGACCGCCCTCGCCCATCGGGTTGATGCCGTGCACCCCGCTCGCGTCGTAGCGCGCGCCGAGCGGGGGCCGCTCGGAGAACTCCACCTCGGCGATGAGGTTGCTCCGCGTCGCCTCCCAGCCCGGGAACTCGATCCCGGCGAGCTTGCGGAGCCGGCTGCGCCCGCCGTCGCAGGCGACGAGGTACTGCGCGCGCAGGGTGGCGCCGTCCGCCAGCTCGACCTCCACCCCCGCGTCGTCCTGCGAGAACCCGGCGACCTCGCGCCCGTAGTGCACGGTCGCTCCGAGCTCGGCGACCCACTCGGCCAGCAGCCGCTCGACGTGGTTCTGCAAGATCGCAAGCGAGTAGGGGTGGCGCGTCGGGAAGTCGCTCAGGTCGAGGACCGTGGTTCCGAAGGTCGCGACCTGCGCGGCCTGCCCCTGCTCGAGGAACCGATCCGCGATCCCGCGCTGGTCGAAGACCTCGATCGTCCGCGCGTGCACGCCGCCTGCGCGCGACCCGGCCAGCTCCTGGTCGGGCCGGCGTTCGACCACGACCGCGTCCACTCCCGCCAGCGCCAGCTCGGCCGCCAGCATCAATCCGGTCGGCCCGCCGCCGCCGATCACCACCGCATGCTCCATCTCGCCCTCCAATCGGGTCGCCCTTTCGCGGCGGGCGATTATGGGCCCCTTTTCAGGCGCTCATGAGGCGAGCCTTCGCGATATAAGTTGAGTACGGCAGGGGGAACTCGCGGCAGTTCGTTTCGCCGCGCGCGGGCCTAGATCTTCCCCTTCTCGCACCCGCGGCCCTTGTCCTTTCCGGGCCCGCCGACACAGCGGTCCTTGCCGGCGCCGCCGTTCAGCTTGTCCTTGCCCGCCTCGCCGAAGAGGCGGTCCTTGCCGGCGCCGCCGCTCAGCTTGTCGTTGCCGGGGCCGCCGCAGATGACGTCGTTGCCGCCGCGGCCCTTCAGCGTGTCGTTGCCGCCGAGGCCGGCGATGACGTCCGGCCCGGGCGTCCCGCGCAGGACGTCCTTGCCCTCCGTCCCGACGATCGTCGCGACCTTGCCGCCGCAGCGGACCATCGGCTTCCTTTCGAATTGCTTCGTCGCCGGGGGCGTCTCCACGAAGCCGACCAGGTCGGTCGCCTCCACATGCAGCTGGTGTGTGCCGACGGCAAGCGGCGGCGCGGTGACGGAGTCGCCCGGGCACGGTGCGAGCGGCGCAGCGTCGAAGGCGCACCTGAAGGTCGATCCGGGCTCGGCGGAGAACGTGAACACCGGCGTCGCGCTCGTGGTCGTATCCGGGCCGGAGATCGTCGTCACCGGCGGCGTCGTGTCGACCCGGAAGGTCCACGAGGCGGGCGTCGGGTCGAAGTTCGTCATCGCGTTGACCGAACGCACCTCGAGCGTGTGGGCGCCGTCCGCGAGCTCGGGGGCGGTGAAGTTCGCCGGGCAGGGGACGAACCCGGACGCGTCAATGCGGCACTCGAAGCTCGAGCCGGGCTCGCTTGTTTCGAACGTGAACTCCGGCGTGTTGTCGGTGGTGTCCGGGGCCGGGCCGGTGACGATGCCGGTGTCCGGGATCGTGTAGCGCAGCGTCACGCTCGGCCGCGAGGGGTTGGGGGCCACAGCGATCGTGCCGCCCGCGGGGATCAGGGACGAGCCGGCACCGCCGCCGGCGCCGCTGCCCACGGGAGCGGTTCCCCCGCTGCCGCCACCGCCACCGCCGAAGCGGCCACCGCCACCGCCACCACCGCCGCCGGAAAGGGAGGAGCTCGGTGGACCACCGCCCAGCCCGGCTTGCCCGCGAACGCCGTCGGTACCCGAGTTGCCGCCGGTCGCCCCGTTGCCGCCGGTGCCGCCGGCCCCGGAGTTCCCGCCGACGCCGCCTTGGCCACCGGGACTCGGCGACGTTCCATTCGCGCCCACCGCGCCCGGGCCGCCGTTCCAGCGGTTGCCACCATGGCCGGCGGGGGCCGAGGGATCGCCGTTCAAGGGCCTGCCCGCGCCGCCGCCGCCGGCAGCGACGATGAGCCGGGGCTCCGGGGTGATCCCATCGGCCACCGGCGCGGTGCGCACGTCGGATGCGCCACCGCCGCCCGCGCCCGCATTGGTCGACGAGAGAGTGTTGTCGGCGTCCCCGCCACCGTTGTACCCACCCCGTCCGCGGTCGAAGTTGCTCGCGGGGGCGCCGTTGCCCCCGACCACGATCCAGAGCACGCCCACGTCCTCCACGTTGATGCGGCCGGTGACGAGTGCACCGCGTCCACCCTGGGCGGTCACCCCCGAGCTGTTCGCAGAGTTGCCGCCGTTGGCGCCCACGGCCTCGGCGTCGATGCGGCGAACGCCGTCGGGAACGAAGAAGGGGAACTCCTTGCCGACATCGCCGGAAACCTGGAACGTCCACTCGCCGACAACGGTGTCGCCGACGTCGCCGCTCCCGGTGGCCGCGAAGAGACTCGATCCCGCCAACGCCGCCCCGAAGGCGATGAGCCCGACCCCGCGCTTCCCCATGGTGCCCTCCCTGTCGTGATGCGAAGCTGCCGATCGAGCTCCTGCGGCGAGTTTATATGCCTGATGGAGCGACCGAGTGGGTACTGACCCGCCGTAAACCGAGCGGAGGAAGGGAGCGCATGAGCGTCAAGCGGATGGACAACGTCCTCGTCGTCGTCGAGGACCTGGAGGGCGCGAAGGCCTTCTTCACCGAGCTCGGGCTCGAGTTCGAGGGCGAGCTGACCGTCGAGGGACCGTGGGTGGACAAGACGATCGGGCTCGAGAACGCCCGCGTCACGAACGCGATGATGCGCACGCCGGACGGTCACGGCCGGATCGAGCTGTCGAAGTTCCACCGGCCCGACCCGATCGAGGCCGAGCCGTCGCCGCGGCCCACGAACACCCTTGGGATCGGGCGGATCATGTTCGCCGTCGAGGACCTCGACGACACGGTCGCCCGCCTCAAGCTGCGCGGCGGTGAGGTTCTCGACGACATCGTCCAGTACGAGGACCAGTACCGCCTGTGCTTCATGCGCGGCCCCGAGGGCATCCTCATCGGCCTCGCCGAAGAGCTCCAGCCGGCCGCCTGAGCGAGGCGGCCCTCGAGCCGTTCGCTGACCGCCGCCTCGACGGGGTGATCGCCGACCTGGAAATCTCGGAGCCATGATCGACCTCGACCGCGCAGCCGAGTTCATGGCGACGCACGCCAGGCTGCTCGACCGCCACCGCTTCGACGTGGTCGTCCGAGGAGCCGGCCCGGAGCGACTCCTCGCGGCGCTCGAGGCCTACCGCAACCCGGACGGCGGCTACGGCTGGAGCCTCGAGCCGGATCTGCGGGCCGCCGAGAGCCAATCGGCGTGCGCGCTGCACGCATTCGAGGTCTTCGAGGACATCGCCCCGGCGACCTCACCCCGGGCGGTCGAGCTGTGCGACTGGCTCGACGGGGTCACGCTCGACGACGGGGGTCTGCCGTTCGCGCTCCCGATCGAGAATTCCGCGGGCTGCGCCCCGTTCTGGACGGGCGCGGACCCCACCGTCTCCTCGCTTCAGATCACCTCGATCGTGACCGCGATGGCGCACCGGGTAGCGGCGCACGACCCCGCCGTGGCGGCGCACCCCTGGCTCCAGCGGGCGACGGACTACTGCCTCGCCGCAAGCGAGGGGCAAGCCGAGGACATCCCGGCGATGGGGCGCGCCTTCGCGATGCAGGCGCTCGACGCCGCCACCCGCACGCGCCCCGAGGCCGCCGACGTAATCGAGCGCCTCGCCGCGCCGATCCCCGCAAGCGGCGAGCTACACGTGAGCGGCGGCCTGCCCGACGAGTACATGCGCCCGCTCGACTTCGCGCCCTTCCCCGACGGCCCGGCGCGCGAGCACCTGAACCCCGACGCCGTCGCCGCCGACCTCGAACGCCGCGCGAACGCCCAGCAGGAAGACGGCGGCTGGCCACCGGAGTTCGAGTCCTACTCCCCCCAGGCCAAGCTCGAGTGGCGCGGCCACCTGACCGTCAAGAACCTGACGCTGCTGAAGCGAAACGGCGTGATCTGAGGGGGCGTCGCTTTGGGACGGTTGACGGCGATCCTGGAGCGGTCACAAGTTCCTGACGGTTGTCAGAAACGTCGCGGGCCCTCCGCCTCTTATTGGGAGTGGTCAACGCGAGCAAGGGGGGAATGTGACATCGAACGGTGGTGCCAGCGCGGGCACGCAGCAACGACACGGGATCGCGCACGCTGAATCGATCGCGACCGATCGGGGGTGGATTCCAGCGGCGCCGACGCGGGCGCTCTACGCCTCCGCCGGCCGCGACACCCGCACCATGACGTTCCTGCACCCGCGGTTCCTCGCGGCGCAGGGTGCGCCCGAGATTCCTGCGCCCTCCTTTCTCGTCTACGTCGATAAGGCGGTGCCCATCGGACCTGACCACGTGGCGCTCGAGTTCGACGACGGCGAGACGCGAGTCGCGACGGAGGAGATCGAGTCGCTTGACGTCGATGGCTTCGACGCGCACCTGCTTGCGGTTCAGCTCGAGAGCCGCAAGTACGGGCCGAGCCGGACAGCCGTCCTGAGGATCCGGGGAACCAACGGCTTACTCCATCCCGCTTCGCCTGGGAGCGAGATGGTGGGTGACCGATCATTTTTGGGACGGTCCCGGCGGCCCTGACGTCGATCCCGCTGACGGAGAGGTGATCGAGCTGCCGAACTGCACCGTGCGTCAGGTCGCGTTCACGAACACCCTCTGGCGGAGCAACGTGCGCAACGGACGGGACAATCGCCTCCGTGGTGGCGCTCGCGTCTTCGAGATCGTCGGGCCTTCATGAAGCTCTGGCTCGACGATGTCTACGGGCCACCCGGTGAGGACTGGACGTGGGTCCGCACCGTCCGCGATGCTCAGGAAGCGTTGCTCTCGGGCAACGTCGAGTACGCGTCGCTTGACCACGACCTCATGGATCAGCCCGCCGACCAGCAGGGAATTGCGCTTTGCGAGTGGATGGCCGAGCGCGACATCTGGCCCTTGGAGGAGTTGGCCGTCCACAGCCGCAACCAAAGGGAGGCGCTGAAGATGACCGAGATCATCGACCGCCACGGCCCGTACCCGCGCCAGACCGCCTGGGACGCAATCGCGGCGTTGAAGACCGGGCGCGTCGTCGAGCTGTCCCTCGACTACGACCTCGGGGGCGATGACGAGCACGGAAAGGGCATCCATGTCGTCGACTTCATCCGCGAGCAAGCCCTGGTGTTCGACAAGAACATCTGGCCGCGCGACGGAATCAAGCTGCACTCGGCCAACTCGTACGGGGTGAACGAGATGACGCTGAGCCTCGAGACCCTGGCCCGACGCACCGGCTTGGAGGTGAAACGGGTGACCGAAGCGGGACACCGCCGGTTTCTGCCACGCCCCGACCAGGATTCGAACCTGGGGCCTACTCCTTAGGAGGGAGTCGCTCTATCCAGCTGAGCTATCGGGGCCCGGGGCGAAGGTTAGGGCGCGGCCGACGCGCCGGGGGTCAGCCTGGCGAGGCCGAGGGCGAACCTGCGGCGCAGGCGCGGCGTGCCGCGGCGGCGGCGCTTGGGCTCGGTCGGCTTCGTCGTCTGGACGGGCTGAATCGGGCCGGCGGGAATGTCGTGATCGAGGTTGAGGTGGGCGAAGGTGGAGCGGTACATGGGCGGTCCTTTCGTCTCTGCTCGGTGCGCACGAGCAGGGTCTCCGACCTTGCGCCGCGGGTGAATTGATTTAGAGTGGGCTAAATGATCCGGTTCGAGTTCGGCGTCGAGGACCTGGCCCGCACGCGCTTTGCGATCTCGCCGATGTGGGAGACCGCGTCGGCGATCCGGGCGCTTCGCAACCCGAGCCAGCTCTCGCTTCACCTGCCCTGGGTGAAGAAGATCCGCAAGGAGATCGGCGACCTCGACCTCTCGATCGCGTTCGGCCTCCTGCCGCGCAAGGGCTACATCGCGGACTTCCTGACGCCGCCGCCCTCCACGCCGCTCGCCAAGTTCGAGGACGAGCTCGAGCTCGTGCGCTCGACCTCGGTTGAGCAGGTGCGAACCGACGTCGGCATCCTGCTCGCCGACGGCGCGCCGCGTGCGGGCCTGCAGCCCTACCTCGACGATCCGGCGGGCGCGGTGGAAAAGCTGGCGGAGGTGCTCGAGGAGTTCTGGCGGCGGGCGATGGAGCCGTACTGGCCCCGGATCCAATCGATGCTCGAAGCCGACCTGCTCTACCGCTCGCGCCGGCTCACCGAGGGTGGGGTCGAGCTCCTCTTCTCCGACCTGCACCCGGAGGTCAAGTGGCAGGACAACGCGCTCGACATCGAGATGAACTGCTCCGTCGTGAGCGAGCTGCGAGGCCGCGGGCTGCTGCTCGTGCCGAGCGCCTTCGGCTGCCACAAGACGAGCGCGATGACCGCGGAGCCGTGGCAGCCGACCGTGATCTACCCGGCGCGCGGGGTCGCCCTCCTGTGGGAGTCCGCGTCGGCGGCGCCGGAGGCGCTCGCGAAGGTGCTCGGCAATACGCGCGCGATGCTGCTCGCCGACCTCGACGCGCCGCGCACGACCACCGACCTCGCCGCCCGGCTCGAGATGACTCCCGGCGGGGTCTCCCAGCACCTCACCGCGCTGCGCGACTCCGGCCTCGTCTCGGCGCAGCGGAACGGGCGCCAGGTGCTCTACGTCCGCAGCCCGCTGGCGGACGAGCTCGTCGCGAGCTGAGCGTCACTCGCCGGCCGGAGCCGGCTCGTCCTCGGGATCGGCGTAGAGCGACTCCGCGGCGACCTCGCGCACGGACCGGTCCCAGAGGCGGACGGTGACGTAGAGGTCGTCGCCGAAGCCCTCGATCGCATCGACGGCGATCAGCGTGAAGCGCCCGTCGACCACCGGCGCCTGGTCGACGACGTCGCCGTCGAGCTCCGCGGTGGCGGCGACGGCGCCGCGTACGAGCGGCAGGCCCCAGATCAGGGTCACGTCGCCCCCGCGGTTGCCGTCGGTGCGCCAGCGGCCGAGGACGTCGTCGTTCAGGTCGATCTTCCAATCCGGGTTGTCGTCGGCGACGACATCGGTGAAGTCGGCCTTGGCGCGCATGTCGGTGGGCTCTTCGGCCTCGGTCTCCGCGGCGAACGAGACCCAGCCGAAGTACTCGACGAGAACCGAGTCGCCGTCCTCCGTCTGGGTCGGCTGCGCCGCGCGGCCGCTCGCGGGGACGTAAGTGCGCCCGCCCCAGGAGCGGTCCGGAAACCACTTGACGGTCATCGGGTCCAGCTCCGAGCCCGCCTCGTCGGCGAGCGGGCGGCACGCGGCGACGAACTCCTCGCGCAGGCGCTCCTCCCAGCGTCCATACGGACGGCCCTCGCGCGAGGCATCGCCGATGAAGCGGGGGAAGGGTCGGTTGGTGGGCGGCATCGGGCAAGCCAGCCTACGGCACCGGCGCGCTCAGCAGGTGGCGAAGAAGCGCTCGAACTGCTCGATCACCGCGTCGCGGGACAGGGTCGAGGCGGGCTCGACGAGCTGGTTCAGCGTGAGCCCCTGGAGCAGGACGAGGAGCTGCGGCGCGTGCGCGTGGGGATCCGTGCAGCCCGCGGCCGGCAGCAGGCGCTCGACGATCGCCACGTAGCTGCGGCGCACCTCGTTGAGCGCCTCCTGGAAGTGGGGCCTGCGGCGGGCCTCCAGCTCGAGCTCGAAGCGGGCGACGTTGAGCCCGGCGCGGTCGGGGTGGAGCGTCTCCTCCATGAAGTCGGCCATGAGCTCCGCGGCGCGGCGCGCGTCGTAGGGCCCACCCGGCACGAGCGCCTCCATCGCCTCGACCGACGGCCGCTCGCGCTCGACCACCCGGTGAAGCGCCGCGGTCAGGAGCGCCTCCCTGGTGGGGAAGTAGTTCGACGTCGAGCCCTGCGGCAGGCCCGCCTCCCGATCGACGGCGCGGTGCGTCAGGCCGCGGCCGCCCTCGGCGACGAGCACGGCGATCGCGGCGTCCGCGACGAGCGCGCGGCGGTCGGTCTTCTGGGTTGAACTCAAAGTCACTACATCTGTAGTATGGCGCCAAGCGAGGCGCAGATTTCTTAGGAGGAGCGGATGACTACCACCGTTGCGACGGATCTGGATCAGCTCGACCTCGGGGACCTGAGGCTCTGGGAGGACGGTCCCCCGCACGAGATCTTCACCCGCCTTCGCCGCGAGGCGCCCGTGCACTGGAGCGAGCTCGCCGACGAACCCGACGAGGCCGGCTTCTGGTCGCTCACGAAGGCGGAGGACCTGCGCCGCGTCTCGCTCGACTGGGAGACCTTCTCCTCCTACGTCGGCGGCTGCCTGGTCCTCGACGACATCGGCATCCCGCTCGAGGTCATGCAGCAGCAGATGATCTGCATGGACCCGCCGCGCCACGACCGGATCAAGGCCCTCTTCCAGCGCGGCTTCACCCCCAAGCGGATCGCCGAGCACGAGGAGCGCATCCGCGGGATCGTCAACCGCGTGCTCGACCGCGTCGCCGAGCGCGGCGAGTGCGACCTCGTCGAGGACGTCGCCGGGCCGGTGGTCTCGCGCGTGATCGGCTCCTTCATCGGCTCCCCCGAGGAGGACGACGACCGCCACCGGCACGAGGTGAACGCGATCCTCGGCTTCGGGGACGAGGAACTGCGCCCGACCGACGACGTCGTCGAGGAGATCATGCGCAACGCGTGGAACGAGACGATGGAGATGGTCGCCCAGCGCCGCGAGAACCCCGACATCGACGACCTCCTCGCCGTGCTCGTCCACGCCGAGGTCGACGGCGAGAAGCTCACCGACGTCGAGATCTTCATGGGCCTGGGCCTGCTCGGCGCCGCGGGCAACGACTCCACGCGCGCGGTGTGGACGAGCGGCATGCTCGGCCTCTTCGAGAACCCCGACCAGAAGCAGCTCCTGCTCGACGATCCGGGCCTGATCCCGGGCGCGGTCGAGGAGTTCCTGCGGATGTACCCGGCGTTCGCGCACTTCCGCCGCACGGCCACGCGCGACGTCGAGATCCGCGACAAGCTGATCCGCAAGGGCGACAAGGTCCTGCTCTGGTACGTCTCGTCGAACCGCGACGAGGACGTCTACGAGGACCCGCAGCGCCTCGACGTCACCCGCAACCCCGACCACCAGGCGTTCGGGGCCGGCGGGCGCCACTTCTGCCTCGGCGCCGCGCTCGCGCGGCTCGAGATCAAGACGCTCTTGACGGAGACGCTGCGCCGCTTCCCCGACATCGAGCTCGCGGGCGAGCCCTCCAGGGCGCGCTCGATGTTCGTGAACCAGCTGAAGACGCTGCCGGTGCGCTTCACGCCGGGGCCGGTCGAGGGCGCCTAGACCGACCCCGGCGTCCCGCGCACTAGCGGCGGCGCTTCACCTTGATCTTCGCCGTCGCCGGCGTCGGATCGGCGACCCCGCGGCTGACCGCGCGCACGGCCACCGTGTGCTTGCCCGGCCGCAGGCGCAGCTTCAGCGGCGACTCGCAGCGGGCGAACGGGGCGCCGTCCACCGAGCACTCGAACCGCGATCCCGGGATCGTCGACTCGAAGGCGATCTTCACCTTCGCCCGCTTGCCCTTCGCCTTCACCTTGCGCTTCGGCTTCTTGACGAAGCGCGTGTCGGGTGCGCCGTCGACTTGCTTCCCGCGCACCGAGAAGGCACGGGCGGCCGCCGGGCTCAGGTTGCCCGCGGCATCGCGCTGGGTGACCCGGAACTCGTGCGCCCCGGGCGCGAGCTGCGGCGCCGTGTAGGTGTCCGCGCAGGGCACCGGCGCGGCGCCGTCGATCGCGCACTGGAACGTGGCCCCGGGCTCGCCCGTGAAGGCGAACGTCGGCGTCGCGTCGTCGGTCGGGCCGTTCGGGCCCGCCGTGATCTGCGGCGCCTCCGGAGCGGTCAGATCGACCACGAACCGCTTCTCGGCGGGCGTGTCGTCGCGGAGCCCCGCCCGGTCGATCGCGACCGCCTCGAGCACGTGCTCGCCCTCGGCAAGCGGGGAGGCCGGAATGAAGGGGGCGGCGCACGGCTCGTAGAGCCCGGCGCCGTCGAGCCGGCACAGGTACCCGCCCTCGGCATGGGTCGAGGAGAGGTCGAACGCCGGCGTCGGGTCGTTCGTGATGTCCGGACCCGAGATCGAGGTGTCGGGCTGGCCGCCCTCGATCACCGGCGGGCGCGAGGTGAGCGCGTTCGAGAGCTCGGACACGCCGCCTTCCGAGCCGGGTAGGACCTGCACCGCGGCGACGACGTCGCCGTCGCTCGGCTGGACCGGGTAGATCCCACGCCAGACCCCGTCGGCGCCCACCGGCGTGATCGTCGCGACGGTCCCCACGATCGTGCCGCGATCGGTCTCCGAGCCGACCTCGAACACCACGACGCTCGCGCCGGGGGTCCCGGTGCCGAGGATCGAGTCGGTGCCGGCGTGGACGACCCTGGGCGCCTCGACCCCGCCGTTCGGCCCGTCGGGGCCGTTGCCGGGGCCGACCTCGCCGATCAGGTCGATGAAGCCCGGCCGGCCGCGCGACTCGTCCGTGCCGTTGTTCGAGCCGCGGACGATCCCGACCGTGTTGCCGGCGCCCGCGCCCGCGATCGCGATCCCGGCCGCCGGGTTGTTGGAGATCTCGTTCTCCTCGGCAGGCGTGTTGCCGCCGATCACCGTCTGGCTCGCCGGCACGCCCTCGCGGTCCTCGAGCAGGACGCCGAAGCTGCCGTTGCCGTGGTTGCCCCCGGCGCCGTCCGTACCGATCGAGTTCGTGACGACGCGCGTCCCGCGTGCCCCGGCGACCAGGACCCCGGCGCGCCCGGCGTTGCCGACGACGTTGCCGGAGACGGTGGCGCTGACCGTCTCGTCGGCGTCCTCACCCAGCACCGCGATGCCGACGGACTCGCCGCCGCTGCCGATCTTGGCGACGTTGCCGGGGGCGATGCCCACCCGGTTGTTCCGGACTGCGGCGTTCGGGCCCCCCATCACGCGCACGCCGAACTCCCCGCCGATCGCCACGGTGTTGTCGACGACCGCGGACGGCCCGGTCGCGGGCGAGTAGACGTCGATGCCGCCGCGCGAGAGCGTCCCCCGCTTCGCGGTCCCGGCCGCGTCCGTGCCGACGTAGTTCCCGCGGATCGCGAGGTTGACCGCGCCGAGACCCTCGCCCGCCAGCACCCCGGTCTGCGAGGCGGTGATCAGGTTCCGCTCGGCCACGGTGGCGCCGCCGATCGTCGCGTCGTCCGCGCCCCCGGCGTTCACACCCACGTTCGTCGACGCGAACGCGGTCCCGTTGCGGTCGAGGCCGATGTGGTTGCCGGCGACGGTGGCGCGGTCGCTCGCCGTCGAGTCGTTGGGGGTGTCGGCGCCGAGGTGGACCGCGGTCGTCGAGTTGATGACGTTGCACGCGTCGTCGCACACGCCGCCCCAAGACCCCGCCGGAATCGAGCCGCCGATCACGGCATCGTCGCCGCCGTTGTCGAACTGGTTGCCCACCACGTGGACGCCGATGGAAAACGGCGCCGACGTGGTCCCGTCGGGCAGCGTGCCGATGTAGTTCCCCCGGACCGCGGTGCGCGCGCTCGCGAAGGCATAGATGGCCGTGCCCGACCCGTTCCCCGCGAACACGTTCCGGTGGGCCGGCGAGGTCCCGCCGATCGTGATGTCGTTGCCGGTGGCGGTGACCGGGAGCCGGATGCGCTCGATCGTCGTGCCGTCGAGGCGCACGCCGAACCAGTTGTTGCGCAGCTTCAGGTTGTTCGCGAAGGCTCCGGCGAAGACCGCGCGGTCCGCGTTCGTCATCGCGAAGCCGCTGATCTGCGCATCGTCGGAGTTCACGGCGAAGAGGGCCGAGAAGAGGCTCGGGTTGTCCTGATCGCCGCGCAGCCCGACGCACGGCTGCGTGGGCGCGGCGGCGCCCGAGCAGCCGTCGATCGTCACCGGCCGCGGTTGACCGAGCACGCCGACGTTCAGCGGGCTCGTGAGCGTGATCGTCGCGTTCTGGATCGAGGGGTGGAAGTTGATGGTGTCCGCCGACGGGCCACGGTTCGCCTCCTCGATCGCCGCCCGCAGGGTGCAGACGCCTGTCGAGGTTGCGCAGATGCCGTCGTCGGACGCGTCACCGGCGTCCATGGCGCTGACGACGGTGAACGTCGCCGCGGAAGCGGTGCTTGCAAAGGTGAGGGCGGACAGGGTCGCGAGCACGGCGACCACCACCCGAGGGCGAATCCCTGCCAAGAGATTGACCTCCGTATCGGTTGTGAGGTTGAGGTTGGATTCCCGCGCGCCCTCTCCGCGGGCCCGGGGAAGCTAGCAAGCCGAGCCGGTCGCTCAGCCGAGCGCTGCTCGCAAGTCCGCCGCCGCCTTCTCGGGCGGGTAGACGTTGATGTCGACGGCGGTGCCGAGCTCGAAGCCCGCGCGGGTGGTGAGGCGCGGCACGAGGTCGACGTGCCAGCAGAACTCCTGCGCGCCGTGGGGCGCGGTGCGGACCCAGAGGTTGAACTGGGGGAGCGACCCCAGCGCGCCGGCAAGGGCCCGCAGCGCGGCGGCGATCATCCCCACGCCGGCGGTGTCCTCCTCGAAGCGCGGAGCGGGCCGGCGCGGGATCACGCGCAGCTCAAACGGGGAGCGCGAGGCCCACGGGCAGATGAGCAGGGCGTCGTCGTCGATCGTGACGAGGCGCTCGCGGCGGCGGATCTCCTCGACCGCGACGTCGCCGAGCAGGTGGGCGCCAAGCGTGCGCTCGTGGTAGGCGCGGGTCCGCTCACGCTCGCGCGAGACCTCCGCGGGGACGAAGCCGAGCGCGTAGAGCTGGGCGTGGCTGTGCTCGAGCGAGGCTCCCGCCGCCGGCCCCTCGTTGACGATGAGGTGGAGGTAGGCGGCATCGGGGTGGGCGCGCATGCGCTCGCGCCAGCCCTCGATTGCGACCGCGAGCTCCTCGTCGGAGAGCTGTCCGAGCGAGGTCGCGTGCTGCGGACAGTTCACGATCACCTCGTGCGCGCCCGTCGCCGGCTGTGAGCTGAACAGGTCCGGCTCGGCGCCCCGGGCGGCGGTGCGCAGCGGGTCGATCGAGCTCGTCAGCCCCGACTCCCGCTTCGCCGGGTCCTCGCCCTCCTCCGGATCGCCGAGCACGGGATAGAGGTTCGGCACGGAGCGCACGCGCCAACCGGGCGTGTCCGGCTCGCCGCCTCCCGGGCGGTCGGCCCAAACCTCGGGCGGGGTGCGGTTCTCGCGGCCCTCGCAGAACGGGCACTTCTCCGCAGCGTCGGGCTTCGACTCGGCCGGCGTCGGCGCGAACGCGTCGGGTCGCTCGGCCCGGCCGGGCGCGAGGATCGTCCTCAGCCCCGTGAGCTGATCGATGCGGACAGCAGGGCCCATCGGCTGTCCGCTACGCGTCCGCTGCCGATGGGGCCCGCGTCAAGACGACGGTGCTTGCCGCTCGGGCGACGTCGTCGCCGGCTGCTTGCCCGGCGTGAACGCGTTCAGCATGTCGAGCGGCACCGGGAAGACGATCGTCGAGTTCTGGCTGCCCATCTCGATCAGCGTCTGCAGGTAGCGCAACTGGAGCGTCGCCGGGTTCGTCGAGATGATGTCGGCGGCCTGGGTGAGCTTCTCCGCCGCCTGGAACTCGCCGTCGGCCGCGATGATCTTCGCGCGGCGCTCACGCTCGGCCTCCGCCTGCCGCGCGATCGCCCGCTGCATCTCCGCCGGGATCTCGACGTCCTTGACCTCGACCGTCGAGACCTTCACGCCCCAGGGCTCGGTCTGCTCGTCGATGATCTGCTGCAGCTCGATGTTCAGGCGCTCGCGCTCGGCCAGCAGCGAGTCGAGCTCGGCCTTGCCGAGCACGGAGCGCAGGGTGGTCTGGGCGATCTGCGACGTCGCGAGCAGGAAGTTCTCCACCTCCGTGATCGCCTTGTTCGGGTCGACCACGCGGAAGTAGGCCACCGCGTTCACGCGCACGGTCACGTTGTCCTTCGTGATCACCTCCTGCGGCGGCACGTTCAGCGTGACCGTCCGCAGGTCGACCCGGACCATCTGGTCGATGATCGGGATCAGGAGGATCAGGCCCGGGCCCTTCTGGGCGATCAGGCGGCCGAGCCGGAAGATCACGCCGCGCTCGTACTCGCGCAGGATCCGGATCGCCGAGGCGAGGATGAAGACGACGAAAACGGCAATGACGCCGATGACGATCAACGCTGCGTCCACTTGGCTACCTACTCCTCTACCTCGGGTTCGACGGTGGCTACGGGGCGGACGACCAGGGTGAGGCCCTCCACCGACTCCACGCGCACTCTAGCGCCGCGCTCGCGCACCAGCCCGGCCTCCTCGGCGGGTGCCTCCTCCGGGAGCCGGGCCCGCCAGAGCGCGCCTTGGATGAACACCTGGCCGACGGGATCGATCGGCACGCGCACCTCGCCCTCGTCGCCGATCAGCTCCTCCCGTCCGGTGCGTACGGGGTTGCGGCGCGCTGCCAGCGCCTTCTGCGTCGCGAAGACCAGGAACCCGCCGGCGCAGATCCCGATCGCGATCACCGCGGGCACCGAGACCTCGACCTGCTCGGAATCCGTGTCGAAGAGGAGCAAGCCGGCAAGCGCCAGCGCCGCGACGCCGAGCACGCCGAGGACCCCGTACGTGGGCGCGTTCGCCTCCACGATGATCAGCGCGATCCCGGCGACGATCAGGGCGATGCCGGCGGCCGTGACGGGGAGCTGGGCGCTGCCGAAGGCGCCGAGCAGGAACGAGACCGCGCCGAGCGCCCCGGGGAAGATCGCCCCCGGGGCGAAGACCTCGATCGCCATCCCCACCAGGCCGAGGAGAATGAGCAGGTAGGCGATCGTCGGGTTGACGAGCACCTGGAGGATCTCGTACTGGATCGGCGTGTCGCGGCGCTCGATCTCGATCCCTGTTGTGTCGAGCACCTGCTCCTTCGGGCCCGCGACGCGGAACCCGTCGAGCTCGGCGAGGAGCTCGTCCTCGCCGGCGACGACCAGGTCGATGGCGTCCCCGTCGAGCGCCTCCTGCGCGGTGAAGTTGTCGGCGTCCCTGACCATCCGCTCCGGGAGCGAGCCGTCGCGCCCGTGGGCGTCGGCGAGCGCCCGGATGAACGCCGCCGCGTCGTTCTCGATCTTCAGCTCCAGCGTGCCGCCGATGTCCTCCCCCGTCGACTGGATCGCGCTCGCCGAGCCGATGTTCGTCTGCGGCGCCATCGCGGCGACGTCGGCGGCCTCGGTGATGAACGCGCCTGCCGAGGCGGCGCGGGCGCCGTCGGGCGAGACGTGGACGACGACCGGCATCGGGGCCTCGATGATGTCGCGGATGATCTCCCGCATCGACGACTCCAGCCCGCCGGGCGTGTCGAGCCGGATGATCGCGAACGGGGCGTCGTCGTCATCCGCGTCCGAGAGGGCGGTGGCGATCCACTTCTCGCTTGCCGGGTCGACCGTGCCCGAGAACTCGATCGAGGGCACGGTCCGCGAGTCCTGCTGCGCCGGCGCCCCCGCCGCCAGGAGCAGCGCTCCGGCGATCAGGGCCGCGAGGAAGATGTGTGCGCGGCGACGCATCCCCGGATTATCCGCGCTCACCTGGCGTAGCGCGCGATGTCGGCCTCGAGCTCCTCTTCGGAGCGGTACTGCCCCTCGCGCAGGTGGACGAGCTCGCCGGACGAGTCGTAGAAGGCGGTGATTGGGAGGCTCGAGCGCGCCTTCCACACCTTGCGGATCTCCCCGTCGCCGTCGACGAAGCTCGGGTACGGAAGCGGCAGGCGCTCGAGGAAGCCCTCGGCGGCCTCGACCGCATCTTCCACGTCCACGCCGAGGAACGCGACTTCGGTGCCGTGCTCCATCGCGGCGCGCTGGAAGTGCGGGAACTCGAAGCGGCACGGGCCGCACCACGAGGCCCAGGCGTTGACGACCGCGGGGGTTCCGCGGATCTCGGCGAGCTGGCGCTCGAGCGCCTCGACGCCGCCCTCGATCAGGGCGTCGCCCTGGTCGTAGATCGCGGCGAGCTCCGGCGGCGCGTCGGCGAGCGCCGCCTCGAAATCCTCCTCGGTTGCAGCGGACTCGGGGTTCGAAGCCGTCGATTGCACGCCGTCGGGGGACTGCACGATGCCGATCACGACCGCCGCCGCGACTGCCACAGCCGCGAGCGCGAGGAGGAGGTTCCGACGTCTCGAGCCGCCTAGGTCCATTCGCCTGCCCAGTGTGCTCTAATTCGTAGCGGTCCCGCAGTTCTTGGACCGCAGGGGGTGTGCCGGTTCAACTGGAGGGGATGACCCGGTGCCCGCCTCCATCCGAGCTTACTTCGCTCGTCGTCTCGCAACTTGCAATCAGGTGACGGGCGCGGGAACCGACTCTTTCCTATGGCCAATCCGACTGACGTTGCCGCCAGCGCGGCCGACGCGCTTACCGAAGCGGACCTCGAGAAGGTTCGCGCGTTCACCGACGAGGACATTCTCCTCGAGGGTGAGACGATCGAGGACCTGAACCCGGGCAGCGCCCGGCGCCGGGCCGTCGATGCCGCGCTCGCCGAGATCGAGGACGGCGCCGAGGTGCCGAGCTTCGAGTGGCGCCAGAAGTACTCGCTCATGCTCGGGCTCGAGCGGGTGCTCTCCCAGCCCGAGCCGAAGCTTCGCGACGGGGCGACGCTGAACGAGCACCAGGTCGACGCGCTCTCGGGCACGCTCGCCGCGATCATCGGCGAGCTCGAGCGCACGAACGGCGACTCGAAACGAAACGGCAGGAACGGCGAGGCGAGCCGGCCGCCGGAGCAGGTGAGCGGGGCGAACGGCGCGGGCGAGGCGGACGACCTCGAAGACGACGCGCTCGAGCCGGACGAGGAGCCGCAGGACTGGGAGGAGCCGGAGTCCGAGGGCGACGAGGTGATCGTCGACGCCCCGGAGGATCCGGGCGCGAGCCGCCGCTTCTGGTTCGAGCACGCGACCGGCGCCGGCAAGACGGTCGCCGCGGTCGGCTTCATCGAAGCGTCGCGGACGGGCGGCGTCCTCATCCTCACCCACCGCCGCAACCTCGTCGACCAGTTCATCGGCGAGATCTCCGATCGCGGCTATAAGGACCGGCTCTCGCCGCCGCTTCTCGACGGCAAGGACCGGCCGAACGGCCCGGTGACGGTCGAGACCTACCAGTGGTTCGTCCGCAACTCCGGCCGCGTCTCCGACGCCTACTCGATCGTCATCTGCGACGAGGCCCACACGGCGCTCGGCGAGAAGACCAGCGCCTGCATCCGCCGCTGGCCCGGCCCGATCTTCATCGGCATGACCGCGACCGGCGCGCTCATCGCCCGCCACGTCGCCGACCTCTTCCCGACCCAGACCTCGCGCTTCGACCTGGCGCAGGCCGCGCGCCGCGGCGTGATCGCGCCGCTGCGGTGCATCCGCGTGCCTCCGGGCCCAGGCGTGCGCACGATCGCCAACGTGCCGCTTCGCCGCGGCGAGGTGGACCAGGACTTCGACCAGGAAGAGCTGGCCGCACTGCTCGATCAGGAGCCCTTCAACGTCGCGGTCGCCGACCTCTACAAGTCGCGCTTCCGCCGGATCCCGGGCGTCGTCTACACGGCGGGCGTCCAGCACGCCAAGAACGTCGCGAAGGCGTTCCGCGACGCGGGCATCAACGCCCAAGCGGTCTCCGGCGAGACCCCGAAGCGCGAGCTGGCCGAGATCCTCGCCAAGTTCGAGCGCGGCGAGGTCGACGTGCTCTGCAACGCCATGCTCCTCGCCGAGGGCTGGAACTCCCCGCGCGCGACGATCTGCATGCACCTCGCGCCCACCGCCTCGAAGCGCATCTACCAGCAGCGCGTCGGCCGCGTGACCCGCCGCCACCCGGGCAAGGAGGCGGGCCTCGTGATCGATTTCGTGCACCCGGCGACCACCCACGACGAGGCCGTGGTCACCCTGCACAGCCTGCTCGACCGCGACGTCTACCGCGGCGGCGCCATCGTCGTCGGCCCCGTGCGCCGCGGGCGCGGCCGGCGAGTGCGGGTGGAGCGCCGCGTCGTCCCGGTCTCCTCGGATCCGGAGCGCCGCCTCGCCGTCCTGGAGCGCGAGCTCTGGCGGATCGCCGTCGAGCACCTGAACTACTCCGAGCAGCACGCCTGGGCCGCGCTCGCCGGCGCCCGCGTTACCTCCAACAACTGGCGGCGGGCGAAGGCGATGATCCAGCACGACCAGGCCAAGGAGCTGCGCCGGCGCTTCCTGCTCACCTGCCTGCAGCGCAACCGCAACCACCAGCTGCGGCTGAAGGCGCTCGCCGAGATCGCCGCGCTGCGCGAGGCGGAGCCGTTCGACGACGCGGTCGAGGTCGTCGCGACCTGGCCGCGCGACGAGCGCCGCGCCGGCACCAAGATCCTCCTGCAGGCGCTCGCCGAGCGCCGCATCGGCCGCCGCGACCAGGCGCAGGCCTGGGTCTGGCGGCTCGCCGAGATCACCCGCGAGCTCCACGAGGAGTACGCGGTCCAGCGCTGGCCCGAGACCAAGCGGCTACTCGGCCTCTTCGTCAACTCCTCCGGCCGAGCCCACGGCCGCAACGCCCGCCGGATCGTCCACGCCGCCCGCCAGCAGGACCGCCGCCTCGCGGTCGCCCTGCTCGCCGCGGCGGTCGCGCACACGCCGGAAGCCGAGGAGGTCCTGCGCGGCGCCCGCATGCGCATGGCCCGAAAGCCCTCCGCCGTCGCCCGCGAGCTCCTGCGCAACTTCCCGAAGGGCAAGCGCCGCCGCCGGCGCAAGCAGCGCGAGGGCGAGGACGGCAAGCCCGTCGAGCGCGAGAAGCTCGAGGCGGTCGAGGGCGAGGAGAAGGACGCCGAGGCGAAGGCGACCGAGGGCGAAGAGAAGGAGGCCGAGGCCGAGGCGAAGGACGCCGACGCCGAGGACTCCGAGAAGGACGAGGACGCCTCCGACGCCGAGGACGAGGCCGACGACTCCGAGGACGACGAGCCGGAGGCGGCCGAGAAGGACGAGCCCGAGTCGAAGGACGAAGACGAGGATTCCGACGCCGGCGACGAGGACGAGGAGCCCAAGGCCAAGTCGAAGGCGAAGTCCGAGGCCAAGACCAAGTCGAAGGCGAGCTCCAAGTCCAAGTCGAAGCCCGCGTCCAAGTCCAACTCCAAGGCCAAGTCGAAAGCCAAGGCCAAGGACGACGCGGACGGCGACGAGAAGTAGGGGGCGCCCCGGTCGACTGAAGACTTGTACCGCCTATAGCGGCACAACTCTTCAGTCATGAGCTTGACCTCTTAATCGCGCGGCTGGCCGCCGCTCAACACGGAGTGGTTGCACGCTGGCAGCTGCTCGAGGCCGGAGCGAGCTCCCACCAGATCGAGGTTCGGCTTCGCACCCGACGCCTGCATCCGTTGCACCGTGGCGTCTACCTGGTCGGGCATGCGGTCCCACCTCCCTACGCGCGCGAGATGGGAGCGCTCTTGGCGCTTAGGAAGCGGGCCGTTCTAAGCCACTGGAGTGCGGCGGCGCTTTGGCATTTGATCCCCTATCCCCCTGCTGGTGACGTCTGTGTGATTGCGCCCCCGCACGTCGCATCCGTACGACGGGTGCGAATCCAGCGCGCCGAACTCGAGCGCTGGGACATCCGCACCCGTGAACGCATGCCGCTGACAAGCCCGCCACGGACCCTCCTCGACCTCGCGGCCGAGATATCGGACGAACGGCTTGAGTCTCTCGTCGCCGAGGCGGAGTACCGGCGCCTCGCGTCGGTCGACGAGCTTGCCTCCCAACTCGAGCGGAACCCCAGAAAGCGGGGAATCGCCAGGCTCCGCCGCGTCCTCGACCTCCCAGGTGGCCCACGGCGGACCCGTTCGCCGGCAGAGCGCGCGCTGCTTGCTCTCCTGCGGCACCATGACATCAAGGGCTTTGAGACCAATGCACGGGTCTGCGGCTACGAGGTCGACTTCTTCTTCCCCGCGCACCGGCTCGTCATCGAGACCGACGGCTACAACGCGCACTCGGGCCGGGTGGCCTTCGAACGCGATCGGCTCAAGAGCGCGACGCTGACCGCCAACGGTCTCGCCGTGATGCACGTCAGCGGCCGGCAGGTGCAGCGCGACGCGAAAGGCGTCATCGGCCGGCTGCTCGCCGCCTTGGGCGAGCGCCGGCCGACGACTTGATCTCTACGAGGCGCTCAGCAGCGCCATGTGCTGCTCGTCGTAGCGGGTGCCCGCCGGCTCGGGCAGCTCGGCCTCGATCCGCTTCAGGTCGTCCTCGGTGAGCTCGACCTCGATCGCCCCGGCGTTCTGCTCGAGGTAGGTGCGGCGCTTCGTGCCAGGGATCGGGACGATCTCGTCGCCCTGGGCGAGAACCCAGGCCAAGGCGAGCTGGGCGGGGGTGACGCCCTTCTCGTCGGCGATCTCGTGGACCTTGGCCGCGAGCTCGAGGTTCTGCTCGAGGTTCTCGCCGGAGAAGCGCGGCTGACCCTCGCTGCGCCGGAAGTCGTCCGGCGAGAGCTCCTCGGGACGCGTGAACCGGCCGGACAGGAAGCCGCGGCCGAGCGGCGAGTAGGCGACGAGGCCGATGCCGAGCTCGCGGAGCGTCGGCAGCACCTCCGCCTCGAGCTCGCGCGTCCACATCGAGTACTCGCTCTGCACCGCGGTGATCGGGTGGACGGCGTGCGCGCGCCGGATCGTCTCCGGGCCCGCCTCGCTCAGGCCGAGGTAGCGGACCTTGCCCTGCTCGACGAGCTCGGCCATCGCCCCGACCGTCTCCTCAACCGGGACCTCCGGGTCGATGCGGTGCTGGTAGTAGAGGTCGACGTAGTCCGTGCCGAGTCGCTTCAGCGAGCCCTCGATCGCGCGCCGGACGTTCTCCGGGCTACCGTCGATCGAGCGGGCGCTGCTGCTCCCCGGACGGCCCTCGTAGTAGACGCCGAACTTGGTGGCGATCACGAACTCGTCGCGGCGGCCGGCGATCGCCTTGCCGACGAGCTCCTCGTTCGTGTGCGGGCCGTACATCTCGGCGGTGTCGAGGAAGTTGATGCCGAGCTCGAGCGCCCGGTGGATCGTCCTGATCGACTCCTCGTCGTCGGTCTCGCCGTAGAAGGCGGACATGCCCATGCAGCCGAGTCCGAGTGCCGGGACTTCGAGTTCGGGGCCCAGTTTGCGCTTTTGCATCTCCCGTTCCTTTCGTGTCTTCTGGGATTCGCGTTCCCTGGTCCACGGTAGGAATTCGAGCGCGCTCTAAGTCAAGGGTCCGGCCTCCACAATTCCTTGACTTAGAGCGCGCTCCAACTTCTACGCTGCTGATATGGCAACGGCCGAACTCACGGAGATGCCGATCGCCGAGGCGGCCGCGAAGGCCGGCGTCAGCGTCCACACCCTCCGCTACTACGAGCGCGCGGGCCTCTTGGCCCCGATCGAGCGCAACGGGTCTGGGCACCGCCGCTACTCGACCCGCGACGTCGAGTGGATCGTGATGATCACGCGGCTGCGCTCCACCGGGATGCCGATCCGGCGCGTGCGCGAGTACGCGGAGCTCGTCCACGCGGGCGAGGGCAACGAGGCCGAGCGCCTCGCTCTGCTCGAGGAGCACCGCGCGGACGTGAAGCGCCAGCTCGCCGAGACCCAGCGCCACCTCGAGGCGATCGATTACAAGATCAACCTCTACCGCGAGAAGTGCATGGAGGGCCGCTTCGGGTCCTAGGCACCGAAGCGCTGCACCAGGCGGCGCTTGGGGTGGTCGCAGCGGATGCGGCCGCCGTCGTAATAGAGCTCGACCTTGCACTTCCAGCGCCCGAACTCGGCGGTGCCCGAGACGCGGCCGTCGCCGGTCGGGTCGATGAAGCACTCGGTGATCGGGTCGCAGAAGTTGTCGTAGGCCTTGCGCGCCACCTTCGCGGCCCGCTTGCACCCGATGTTCCACGCCTTGATGTAGTGGAAGGCGCCACCCGCGGGCCCGGGCTTCTCGCCGCAGATCCGGTGGCCCGCCGGCTTCGCGCCACCCGCCGGCGCCAGCGCCGCCAAAGCCAGGAGGCCCGCCAGCAGCGCGAGCGCGAGGTGCGTGCGTCCCGTCTTCACGGGCGCGAACCTAACGGATCCGCAGGCTGACTTCCCCGGAGCCGAGCGAGACGGTCTCCCCGCCCTCGGTGGCGACCAGCAGGTTTCCGTCGTCGGCTACCCCCTGCGCCCGGCCGCTCCCTCCGTCCCACTCCACGTCGCGCCCGGCGAGCGCGTCGCGGCTACGGAACGCGTCCACGGCCTCGGCCGGGGTCGCGGCCGTCCACGCGGCGAGCCGCTCGCACAGCGCGTCGCGGACCTGCGCGACGTCGGCCCCGCCCCCGACCGAGGTCGCCGGCCAGCGCAGGTCGTCGGGGAACTCGTCGGGCTCGATCGCCACGTTCACGCCGATCCCGATCACCGCCCAGCGCGGAAAGCGCGCCTCGATCAGGATCCCGGAGACCTTGCGCCGGTCGATCCAGACGTCGTTGGGCCACTTGATCGCGCAGCGCACGTCGGCGACCGACTCGATCGCCTCGCACACGGCGACGGGCACCGCGATCGGCAGCAGCGCGTGGTCGGCCTCGAGGGGCGCGAGGATCGCCGAGAAGAGGAGCGCCTTGCCCGGCGGCGCGGACCACACCCGCCCGTGGCGGCCGCGACCGGCACTCTGCGCCGACGCGGTCACGACCGTCCCGCTCGGCGCGCCCGCTTCCGCGAGCGCCCGCGCGACGTCGTTCGTCGACCGGGTGAGCCGCAGGTGGCGGTGGGGGCGGCCGAACTCGGTCATGCCCGGCGCAGCGCGACGGTGTCCCCCGCGCCGACGCCGAAGAGCTCGGCGGCACTGCCGCGGTTGACCGCGAGCGCGAGGTTGCCATAGGAGTCGAGGTAGAGCAGGGGCGAGCCGGCGGGGACGTCCGCGAACGTGAGCGCGTAGGGGAGCTCGCGCTCGCGGCCGTTCGCCTCGACCACCGCGGTGCGGCCGAGCTTGAGCTCAGTCTCGTCGAGGTCGTCGGCACGCAGCCCGAGCGCGACGTTGCCGAACCGGTCCACGTAGGTGACCGCGGCGGTGACCCGGCCGCCCTCGACGACGGGCGCGGGGCGCTCGAGCGTCAGGAGCTCCGCCGGGTCCATCGGCTCGCCGAGCTCCGCCAGCCCGGCGCCGAGCGCCACGTGCGCCGCGACGGGGGCGAAGATGTCGCGCCCGTGGAAGGTCGCCGAGATCGGCTCGAGCCGCACGGGCGAAAGCGAGACGTCGGCCGCCTCCACCGCGCCGCCGAGCCGCTCGATCGCCGGACCGAGGAGCCCGTTGTCGGGGCCGACCAGGACGCGGCCCTCGTCCGCGACCCGCACCGCGACAGCCTTGCGCGGGGAGCCGACGCCGGGATCCACCACGGCGAGGTGGACGCCGGGCGGCGCGTACGGCAGTGCGTTCGCCAGTACGGCCGCCCCCTGGGCGACGTCGTGGCGGGGGATGCCGTGGGTCAGGTCGATCACGTTCGCGGCCGGCGCGATCCGGGCGATCACCGCGCGGCAGACGCCGGCGAACTCGTCTTCGGTCCCGTAGTCGGAGAGGAAGGTGATCGGGCGCAGCGCTTCGGGCGTGGCGCTCGAACCCGCCATCAGCGCCCTCCGGCGTCCTCGACGAGCGCCTCCACCAACCCGGCCGGGTCGTGGCGCTCGGCCTCCACGTGCACCTCGAGCCCGGACTCGCGGGCGGTCGCGCTCGTCACCGGGCCAATCGAGACGACGCGGGCCCCGCGCGGGTAGCGATCGCCGACGGCCTCGAGCAGGTTGCGCACGGTGGAGGAGGAGGTGAACGTGACGTAGTCCGCCGCCTGCGCCGCCTCGATCGCGGCGGGGTCGGGCTCCTCGCGGACGGTCTCGTACAGCGCGACCACGTCCACGTTGGCGCGCCGTTCGCGCAGCGCGTCCGGGAGCACGTCGCGCGCCTCGGCCGCCCTCGCGACCAGCACCGGGCGCTCGGCGACGTCAACCCCGGCGAGCGCATCCACCAGAGACTCGGCTACGTAGCGCTCGGGAACCACGTCCGCGATCACGCCCCGCTCCGCGAGCGCGGCAGCGGTGCCGGGCCCGATCGCGGCCACGGTCGCGTTCGCGAGCGCCCGCGCGTCGCGGCCC
>ERZ777003.1573-NODE-1573-length-32763-cov-9.201877_pt1 | contig 32763 bp, 31 predicted proteins | sample MGYA00374956_ERZ777003 | MGnify/ENA primary metagenome ERZ777003 (study PRJEB29302, sample SAMN06268252) | bioreactor metagenome | isolation source: Joint BioEnergy Institute, California, USA | place: USA:Joint BioEnergy Institute, California, USA | collected... | reverse complement strand
GAGTCGCCGTCCTGCGAGTCGCCGTCCTGCGAGTCGCCGTCCTGCGAGTCGCCGTCCTGCGAGTCGCCGTTCCCGGGATCGTCGGTGCACTCCTCCTGGACGACCTCCGCGCAGTCGGGCGTCCCCTGGTCGTCATCTTGCGCGGCAGCGGCCGGCGCGGCAAGCACACCAGCAACGAGCAAACCGGCAGCGAGCGCGGCTGCGCGAGCAGTGCGGTTCATGCCCCGACCGTCCCGCCCACCCTCACACGGCGGTGCGCTAGTCGCGTGTCGGCTGCCCCGCATGCAGATGCTGCCGAAGATCCTCCGGCTCCCCCGCATGCAGCGGCGGCACCCACATCGGCGGCGGGTAACTCACCCCCACACCAGCAGCGACCAGCTCACCTAGTGGCGCGTCAGCGACCGCGGGCAGCGCACCGGTCGCTTCCGCGTGCGCAGCAAGTCCGCCCAGATCCGCGAGCGCGGCCGCGAGCAGATCGAGCCCGGCGGACGCGTGCGCGACCAGCGGGCCGAGTTCGGCGTGCGCCGCCACCTGCACGCTCGTGTCACCGGCAGCGGTCGCGGTGAGGCCGCCAAGGTCGGCGTGCGCGGCCCCGACGTTCCGTGCCTCGCCGCCGGCGCTGGCGGACAGCCCACCGAGTGGGGCGTCAGCGGACACGGCCGCAGTCGAGCGGACCGCGACAGCCGCGGCGTCCAGCCCGCCGAGCGGTGCCGCCGCGGACGCGGAGTGCTCGACCGCGGCGTCCGCGTGCCCGGTGAGTCCGCCCAATTGGGCGGCAGCAGCACCCGAGCCGACACCGGTGGTGTCGCCCGACGCGGCAGCAGTGACCCCGCCGAGGGACGCCACAGCCGTGGCGGGGTGGTCGACGACGGCCACCCCGGCGGCGTCGAGCCCGCCGAGGTCAGCGGCAGCGGACGCGGACCGAGCGATGGTGGCGTCCGCGTGCCCGACCAGACCACCGAGCGGGGCCACAGCGGACGCGGTGGCGACGCTGCTGGCGGCAGCGGTGGCGGACAGGCCCCCCAGAGGTGCCGCGGCAGTCGCAGGGTGGTCGACGATCGCGGCAGCGGCAGCGTCGAGGCCGCCGAGCGGCGCGGCCCCGGACGCGGTCGTCGAGCGTACGGCCGCAGCGGCGGCATCGAGGCCGCCGAGATCGGCGGCAGCGGCGGAGACGACCGTGCGGGTCGCGTCGGCGTGGCCAGCCAGTCCGCCGAGCGGTGCGCTGGCGGTGGCGGCTGCGACGTTGCCGGCGACAGCGGACGCGGCCAGCCCACCGAGCGGAGCATCCGCGCTGGCGGGGTGGGTGATCGCGGCGGATGCTGTGGCCGCGAGTCCGCCGAGGTCCGCTTCCGCGGTGGCCGGCCGGGTGATGGTGCCGTCGGCGTGCGCGGCGAGGCTGCCGAGGTCGGCCGCGGCGGTGGCGGGGTGAGTGACCGCAGCTTCCGCCTGAGCGTGCAGGCCGCTGAGCGGGGCGTCGGCGGCGGCGACGCGGAAGTTGGTGGCGTCTGCGTGCGCGGCGAGCCCACCAAGCGGTGCGGCAGCGGTGGCGGGGTGGGTGACAGTCGCGGTCGCTTCCGCGTGCAGGCCACCGAGAGCCGCGTCGCCGGAGGCAGGAGCCGATGCGGTGCCGGTCGCGGTGGCCGCAAGTCCGCCGAGGTCGGCTGCCGCGGTCGCCGGGTGGGTGACCATGGCTTCCGCTGCAGCCTGCAGGCCACCGAGCGGCGCAGCAGCGGCGGCTGTGTGCTTGACCTGCCCGGACGCGGCCGCAGCGAGCCCGCCGAGATCAGCCGCCGCGATCGCGGGGTGCGTGACCGTCGCCGCGACCTCGGCCTGCAGGCCACCGAGGGGCGCGGCAGCTGTTGCTGGGTGGGTGACGGTCGCGTCGGCGTGCGCAGCGATCCCACCGAGCGGCGCGCTCGCGGACCCCTGCACGGTCGCGGCAGCCCCGGCAGTCGGGATCGCCACGGCGACGGCGATCCACGGGTACATGTCCGACGAGTCGACGTTCTCGTACGCCGCCGACCGGCTACCGGTGTCGACCTTTCCGACCAGCGGCAGCGTGTACGCCGCTCCGTTCATCCAGAAGGCTTCCAGGATCTCGCCGCGCTGCGTCATCCCGGCTGGCGGAGTGATGTCGGGCTCGTCGTATTCATGGATCGCCGCGACCGCGACGATCAGCAGCGGGTCGGTGCCGGTGTAGCCGCTGCTGGGGATGGAAGGGGCGGTCGCGTTCCGGGCACCGGTGTTCGGTAGCACACCAGAACCCCAGTCGACGACGATCTGCGCCGAGTCGGGCAGGTCGGCGATGCAGAAAGCCCACGCCAACCCGGCCGACCACACGATGGGCTCGAAAGACCACGCCTGAGGAAGGTTCGCCGGGTTGGTGACCTTCCATTCGTAGACGCTGCCCTTCGGGCCGAAGTCGTTTTCAAACGGATTCCGCCGATAGACCGTCCACGATGTGCCCGCACCCTGTGGCGGTGTGACCGGCTCGTGCCACGTCTCGTTCTCGTCCTCCAGCACGATGACGATGAGCCGGTCCCCCACCTGCGTGCCCGCGCCGCAGGCGGGAGAGACGGTCTCGCCATCGTGAACGTCAGTGGAGAACCACCTGATCGAGGCCACAGCGCGCCACTTCCCCTACCTACGCGGACAGGTCCGGCCAGAGCGCAGCGCGCGGCCACTGGCCGGACCTGTCGCGGTGATCAGCTGGCGACGGTGAAGCTGCGGGTCAGCGAGCCCGCGGGGATGGTGAGCGTGTCGCCCGCGTTGTACGGGTTCGCCGTCACGGTGCCGGTGAAACCGACGTTGCCGCCGGACTCCTGGTCGAGCACGGAGAAATGCGTGGCGTCCTCCGTGCCGGACGCCGCGATCGACGTCCACACCAGGTCGTTCGTGGACACCTGCTGTCCGCTCGACGCGGCACTCCACGTGACCTGCTTGCGGGTGGTCTCCGTGGCCGGGTTCGAGGTGCCGTCCGCGCCGGGGTCACCGACGTGCAGCTTCACCCACGTGAACTCAGACAGGTCCGCGGTGCCCTCCAGCAGCCCATTCGCGACCGCGGCGATCAGACCAGTTGCCATCTTGTACTCAGCCCTCCGACTCCTGTCCCAGCAGCTCAGCGACGCGCTCGTCACTGAGCGGGTTCGCGAGCAGGTACGCCCGCAGGTCTTCGCCCTCGGCGTCCCCGGCGCCCTTCAGCTGCTCGATGCACAGCGGGCAGCCGAGCTGGGCGTGGCAGCGGTGATGAAAATTCGCCCCCTGCTGGCCCGCGGGAGCTGCGATGACGTGCCGCGGGTGATCATCGGTCTGTCCGCATCGGGAGCAGGTGCGCAGCATCGACATAGCCGGGTTCCTCGTGATCAACGGGTGATGGCGGGCCACACCCGGAATCCGCCTTGCGCGATCCGGTGCGGCTCAGACGGGGCACCGCCGGTCGGCGGCTCGGTCAGGTACAGGTCCCAGGCGCACGTGTAATCCGGCCAGTCCTGCCACGCGGCGGTCTCATCCGCGGTGGCGGTCAACAGCACCGCCGAGGCGGGGCCGGGCAGGATCTCCGCGTTCGGGTCAGGCCCGGTGGTGGCCCACTCGTGCAGCACCACGCTGGAGAAGTTGTTACGCCGCACCTGCGCGAGCGCCTTCCACAGCACCTCGGCGCCGGGCGTGATCTCCACGGGCTGGTCGTGGTCGTCCAGGATCGGGATGCGCAGCGCCAGCGGCTCGCCGGCGTTGACCGTGATGTCGATGCAGGTGGTGCGCGGCACCACCGTGTAGTGCTGCTTGCTCACCGACACCACTCCCGGGCACGGGTGATGCAGCAGCTCGTCGACCTCACGAGGGCGAGGGTCAGCGGCAACCGCGGCTCGGGTGGCTCAGTCGCGTGTCGGGCGCCGCCACAGCAGCGACTCCAGCCGCAGCACCTCCCGCTCCAGCCGCACGACCTCGCGCTCCAGCCGCTCGATCCGCTCGTCGCGCTCCCGGATCTGCCGCTCCAGCTCGTCCTCTCGCTCCTGCGCCTCCGCGATTTGACGCAGCAGGTGCTGCAGGAACTGGTCGGTGCGATCCACCACCGGCGGTGTCTGGGTGGACGGGCTCGACGAGCCCGGCTGGTCGTCCTCCGCCGGTCGCGGCCGGATGCGGTCACGAATGACCGGGCCGAAGTGCACCAGACCGGCCAGCACCACCGACGTGACCAGCAGAGTGATCGCTACCGGTTGCGGAAGCGACGCCAGCTCAGAAGCGGGAGGGAGCGGAGTCGGGGCGGTGGCCTCGGCAACCGCTGTGGTTGTCAACGGTCCCCACGCCTCCTACCGGCCTCGTGGCCGGGTGTCCCGCGCGAACCACAGCCCTGAGCCGTGCAGCCCGCAGACGGTGGTCCCGAGCACGAAAAGCACCCCGGTGGCGGCGGGACTGGTGGTGGTGCCGGTCAGCAGTCCGGTGATCGCGCCTAGCGCCAGGAATGCCCACAGCGCGACCGCCACAGCGTGCGCGATGACCAGCCGGCCGAGCATGCCGAGCGCGCCGACGAGCGCGAACACGAGCCCCCACGCAGGCAGCGGCGCGATGTGCCGCAGGAATTCCAGCGCCGGGCTCGCACCGCCCGGGGCGAGCACCAGCACGCTACCGACGGCGAAGTTCGCGGCCATCACGATCAGCGTGGTGCGGGCGACGAACGCCGCGACCGACGGCGGCACGCCGGCCGGGGCGAGCCCGAACAGCGGCGAGACACGTACGGTGCTGTGCTTCATCTCGTCGGTCCCCGGGTGCGGCACGAGCGTGAGGTGCACGGGCCGGGCGTCCGGGCGGGACGCTGCCGGTCTGGTCACGCTGGCATGGTGGGCGTGTGGTGGGTGCCCGGCCCGTGCAGTCGCGTGTATGCGATCAAGCAGCGGCGGGTGTGTACCGCTGCGCGAACCCGTCGGCGGGTTCGACCTTGAAGGTGCCGGGTTCGACCTGCAGTACGTAGTCGCCGAGCTGCGCGGTCCCGACACCGGGCACGACCACCGCAGGCCCGCCGTCGACGACCTCGACGCTGCCGCCGCACCACTCGGCGCACGCGGCAGCGGTGCGGGGCCGCACCTGGAACGCCTGCACGGTCACGTCGAGGTCAGGTTGCAGGGTCGGCTCGCCCTGCGCAGCACCCTCATCCTCGGGCGGCGGTGGAGCGGCCAGCTGCAGCGGGTGGTACGGCCACGGGAACGCAGAGTCTTCGATCCACATCAGCTTGGCGTCCCGTTCTGCGGGGCCCGCTCCGGCGGCAGCTTCAACCGGGCGATCTCCGCGGCCTGGTCGGTGATCGTCTGCTGCAGCTGTTCGATCACCGTCTCGTACTGCACGATCTTGCTGGTCTGCTGCCCGATGATCGCCTCCAGGCGGGCGACCACACGTGACACGTCGGGCCGCAGCACGCCGTCCTCTGCGCTGGGAAGCGCTTGTTCTGCCATCAGGCTCCGCACCTCCACGGGGTGAAAGGCTGGTGCGGCTGATTCGGGGCGCCTTCGCCGCGGTACTCCAGCCGCTCAAAGTGGATACCGGCACCCGTTTGGTTCCCGCCCGCGCCCCACAGGTCGATCAGCTGGTAGGCGGCGCCGTCGACCTCGAAAACAGTTCTCGGCTGCCCACCGCACGACGTGGCGGAGATCCCCCGCCGGCCGAGCGGTGTCGACCCCCATTGCGAGTTGACGGTCGCCGGGCTCGTCCAGGGGCCATCGACCGTGGGTGCGGTGGCGTAGCTCGTCGGAGCGCCCGAGCAGTAGCCGCAGTTCAGCTCGTTCCACGTCATGATCCACACGCCGGTGGCGGGATCACGGTAGGCGCCGGGAGCCTCCGCCCTCGTCGCTCCGGCGAGCTGGTGCCGCTTCGGCTGGCCGGGCTGCCCTCCGGTCCCCCACTGGTCCAGCCGCTCCGCGGCGAGGGTTTGGTCGGCCATGGTGCACAGCAGCATCGGCGGCCTCGGGTTGTCGAGTACCAGGGAGAAGTCGCCGTTGTCGTGGCAGCTCCACAAGGCCGGCTTGTTCACCGACCCGAACGGCGGCCCAGCCTGAGGCCCGAAAGGGCCAGCCGGGTTGTTACCGCCCATCACCCAGTACGCGTTCGCGCGGCGCATGGTGAAGTCGGCGGGGGCGTTGAACCACAAGATCCACGCCCCGTCGTTCGGGCCCCAGCCCGCCCGCTGGACAACGCGCGGGTTGAAACAGCCAGCTCCGTACAGGCGGCACAGCTCCCGGAATGTCTTCCCAGTGCCGGGCGCTGCGGTATCCGGGTCGAACAGCAGCGTCGGCTGCGACCACGGCCCTGCAAGGCTCGGGGCGGTGGACACCCCGAACCCGCACCACGGCGTGCCGGGGTCGCCCCAGTGGAAGCCGCAGCCGTACATGGTGCCGTACAGGTAGTAGGTGTCGCCGTGCCGAAGGACCGTGCCGTCGTGCAGGTCGACACCGGTGATGGTGATCGACTGTGGTGGCGTGGCTGGCGCCTGCGCCGGAGCGACCGGCGCGTCCGCGTGCTCGCTCGCGGTGGGTGCGGTGGTGGCTGCGGTGCAGGCAATGAGGGCGAGCACAGAGACCAGAACAGCCAGTATTCGACAGGTCACGTTGCCACGATAAGTACCGCGGCCGACGGGTACGGCCAGATCGAGACCGCTAGGGCCACCAGGGGTTGGCCGGGCACGCGGCCGCGACGAGGGCGACGGCGAGCAGCACCTCGCCGAGGCGTAGCCACAGCGCGGCTGTCGAGCGTGGCTTGTCGGGGTCGCTCCGCTCAGGCTCGGTGGTGGTGTCGAGCAGCGCGTGCCGGCCGGTCCTCGTCGACGCCCCCGACGCGTCGGCGAGGCAGCGGCCGCACAGGTGCCCGGACCCGGGGTGACCGCGCTGCTCGTGCAGCAGCTGTGCCCGGGTCACGACTTCATCGGGAGCCATACGCGCAGGTCTACGTCGCCGCCACGGTGACCAGATCGCAGACGCGAGTGCTCACGCGGCCAGCCGCTCCTCCAGAGCCTCGATCCGCATCAGCGCGCGCCGCACCGCCTCCCACAGAACGCCGGACAAGCTGTTGACGGACACGGTGGTCTCGCCTGAGACTTCGGTTACTAGCTCTGGCATGACAGCCGCCAAGTCCTCGGCCATCGGCCCGAACCGCAGTCGGGGATCAGGTTTGCCGTCGCGTCGGTACCGCCACTGCTTGGACTCAACCGCCCGCACCACCTCGTCGGCCGGCTTGTAGATCGGTGCCTCGTCGGTCTTCCTCGTCCGCGACGACATCTCCGCCAGGTCTTCACACAGCAGGGGTGCGAAGGTGAGGCCGTCGGCCTTGACAATGTTCGCGGCACCAGCATCGAACCGAATCCCGCAGTCCTGGTCATCACCGATCACGGTGGACCGTTGGGAGCCGGCACGAGGGACCGACGAGATGATCACTTTTGTTCCGGCCACCGGGAACTGCCCGCTGTATCGGGTGAAGTGGGCCGCGCCCTGATACCAGGTGTTGACGAGGTTCTGAGTCACCGACACCGCGGACAGCGAATAGCCCGCACTGGTGTCGCCGCCGGAGTCGTTCGTGACGAAACTCAGGAAAGACTCAAAACGGTACGCCCCCACGCGGCCACGGGGCTGCCCGGTCGCGGCGCCGCCGTCGATCAAGATCGCCGCCGACCCGTCCAGCGGGGCGGTCCGGGCCATGATGCGCGCGTAGTCGCCGGACGCGCTCGGGTAGACGCGGATCTCGTCCGGTACCGACCCGCCCGGATTCATCACCATCCGCTGCCCGCTCAGGGCAGTGCGGAACTCGCCGGTGATGAAGCTGACGCCACCCGGCACCAGCCCGATCGTCTGGACGCCCGCGGAGTTGTACATGCGGAAACTCGTCGAATCCCACTCCCCTCGCGCCCCGGTGGTGCCGGTGCGGAAGATGCCGGACAGCGTCAGCGCGGCAGTGAACGTGCCCGCCGTCAATTTGCCAACGTTCAGGTCCTGGATGTGGGCGTTGTTGACCGCCAGCAGCTGGATCTTCGCGCTCGACACCGCGAGGTCGGCCAGCTTCGCCGTCCCCACGGCACCGTCGAAGATGTCGGGCTCCAGCACCCGCGCTGGCGTGCCCGAACCTTGCGCGGACGGCTCGGACCTGTTCGGCGTCGGGGAGGTCCAGTCCACCGCGACCAGCTTCACGTAGCGGGTAACCCCGTACCAGCCCGCCTCGGACACTCCGTCAGGGCGGGTGATCGGCATCGTGCCCGGGCCGTGCAGCCGGTCGTACAGGGTGGTCTCATCCGGGTCGAAATCGGACTCGATGGACACGTGCACCTCGACGAACCGGAAATCCGCCGGCATCGGCGCGCCGTCCTCGTCGAGCCCGTCCCACGTCGCCATCAAAAGCCCCATCTGGTTGTGCACCAGCGGGGCCGACGGCGCCGGCGGGGCGGTGGTGTCGGTCTCGGTCTCGATCGCGTAGCTCGGCGACCACGACGACTGGTTACCGTCCCGGTCATAGGCCGCGACCTGCACGAACACCTCGGCACCGGCGGCGACCCCGCCGAAGCTCACCGAGGTTTCCGGGGTGTCCGCGGCGAGCACCCAGCCGCCGCTCAAATCGTTCGCGAGGATCCACCGCACCCGGTAGCCGGCGATGTCCGTCGCGGCCGACCCGTCGACGTTCGTGGTCACCGCCTGCCAGCTGACGATCAGCGTGGCGTAGGTGTCCATCCCGTCCTTGTAAGCGATCGACGACGCCGTCACCCCGGTCGGCGTGGCCGGGGCGAGGTCGTCGCTCAAAGTGGGGTCGCTCACCCCGGGCACCGTGGCGCCGCTCTTCAACTTGTTGATCTGCCGCTGCAACGCGACGTCGCGGTCGGTGATCAGGTCGCCGAGCACCACGCCGCCGCCGTAGGTGCTCGACCCCGGGCGCTGCTCGATCGTGAGCTGCCCGATGCGCTTGCGCTCCAGCGACTTCGCGGTGTCGCTGTACACCCAGTCGGCGGGCCAGAACTCCCGCAGCGGGGTGGGTCGGCGCTGATCAAAGCTCAGGTTGTGCGTCCAGCTGTCCAGGCCACGCACCCCGCGCTGCAGGTGCAGCTGCCCGAGCGCGGTCGCCGAGCTGTTGTCGGCGATGTTGCCTTCCGACACGAACCCGGCGATCTTGCGGCCCCGCCGCGCGATCGCAGACGAGTCGGTCACCGTGGTGTGCACGCCTTCCTTGCCGACCACGGCGATGTCAGTCACCGCGCTACGCACGTCCGTCTTCCGCGGTGCCTCGACGAGATCACGGCCGCGGCGCAGCACGATCGGCGGGTCCGACAAGGTGTGATCGGTGCCGACGGTTTCGGGCACGTACAGCCGGACCTCGTGATCGGTGGTGACCTCGAACTCGCACAACCCCCAGTCGCGCAGCTGCTGCGCAACCTCCAGCAGGGTCTTGCCCGGCGCCCAGGTCGGGGACACCTTGCCGTCGTTCGGCCACGGGGTGCCATTGGAGTCCTGGGTGCCCGTGAACCTCCACCACAGATCCACCGCGCGGCCCTTGGTGCCGGCCTTCAGGTAGCCGGCCGCCTGTACCGAGGTGAGCAGCCAGTCCATGATCTCGCCGGCGGTAGCGGCGGCGAACCGGATCTCGCCCTTGGGGTCCTCGGCGTTGTAGAGGATCCGGGCCTCGTCCAGCTGCACGGTGTGGAATGAGCCGTAGAACTTCACCGTGCCGGACTCGGCGATTCGGTCGCCGTCGCGGGACTGCAGGATCGCGCCGAGCGAGCGCGCGTGGGTGCCGTCGGTGCGGATGCGGATAAAAAGGTCCCGGTCAGCGGTGACCCGCTCGTCGAGCACGTGGAAGTTCTTCCCGTGGACCGGGTACTCGATCTGCACCGCACCGGGCTCGCCGGGGATCAGCGAGATCTGCCACGACACCGGGCTGGGCAGCGGGCACAGCAGGCTGCCGTCGTCGTCGACCGCCCAGAAGTCGATGCGCAGCGGCGGCCGCGGGGTTTGCCGGATCGTCGGCGCCCAAGGCGCGTCGCCCGGAGCGGGGATCGTGGTGGGGCGCAGGATCTGCACCAGCCGCGGAGCAGGCGGGGCGGCCGGTGCGGGCACCGTCCCGACGGGCAGGATGACGGTGCCCGGGATGACCGCTGGTTCGGGCGGCGCGGCGGGCGCCGGGATCGTGGCCGGCTTGATGCGGTACGCCTGCGACAGCGCTGGCGAATTCGGGGCGGCGGGCGCCGGGATGCTGGTCGGGGTGATGGTCTGCTGCGGCGCGGACACCGGCGACGGGATCGCGACCGTGACCGCCCGCCAGTAGTAGGCCGTCGAGCCGGAGACCCCGGCTCCTCGCGCCCCGGTCGGGCCGGTGCCCGACACGGTCGTGGTGTACGCGGCGCCGGTCATCCAGGCCGCGTCGAGCGGGTTGCTGCCGAGATCGGTCATGCCGCTCGGCGCGGTCCAGCCGGGGTCGGCGTACTCGGTGACGCACACGTGCGCCGTGATCACGATCGGGTTCTCGCCCGTGTAGGAGCTGATCGACGGCGCAGTGACGAGCCGTGAGCCGTTGGTTGGCAGCTGCCCGTTGTTCCAGCCGACCTCGACCTCGGCCTCGTCGTCGAGGTCCTGGATGCAGACCACCCAGACGATGCCGGAGTGGAAGTTGACCGCCGGGGTGAATGTCCAGCTCGACGGCAGCGCGTCGGCGTTGGTGACCTTCCACTCGTACACCCGCCCGTCGGGGGTGTTGGCCACCGCGGACGTGGACGACAGCAGTGTCCAGTTCGTGCCGACACCCTGCGGCGCCGAGGGTGTGTGCTGCCCGGTCTCCTCGTCGTCAATGACGATCGCGATCAGCCGGTCGCCGTCCTCGGTGCCAGCGCCTTTCGTGATCGTGATGGTGCCGTTCTCGCGCGCCTGCGCCGAAACCCAGCGGATAGAAGCCACGTGCTACCTCCAGCCGCCCGGTCGGCGACTGCGGCGCATCCCGCGCGCCACACCAGCCCACAGCGCGCAGAGCAGCAGTCCCGCAGCGATCCACCCGACCACTACGACGGCCAAGACCTGCGGCCAGCCCATGTCAGAGCGTGGCGATCCCGTTCGCGTGCCACTCAATCAGCACGTCACCCCCATTCGGAGTGAGGCTGATCGGACCATTGGTGTCGGTGTCGATGAAGATCAGCAGCCGCGACGTCGCCTCGTTGCCGGTGTCTTTCATGATCACCAGCGCCTCGAGCTGGTCACCAACGACCGAGGTCATGGTGGTGTCGTCGGCGTCCAACACACCCAAAGTTGCCGTCTTGTTGGTCAGGGTCGCATTCGCCACCCGAGCATCCGACGGGATGTCATTGAGGAAGTCGTGGGTCGACAGCGACGGCGTGTAGTCGGCCAGGTCGACCGCGATCACCTTGATCGTGTCGTCGACCCAATCGACCTCGCCGAGCGCGAAGCCCTCACGACCCTTGCCGTAGAAAGCGTTGGCCACGACTCAGCCCTCCACCTTCTGGTCGGGGAACACCGGCCACGGCCGCCGCTTGGTGCAGGCGCTGTCGATGTGCGGGTACTGCTTCGGCTGGTAGCGGCCCACCTGCCCGGCCACCGCATAGGCGGCCTTGCGGCGCTGCTCACGAGCGGTGATGCACGCCTTCTTGGTCGCAGGCCCGTGCCCCTCACCGCTGTGGCGCGTCAGGAACGCCCGCACCTGCGGCTCCACGTAGGCGACCGGGTCCCGCTGCCGCCACAGCCCGCCGCACTCGCAGTACAGCTCGGTGAAAACCCACTGCTCGGGGTCGGTGTGCACCGCCGGGTCATACAGCGGCGGCCGCTCATCCCCCCGCTGTTGCTCGGCCACCACGGCGGCCTTGCGTCGTGCCACGATCCACTCCTAGGCGATCTTGTACTTGCGCTTGCCAGTCACCGTCACCGACGCCGTGCCGCCGCCGGTGTGCTGCAGCTGCACCACCGGTGCGCCGCCGCCGGGCTCGGGCAGCAGCGCGAACCAGCGGTTTGTGTGCTGCCCGCCGTACTCCAGGTCCTCGTAGAGGCCACCGGCCACGCCCGGGGAGCCGTAGACCTCCCAGTCGGCGGTGTCCACGGTGATCGTCTGCCCGGCGGTGATGACCCTGTTGAGCTTGACGAAAACTCCCGTCGACACCTGCGACAACCTCGGGTTGTTCGCCTGCCCGAACTCGATGAACAGGTCTTCCATCGGGGCGGTCGCGCCGGCGAAGTTGGTCAGGGTGGCGGTGCCGAGCGTCGGCAGCGTCACCGTCTGCGTCACCGGCTCGACATCGGCCCAGAAAGGCGCCGCGCACTCGATCACGATCTTCACCTGCGCGGAGCGGTAGCGGCCGTAGCCGCTCAGTTCCGGCTCGATCACGCGGAGCACTTCGCCGGTGATCTCGCGGGCATCGCCGTCGACGGTGTGCCGCAGCGTGATCATCTCGTCGGTGGTGAACCACCCGACCAGCTCACGCAAGTTCTCCACGAACTGGGCGTAACCGGCCTCCGGGAGAGTGCCGTCCGGCAGCACTCCCCGCACCCACAACCCGAGCACGATGATGTGCGCGTCGTGCTTCTTCGACACGACGTGCATGCGGCCGTGTTCGCCGGCGATCACGAGGTTCTCGCCGCGCTTCTCCGGCACCGTGAACAGGCCCTGGATGTCCTGCACGCCACGGGTGGTGCAGGTGTCCAGATCGTGCGCGACCCCGTCAGCGGTGATGACCTCCAGCTTCTCGTCAGTCACGCGTGAACACCCCCAGCGCGCTCAGGGTCGCCATCTCGCGGTGGATCTCGTCGCCCACGCGGGCCGCGTCGGTCGAGACGTTGATGTCGATGTCCACCGCGGCGCCGTCGCCGCCGCGGACCCGCAGGTTCCGCTGCGCCCGCAGCTCCTCCAGCAGCGCCCGCAGCTCCGCCACGACCTCGGCGTTGGCGTCCCGGTCCAAGGTTGCGGTCACGGTCAGGTGACCGCCGGTCAGCTCCCCGGCCGGGCCGCTGTCGGGCAGGATCTCCCGCAGGTCCATCGTCGGGGTCTGCTGCTCGGTCACGCGGGCGACCCCGTCGACGATCGACCGCGCAGCAGCGATCACACGATCCTCGGCCCGCTCCAGGCCGAGCACCAGACCGTCGCCCATGTAGTCCGCCAGCTGCAGGAACACCTTGCTCGGGGAGGCGATACCGGCGGCGGCGCGCACCGCCGCCGCGGCCGCGTTCGCCAGGCGGGCAGCGGCGGCCTCGACCGCGCCCGCTCGGGAGTTGAGGCCGTCGGCCAACGCCTGGCCCATGTTGGCGCCCGCAGCGCGGAACTGGGCGACGGCGCCGTTGAGGATGCTGACCATCCGCGACGTCGCCGTCTGCGTGATCGACACCGCGCTCGTCATGCCCGCGTTGATCGCCGCGACGAACTGCGACATCGCGGCCGTGACCGTGGCGACAATCGTCTGGCCGAGCTGCGTGATCAGACTGCGCAGCAGGTTCGACCCCGCGGTGACCACCGAGCTGACCTGCGCCATCGACGCGGTCACCGTCGCGGCAACCGCTGCGAACGTCGCCACGAAGGTCGACTGGATGCCGGACAACGCGGCCTGCACCGTCGCAGCCCACCCCGCGGTACCCGCCGAGATCGCGGCCCCGACCGAAGCCATCGCCGCCGACACCGTGGACGCCCAGCTCGCCGTCGCGCCCTGGATCGCGGAGGTGATCGCCGCGAGCGACGCGGTGATCGCGGCCGACCAGCCGGCCGATCCGGCCTGGATCGCGGAGGTTGTGGCCGCCATCGCCGCGGTCACCGCTGCCGTCCACCCAGAGGTGCCGGTCTGGATGGCGGTGGTCGTCTGCGCCATCGCGGCGGTGATGGCCGCGGACCAACCCGTCGCACCGGCGGCGATCGCATCGTTGATTTGCTGCATCGCGGTGGTGATCGCCATCGCCCAGCCGGTCGAGCCGAGGATGATCGCGTCGGTGATCTGCTGCATCGCGGTGGTCACCGCGAAGCTCCAGCCGGTCGTGCCGCTCGTGATCGCCTCGGTGATCTGCTGCATCGCGGTGGTGATCGCCGTCGACCACCCGGCGGTACCGATCGTGATCGCCTCGGTGATCTGGGACAGCGCCGTGGTGAAAGCCACCGACCAGCCCGTGGTGCCGACGGTGATGGCCTCGTTGATCTGGGACAGCGCTGTGGTGAAAGCCAACGACCAGCCGGTCGTACCGGTCGTGACGGCTTCGTTGATCTGGGACAGAGCCGTGATCACCGATTGGCTCCACCCCGACGTGCCGGTGGTGATCGCGGTCGAGATCTGGGTCATCGCCGTGCCCACCGAGGTCGACCAGCCGGACGTGCTCGTGGTCAGTTGCTCGCCGATCTGCTGAAGCGAGCCACTGATCGTCTCCGCCCAGTTCGCGCTGTTTGTCGTGATCTGCTGGTCAACCTGCTGCAGCGCGCCCGCGACGGTGTTACCCCAGCTGGCCGTGTAGGTGCTGAACTTGTCCGACACGCCCTGCAGCGCGGTCGCGATCTGCTGCTGCCAGCCGGTGCCGTGTGCGGTGAAAACCTGCCCGACCTGCGCCATCGACTGGGTAACGGCGGTCGACCACTGACCTCCCGCGGCGCTGAAAGACTGCGTGACCGTGTTCAACACCTGCGCCACACCAGGTGCCACACCCTGCAGCGCCTGCGTCGCGGCCGCCGCAGCGGGAGTGAGGGCCTGCCCGACCGCACCAGGCAGCGGCGCCACCGCCGAGCTGGCCGCACCCGGCACCCCAGACAGCGCGCCCTGCACCGCACCCTGGGTCGGGTTGACGGCCGACCCCGCAGCACCCGGGGTGCCCGCCAGCGCCCCTTGCACTGCGCCCGGGGTCGGCGAGACCGCGCCCGCTGCTGCGCCAGGCGTGGGAGCGAGCGCGCCGAACACCGCGCTGGCTGTGGGTGACACAGCTGCCGAAGCTGCCGGCGGCAGTTGGTTCAACACCCCGACACCGGTCTGGATCATCGTCGTGAAAGGGCCGACGAAAGGTTGGGTGTTGAGCGCGCTGATCCCGTTCTGCAGCCCCTGCTGCACGCCGGCCACAGCCTGCTGACCGGCCTGCTGACCGGCCGTGTGGCCAGCACGACCGAGCGCGAGCATGGCTTCAGAGCCAGCCTGAGCGAGCCCTGAGAAGGCTTGCCCCATTCGCGCCTTGCCTTGCAGCACGGCCAACTCGGCGTCCTTGAACGCCTGGTTGTACTTGCCGGCCAGCGCACCGGCGGGGTCGCCGGCCATCTTGATGTAGAGGATCGCCTGACGAGCGTAGCCGCCGATCATCTGCACGAAACCGCCAATGCCGGTGGCGATCGCGGAGAATGCGCGCACGCCAGCGCTCATGAGGTCCACGACAGTCGGGATCAGCCCGATCAGGTCACGGAAGCCTTGCTGCACCTGCCCGGACTGGAACGTCTGCCCGAGCCGCTGAAACGCATCCTGGATCGCCTGAATCGTGCCCGGCGGGATGCCACGGATCGCGGTCGCGAGACCGTCGAACACTTGCCCCACCGACCGACCGAGCTTGTCCCAGTCGAATTTGTTGAAGAACTCGCGGAGCGACGCCAGGAAATTCGTGAGCCCGGGTGCGGCGTTCGCGAACACGCGGATGCCGTTCTCCACGAGGTTCACGAACCCGCGGGTCAGCTGCTCCAGCACGCTCCCGAGGCCGCGGAAGGCGTTGTTGAGGGTGCCGTCGCGGATCAAGGTCACGACGGACCGCTGGAACTCCTGCCCAAACGCATTGACGGTCTTCGACAGCGCATCGAACACGGTCTGCTGCGCCGCCATCGCCAAGAACCCGTCGACGGTTGCGAGGATCCCCGGTCGCATGTCGCTCAGCGCCGCGTTGATGCCGTCGAAGATCAGCCTGATCAGGCCCAACTTGTTGGTGGTCTCGATCAGCTTGGCGGTGTCTTGGGTGATCGACCCGATGGTCTTAGACACCTTGACCATGCCCCGCTCGATTTCCGGAAAGACCGGCTTGAGCGTTTCGAAAGCGCGCCGGAAAGACTGCTCGAACGTCGACGAGACCGCCTTATGCAGCGATTCGAGTTGCGTCTTGAGCGTTTCGGCGGCCTTTTTGATACCGTCCAAGCCGAGCCAGACCGCGCCGAACGCGGCCCCCGCGGCCGCGGCCACGGCCGGTATCGCGGCGATCGCAGTGGCCACCGCGCCCCACGCGGCCGTGATCGCGGCGCCTGCGACGGCGACCGCGGTGGAGATCGCGGAAAGCTTCACCAGCGCCGCTGCCAGCTGCGTCACCTTGCCGATGACGGCCTGGATCGCGGACCCGATCGCGCCGAACTTGCCCGGCATCGCGCCGAGGGAACCGCCAGCGCTCCCGCCTCCACCGCCGCCGCCGCCGAACAGGCCACCGAGTAGTCCGCCGCCCTGGTCACCAACCGACAGCGCCCGCGACAACGCGTTCGCGGCGGCGACCGCGGCCGAGATGCGGGCGATGATGCCGGCGGTGTCGACGTCGACGTGCAGGGTCGGGCGCATCGCTTCGATGCGGGCGCGCAGCGCGGCGAGGGAGCCGCTGTCGACGTCGACGCGGGCGGTGATGCGTGGCCGTAGCGCCTCGATGCGGGCTCGCACGGCCTGCAGCGACGCGTTGTCCAGCTGCACCCGCGCCGTGATCACGACCCTGTTGGAGGTGGCGCGCCGCAGCTCGCTGTGGAACTCGGCCGTGTTGAGATCCAGGAAGGCGTTGAGGCTGATCCCGTCCGCGGCGCGGCGAGCACGGGCCAGCTCGCGATAGAACTCCGCCGTGTTCAAGTCCAGGAACGCGTTCAGGCTCATGCCGTCAGCGGCGGCACGAGCACGGCGCAGCTCGGTGTGGAACTCACGCGTGTTCAGGTCCAGGTAGGCGTCAATGCTTAGCTGCCCGAACGTCAACGCCTCCAGCTGCGCACGCAGCCGCGCGGTGTCCAGGTCGAGCTGCACCGGCACCTGCAGCGGCTGCATGCGGCGCACCAGCTGCCGCAGTGCCACGATGTCCGGATCGAGGATTACCGGGATCCGCAGCGGCGGCATGCGGCGCACCTGCTCTTGCAACGCAGCCCGGTTGATGTCCGGCCGCACCGTGACCGCCAGGAAAAGGCCCTGCAGCTGCGCCCGCAAGCTGTTGCGGTCGACCTGCGGCCGCACCTCGATGGTCGGGCGGGCGGTGTCGATGCGGCGGATCACGCGGTCGAGCGCGGTGTCGTCGATGATCAGCCGCACGTCGAGGGTGTGCAGCCCGGCAGCGGCGATGCGCCGCTCCAGCCCGTCCAGCGCCGAGTCGTTGATCAACAGTCGGGCGTGCACGAGCGCGTCCGCGCGGTTCAGCCGTGATGCCGCGGCGCGCAGCGCGGAGTCGTCGACATCTACCCGGACGGTGGCGCGCAGCTGCGACAACCGCTGCTGAATCCGCGCCAGCGACCCCTCGTCCAGCTCGGCGCGGATCTTGCCGGTGATCTGCTCGATCTGCGCCCGGGCACGCTCCGCTGAGGCTTCGTCGAGGTCGGTGCGCACCTCGACATCGACCGCGTCCATCCGCGCGGTGCCGTCGTCGTTGTAGAACCGGCGGAAGACCCGATCGGCCTCCTCGTCGTCGATGTCGACGTCGACGTGCAGGGTCGCGTGACGGGTCAGCTCTGCCCGTAGGGTGCGCAGCGGGGCGTCGTCGATGTCGACGTCGATCGGCACCGTGTAGCGGCGGGTGCCTCCGCCGACACGGTCCAGGGTGTCGCGGTCGACATCCAGGTTCGCGTGCAGCGTCGGCCGCATCGCCTCGATGCGGGTGCGGGCGGCACGCAGCGCGCCGTCGTCGACAACGAGGTCGGCGCGGAGTTTGACCCGCTCGTTCTCGAACGACTCTTCCAGAGCCGCCAGTTGCTTCGCGAGCCGTTCGGCGTCGATGTCGAGCTGGGTGCGTAGCTTGATCGGGCGCTTCTGGTACTGCTGCTGCAGCTTCTTGACACTGCGTCCGACGTCGGGGTCGCTGGCGGCGAGGTTGAGTTTCAGCTGCTTGCCGGCCAGCTTGTCCAGCTTGAGCTTGCCCAGCGCGCGCTTGTCGACCGCGAACTGGACCGGCACACGGATTCCCCGCAGCCGCCGGGCAGCCTGCCGCACCTGCCGCCGGTTGAACCGCACATTGGCGGTGACAGTGACCCGGCCGAGGTTCAACCGGCCGGCCATCTGCTCACCGGCCTTGATCGCCGCGGCGATCTGGGCGGCGATCGCGGCCTCGTTGACCTCGAGGTGCAACGGCGGCAGCGCCTTAGCGGAGGCGCGCGCGTGCTGCTCGTCGATGCGCAGCCGGGCCGGCACCACGACCGGCCTCGGCTGCTGCACGTCAACGTCGGCAGTGATGGTCGCGCGGGTCTTCTCGATCTGCAGCCGCGCCTGCTCCAGGGATAGCTCGTCGAGGTCGACGTCCGCGGGGATCTGGATGCGCTCCTGCTGCAGCTGCTGCAGCCGCGCGGTCAGCGCGGCGTCGTCCAGGTCGATAGTCGCGGGGATCTCCCGCCGCTGCTGGGTGAGCGCCGCGAGCTGGGCGCGGGCCTGCTCATCCTGCAGCTGCAGCAGCGCCTCGACGGTGTACCGCTCCCGTCGCATCCGGTCAATGTCGCGGCGGAATTCGCGGTTGTTCACCTGCAGCTCGGTGTCGATCACGACCTTCTGCCGCGCCTGCACCCGCCGCAGCTGCCGCCGCAGCTGCTGCTCGTCCAGCTTGAACTCGACCGGGATGTTCCGCGCAGCCCGGGTCGCGGCACGCGCGAACGCGCGCCCGACACGCTCACCCGCGCGCCGGGCGCGCCGGATCAGGCCGCGCTCGTCAAGCTGGACACGGACAGACGCGGTGTCGAGAACTCTGGCTATCGCACCGTGCACCCCGCAGACGTGGCCGTCACTGCTTTGTCGCCCCCGGATGAACGACCGAGCCGGCCAGCCGCGCCATCTCGGCCTGCTGCGCCGGCGTCGTGCCCCACGTCTCCCGATCCGGCGGACGAATCCGCCACGAGGCGCGGTCGGTGGCCTTGCGCCACTTGCCGATCTGCTCGGCCGGCACTCCCTCCACCTCCAGCGCCATCACCGCGTCGAGTACTTCCGCGAGCGGGGTGTCGCCGCCGATGCCGCGCAACCGCAGCTGCCCCCGCAAATAGGTGGCGATGTCGTCGTCTGCCGTCACCGCCGCGATGAGCGTGACGGCCTCTGCGTAGGGCGCTCGGACGCCTCCTCGAAAAGCCGCTCGTAGAAGTCGCTGATCTCACCCATCTCGACGTCGACGTAGTCGTCCTTGTCCATCAGGTGGATCCAGCGGCGCCGCGACGACCCGTTCTCGAACGCCAGCAGCTCCTGCAGGTCCTCGACCGGGCGTTCGTTGCCGTCGGGGTCGATGAACACTCCCCCGCGGACCTCGGGCTCCCAGTTCGCGGGCGTGCCGTCGTCGTCCAGCAGAGCGGGCCGGATCATCCGCTCGAAAGCAGCCAGCGCGTCCACGCCGTCGCCGCTGCGGCGGGCCTTCACGATGTCGGCCATGCGCTTGTAGGTCATGCGCGGCCGAGCGGTGAAAGTGTGCTCCTCGACGACGCCATCCCGCTCGAACTGCACCGTGTGCACCACGGTGCCGGGCAGGTCAACGACGGCGGCAACGGTCTCGTCGTAGTCGTCCTGCTCGGCCGGTGCGGACGCAGCAGCAGTCTTGGCGGGGGTGGTGGTCTTGGTGGCGGGGCGGCGGCGTCGTGTGGTGGTTTGAGGCATGCGGACAGGTTGGAGCAAGCGGCGGATTCGTGTGTGTCCGTGAGTACGTGACTCTCTATCGGGCTGCGTCGAGCGCGCGGGTCAGGAAGTAGGTGCCGCGGTTACCGGGGTGCCGCACCCACTTGAAGAACACGACCTCACCGCGCCAGATGAACCGCAGCGCCTTGCGGCGGCGGGCCCGGATGATGTGCGGCCCCGCGCCGAAGTGGTGGTAGCCGAGGTAGTTGGTGATGCCGGGGATACCGGCCACGATATCGACGTAGGGGCCGACGGAGTTGCGACCCCGCTCTCGGTGGATCGACGCCAGCAACCGGCCGGTGTCCACGCCGACAAGGGTTTGCGCGGCGGCGAGCACCCGCGCGGCCCGGGCTTCCAAGTCACCGGCGCCGCGGGCGAGATCCCGAAGCACGATCTGGTCCAGCCGGTGGCCCGTGTAGGTGAACCGCGCCCCCATGGCTTAGGCGAGTGTGCCGACGGTGACCGCGATCGACCCCTCCAGCCCGGAGTAGCCACCCTCTGGCCCCAAAGCCTCCACGGCGCCGGCCGTGGCGCGTGACCCCTTGGGCAGGCCGCCGGTGATGCGGGCAGCGACAGCGATCAGCGCCTGCGACAGCAGCCCGGCGTCCCGCATCGACGCCAGCCCGGCGCGGGTGACCTCGCCGGCGTCGGGCGGGGTTGTGCCGTCCGGGGATTCGGGGTGGCTGCGCACGAGCTGCGCGACCAGCACGGTGTGCCGTACCCCCATCGAGCTGATCTGCCGGCCGGTGCCGCGCGGCTCGCCGCCGGTGCCGGGAGCGGGCCCCTGCCCGATGCCGGACATGGTGATGACCAGCTGCTCGCAGTCCCACGCCACCATGCGGGGGTTGCCGGCGGCGATGATGCGTCGCTCGGGCAGCCGCGCGGACGGCTCGGCGGCGGTGAAGTGGTCGACGATGCCGTCGAGCAGCATCTGCGCGAGCGCGGGCACGTCGAGGCCCAGCCCCGCGGTCATCCGAGCAGTCCGCGGATCCGGTCGATGAGCTGCGTCTTGGTGCCGCTGGTGGCGAGCCCGAGGGTTTCGGCCAGCTCTTGCAGGGCGGCCTTGCTCAGGCTTTCCAGGCTCTCGGGCAGCTCCACGGTGGCGCCGAGGTCGACGTCGGTGTGGACGTTGAACAGCGATTGGTCGGCACCAGGCTGCTGCTGGTCGGGCTCCGACGCGGGCTGCGCCACCGGCGCAGGCTCCGGCTCGGGCACCGGAGCGGGCGGCGGCGCCCACGGGTCCCACTGCCGCCGGTCGATCATGTGGTGGTCCTCGCTCTCCGCAGATCCGGCGACCACACCGAGGCCGCCTGCTTGATGCCGTACGGATTCACCGACCGGATCCACGCGTCCACCGAGTAGATCCCGGTCAGCCCGTCCTGCAGGAAGTCGAAATCGTCGAGCATGTCGTAGGTGATGCCCTGCCGCGTCACCGTCTGCACCCGCCGCGGCAGCTGGCAGCGGCCCCGCTCCTTCGGGTCCGAGCACGTCGCGCGCCCGAACTCCACCGCCAGCTCGACGCACGCCAGCCGGCCACCGGCAGGCGCGTCCTTCCCGTAGGCGTAGGTCGCGACCGTGCGCTCCCCGCACATCGGCCAGCCGCTCCCGTCGGTGCGGGACAGCCACGCCCCATCCAGCCGGTAGGCGTCGAAAAGCTGCCCGTCGATCGTCACCGACGTCACCTCGGTCACGTCCGGGTGCGGCAGCCGGATCGAGTTGGGCTCATGGTGGCCGCCCACCCAATCCAGCGCCCACGACGGCCCCAGGATGTTGGTCCCCCGGTAGCAGCGGCAGTGACCCCACGATTGGTGCCACGGCCACCCCGGCTCCCCCGGCAGCGGCGGCGCCGCCCGTAGCACCACCTCGGCCATGTGGCCGGAGCCTCGCCACCGACGCCCCGTGGCAGACCACAGGATGTCGGTGGCGAGCTCCAGGTAGCCACACCACTCGGCCGCGGAGTGCAGGGCAGCGACGTCGGCGGGGATGTCGTCCACGCCGGCCCACGCCCGGCACCCACTCGGAGTGGTCACGACACCTCGACGAAGCCAGCCGTCAGGTCCGGGATCGACGACACCCGGCAGTACTGCCAGATCCGGTCGGTCGGGAAAGTGATGTCCCCGGCCGGGCCGGCGCCGAACTCACTGTTCGACTCCAGCGTGCCGGAGAACGTCGGCGTGGTCGGGTCCTCAGCACCCAGGGAGATTGCCTCCGACGGGGTGAGCCGGGCCCGAGGCAGCACCCAGTGGAAGTACGGCAGGTTCGCCGCGTAGGCGTTGTCCAGCACCGCCCGCGACCACGCCTCGATCGCGATGCCGTTCGGGGTCGGGTCGACGTTCACCTGCGGCGCCCGGTAGCCGATCACGTTCGGGCCGGGAGCGCCGGCCACCGCCTCGGTGATGGTGACCTCGGGATCGGTGCCGCCGGTCAGGCCCGACGAGTCCGCGATGATCATCGGCAGGTTCCGGTTGGCGAGGAACCCGCCGAACTCGATCGTGAACGGGCCGCTGCCGGACACAGTCACGTCCCCGGGGTGAATGTTCGACAGCGCCTCCAGCGCTGCCTGGATAGCGGCTGCGTTGGCGTTGTACGGGATGCTCGCGGTGGTCTCCCCGTCGAACGTCAGAGTGAAGGAACCACCCGTCGGCGACCCCTCGATTTCCAGCGTCTGGATCTCGTCGGTGCCACCGCTGGTGATCACCTCGCCGCCACAGCAGAACTCCAGCACGTTGGGGTCCGGGGTGCAGATGATCAGGTCCTCGATCAAGCCACGAAGCAGCGTCCGCGGCGGCGCGTAGTACACGCACACGACGCCCTGTCCGTTGCGGAACTCGACCGCGTCGGGCTCCGAGTACTCCTGGTTGACACCGATCTGAGCCAGCGACTCAGTCACGTAGCAGTTCTGCGGACCAGGCAGCGGCGCACCGCTCTCGTCCAGCTTGGTCAGGCGAAGACCGAGCGCGAAAAGCGAACCCGCGCCGTCGTATCCACCAGCCATTTCTCGGTTTCTCCTACAGCTCGATCTCGATAGCGAGGTGCACGCACGGGTCGAAAAGCGCCGCCACAACGCGCGACGCCCACGCGGTGCGGGTGTTGGTAGCGTGGTCGATCGACTCAGGCCCGCTGGTGATCTCCAGCGGCGACATCAAGACCGACACAGGGCTGGTGGCGTACGCCCACGCGGTGGCGCCGACAGGTTCACCGCTCGGGCCGGTGCCCTCGTAGCCGCCATCGGCGATGACCACGTTCCCGGCGAGCGTGTACAGCACCTGCCCAACCCGGTACACGTACTCGCCCAGCTGCGGCAGCATCATCACCGGCACGTGCAGGAAAACCTGCTGCCCGGCGGCGGCCTCCATCGCGGCCTGCTCCAGCAGACCGATACCGAGGCGCACGCTCGCAGCCGGTGACCCGCTCACCTCGGTCGCGGCAGCCGACGCCAAATATGGGTTGGTCTGCGACGACCCGGCCGGGCTGTCGAACGGGTCGGCCTGTGTGCCGGCACCGGACCACAGCTCACGCGCGACCGCGAAAGGGGTCTGCGCCTCCGCGATGCGCCGCAGCCTAGCCTCGTCGACCGGGCCCGACAGGGTCGAGCACTCCTCAGCCAGCTGCAGGTCGACCGGGCGGTAGTACACCGCCTCGGCCGGCCGGGGCGGCCTGTAGTCCGCGGGGTCGGCTGCGACGCAGGCCGGCGCGAGCCGGTACTCGGTGGCGCACCGCTCGGGCACCCACACCAGCCCCAGCTCCCAGTTCGGGAGCTGAGCGGGATCGGGGCGCTCCGCGGACGCCACCAGCCCGAAGGCTGGTGGCGCCGCGGGCACACCCGGCACAGGGGCGAACATCCGTGGTTGCCTCAGTCGGTGATGGCGCTGGTGTCCTTGGTGCCGGCGGTCTGGCCGGTCGGGTTGACCGTCATGACCAGGCGCAGGGACTCGACCCCGCGGAACGCGGCACCCTCGAACGTCTCCAGGAACTGCCGGTAGCGGTTCTTCGCGTTCAGCTCGTGGTCACGCACCAGGCCGAGGTCGAGCGAGCCACCGTTGAGGAAAAGCCAGCTACCGGCCGGGTACAGCAGCGAGTCGATCTGGTTCGGGAAACCGGGGAGCGCCGCCCCGGCGGCCACGTCGTCGTACACCTGCGGCGCGATGGTGACACCGTTGACGCTGATCGCGCCGTCACCGCCGGTCGTGGTCGCAACCGCCACGGAGGGGTTGCTGCCGCCGGTGAACGAGCCGCTCGACGTCATCTCCGGCACGTTGGTGCCCGCGACCGCGGGGCCGCCGAAGGTGACCACCCACGGCGAGTTCGGGCCGGGGCCACCGGTGACGGTGATGTCGTACGGGCCGATGTTGTCCAGCGCGACCAAGGCGTTGTACACGTCCTCGGCGGTCGCGTCGTGCGCGATCTCGTCCGTGGTCTCGCCGTCGAAAGTCAGCGTGAACGACCCGCCGGTCGGGCCACCGGTGATCGTGATCGTCTGCACCTCGTCGGTGCCGAGCACGCCGTCCATGTGCCACACCGGGGTCACGCCGCGGCGAGCGAACCAGGCCTCCAGGTCGCCGTCGGCCACCCCGAGCGCGGCCTTCCAGTCACCGGCGGCCATCTGCCGGGCGAGGTCGGCGCGCATCAGGTGCTTGACCCAGAACGGGGCGACATAGGTCAGCGGGAAAGATTCGTCGATGCGGTGCTTGCTGCGCAGGTACGCGACCGCCTTGTCGATGTTGGCGAGGATGTCACGGGTCGCGCCCACCACCTGCGAGGCCGACAGGATCTTCGACTCGGCCGCCATCTTGCTCAGCAGCAGGTTCTCAGCGAGCCGCGCGTGCGCGATGTCGCCCTGCCGCAGGTTGGCGGTGGTGGTCTCCGGGTCGAAACGGGTGGTGATGTTGGAGAACTCCAGGCACAGGTACGCCGCCCAGACGTACTCCTCCTTCATGCCTGGGCAGTCGACCTCGTAGCAGCGCTTGCTCGGGCCGGTGTTGTTGACCACCGACGCGTCGGCGTCGTCCTCGACGGTCCACTGGCCGACGCCGTTGACCGCGGACCCCGCGGACACCGGCGGCCGGTACATCAGCCCGCCACGCTCGACCTGCACCGCGACCATCGCCTGGTCACGGATCGGGCGAGCGGAGGTGCCGACCACCTCGACGCTGTAGTCCGGGCTCAGCGGCGCGCACAGCCCACCGGCGGCGGTCAGCGACTCGCGGCTGGTGAGGGCCTCCAGCTTGTGGTAGTTCGCCGCGATGTCCTGCCCGAGCTTGCGCGACTCGGGGTACTCGATCGCGAAGTGCGCGACCGGGACACGACCGGAGTAGGCGCGGTCCTGGTAGACGGTGCGGTACTTCTCGTGCAGCTGCTTGGCCAGCTCGTAGCTGGAGGTGATCGGCGCACCGGCGGTGTCCTGCCCGCCGTACACCCGGACGTTGACGAACTCGGCGGCGCGCGGCACCGCCGAGGTGGTGGTGACGCGGGCGGCGCGGCCCTTCGGCTCCTGCGCTGCGGCGGCCGGCTGTTCACCCTTGCCGGCGAGCGCGGCGAAAGCCTTCGCGGCGCCCTCGGCGGCGGCCTTGGTGACCTGCGCGATCAGGTCAGCGGAGGCGGCGACGGCGGCGGGCTGCGCGGCGTCCTCGGTCACGGGCTGCACGGGCAGCTCGGCGACCTCGCCACCCCCGGCGGCCTCGCCCTCGACGTCGGCAACGTCGGCAGAGCGGCCCAGCGTGTCGGCCTCGATCTCGGCAAGCAGCCGCTGGGTCTCGCTGTCCAGCTCGCGCTGTGCCTCCTCGCGGGCGGCGATCTCGCCGACAACGGCGTCACGGATCGGCTTCAGCGCCTGCAGCGTCTTCAGGGTCTCCTGCGACGCACCGGCCTCCTTGGCCTCGGCGACGAGCGCCTGGATGGCCTCGCGAGCCTCGGCGAGCTGCTCGTCGGTGACCTGACTGGCGTCGCTGGTGATCTTCTCCGCGAGTCCGCGGAGCTGGTCGAGCGTCATCTTCCTGGGGTGCCTTTCCGGCGCGGATGCGTGGGGTTCGGGTGCGGGGCGTCGGCTAGGCCGTGGGCGGCGGTGGTGCGCTAGGCGCGGGGCCGCTCTACCCCTCCTTGATCGCGGAGGGTGAGCTGGTGTGTGCGGGTGTGTCGGGGAGTCGCGTGTTGCTGTGGTTGCGGGGCCGGGCGCGGGCGTGGGTCGGCCCGGCCACCGAGGGGGGTCCGAGGGGCGGTGGCCGGGCCAGGCTGGGGAGCGGATACGGGCCCTGGGGAAGACTCGACCCCGGGCCCGCCACCACACCGACCCGGGGTCGAGAGATTGGCGCAGCTGCTGTGCGGCTGCTTCGCGGGCACGATGCCTAGCCCGCGCGGGTGTGCCCACCGGAGTCGCGAGTCACCGGGGGTTGCCGGGGGTGTGCCGTTGATCAGGACTCGTCCTGGTTCAGGACCTCCACGGCGACGGCGTCGATGCCGACACCCGGTGCGGCGGCGCGCGCGGCGCGCACCACGGCGTCGGTGGCGACCGCGGTGGCGGCGGTGAGGTCGTCGGCTTCGACGGTCACCTGCACCGTCAGGTAGCCGTCGAGCATGGACGGCACCCCGGCGAGCGGGGCGAGCTGGTCGACGATCTCGTCGAGCACGTCGTCGAGCTGGTAGCCGGCGTGGTCGATGGTGCGGTTGGTCAGGCTGGTGGCGACGTGGGCGGCGTACTCGGGCATCTCCGCCTCCCTTCCCGGTGTCAGCGCCAGATGAATCCGGCGCGCTTGAGCTGCGCGATGCCGTTGCGCAGCGAGCGGTGGTCCGACGCTGTGGCCGCACCGCACACACCCGGTCAGGGCTCCCGCGACCGCAGCTCGGCACGCTCGCGCGCGATGGTCTCGATGGTCGCGCGATGGAAGATCCAGCCACCCGAGCGCAAGCGACGGCCATGCAGACCCTCGCCGCGCTGGCGCACGGCGGACGCAGTGACACCCAGGATGCTCGCGGCCTCATCGGCGTCGATCACCTGCGCGAGCGGGTCGAAACCGGCGGCCAGCTCGTCGCGGCGCTCGGACTCGTCGGCCGCGACCGCCTCGGCGGCGACCAGCTCACCCGAGGGCGTGCAGTCGATCGCGAGCAAGGCGGACGCGAGCACGACGCGCGCCGCGGCGATGGCCTGCTCGGGCTCGGCGGCGGCGAGCGCCGTGACCACCCGCAGCCCGCCGGTCGGCGCGCGGCCCGCACTGGAACGCGCGGGCAGGGCCCGCACCAGCTCGACGAGCTGGTTGTCGTCGAGCTGGTCCCCCGTGGTGATGCTGACGTGCCAAGTGGTGCCCACGATGCTTGCGCTCCCTGCTGGTCGGTGCTGTGCTGGAGGGGCGCCGACCGGGGCGTCACACCCGCCCCGGTCGGCCCTCCGGTTATTCGAACCGGAACCCGGTCCCCTGGACCTCGGCCACGAACCGACGGAAGTCCTCCCAGGTGTGGTCGGTTCCGTCGATCACGTAGACGATCCCACTGGGCGACTTGGCCACCCAGTGCCCGTAGCGGGCGGGGTGGAGGGTCAGCCCAACCGTGAGGGCGATGCGCCGCTCACGAGGGGTCGGCTTCCGTGCTGCCATCCAACCTCCTCTCTTTCGGGGACGCAAGTATCATAACCCCTTTGCTGACGTTGACGCAAGTCTTAGGCCGAGCATTCCTCGGTCATCTTGCGCTCACACAAGAGTGGATGGTGTGGTGGCCACACAGCACCGAGCCCACGCCAACCGCACCCGGCCACGGCCCACCGACCAGCCCGCGAGGCTAGGCCACCTTCAGCCGCAGCCGACGCTCCAGCACCGCATCGATGTCCGCCCGGATCCGCGCCCGCTCCACCTCGTCCGTGGTGCCCCGCAACGCCTCCGACAGCGCCCGCAGCCACTTGTCGCAGTCCTCGACCGTCGGGCACGGGTACGCCCTGCGCACCCCCATCACGAATGCGGACCGCGTGGTCGATGGAGGCCGCGACGGCGGCGTGCTCATCAATCCGCCTTGGCCGCGGCCTTCATCGATTCCCACAGCGCCACTGCTGCGCAGGCTTGAGCACGCGAGGGCGGCCGAACCTGCTGCAGGCCGCGCCACTGCTTCACGTCACCGGTGGCGCAGATGTGCTTCGCCCAGTTGATCGCCGACGCGATCGCGTGCCCCACGCTCATGCCACGCCGGTGCATGTGCACCGCCGCCCGATAGATGATCGACTTCTCGAACGCCTTCTGCAGCCCCGCCGGCAGCCGGTCGATCCAGTTCTTCCGGGGACTCTTGTCCAGCACCCCGAACACAGCCTCGACCTCACGCAGCAGCGCAGCGGGCACCGGGTCGGCGATCAGGCCCCAGCTTTTGGGGCTACATCACCGTCCTCCAGCTCGGCCAGCATCATTGCGAACCGAGCTGGGGTTTCGTCCAACTCCGCCAGCAGCGCGGCCGTGCGCTGCGGGGTCTCGTCCAGCTCCGTCAGCAGCTGCTCGGTCTGCGCGGCCAACTCGACCTCGCTGCGGCGCTGCTCGATGCGCTCGGCGATACGGTCGGCCAGCGCGTCGGGATCGAGCCCGCCCGCGGCGTCGACGACCGGCGCCTGCGTGCCCTGCCGCACCACACCCGCGGCGACCAGCGACAACGGCGCACCCGCCGCCACCCGAGCGCGCGGGATCGGGAATCCAGGCGTGTTGACCGCGAGCGCCGCGACCAGCTCCAGCCCATCACCGACCCGGCGCCAGTCCCCGGACAGCGCCGACGCGCGCAGCTTCGCCCGGGTCAGCTCGTCCACGTGCGGCCGCAGCGCACCGGCCACCCAGATGCCGTACTCGTCCTCACCGGCCGCCACATCGGCGACCACGGTGCCCGTGTTGTCGTAGTGCGCCGCAGCAGCGTGCCGCCCCAGCTCCGGAGCGGCGTGCCCGGTGTCCAGGGTGATGTGCCCGACCGCCACCTCAGTGCCGTCGTCGCACAGCACCGCGCCGACGCGGAAGTACGCGTATCCGCTGCTGCTACGGGGCGGGGTGACGCACTGGTTGGGGAAGCTGACGTGGCACTGCCCCCAGGTCGCGAGGTGCCCGTACACGCGGCCGTCCTCGGTGACCTGCAGCGGGGTCGGCCCGTCCAGCTTCGGGTCGGTGAACCACCACGCGGGCGGCCGGGGCGCGGCTGCAGCGACCACCGAATCCAGGTCCCCGCTCCCGGGCCCGGCCTCACTGTCGGAACCGATCTCGACCACGCCGGTCACCTCCTCACCGGACGCGGCGAGGGTGTCGCGGGCGTCCTGCTCGTGCGCGTCGCACACGGCCACATACGCTTCGCCGTCGCGGAAAAGTAGCGAACGGACGGCCGGCTCGTCGCCGAACTCGCACTTCTGCGGCGCGGCGGGGTCACCCTCGCCGCCCGGCGCGTCGGCCGCGGGCTGCTCCCCTGCCACCACCGGCTCGGCGGCGTGCGCGGCCTCGTCACGGGTGCTGCCATCGGCGCGCCAGTGCTCCGGGATGCGGTTCTCCAGCCCGATCGCCTTGGCGCGGCGGATGATGTGCCGCCGCGCGGCCTTGACGTCCTTGGCTCGGCCGACGGCCTGGATCGCGCGGTCCAGGTCGTCGCCGTTGCGGATCGGGAAGCTGCCGTCCGGCATGGCCTGCCCCTTCTCGGCGGCGCGCCGGCGGTCCTCAGCGGTCAACCCGGCGGCGACCACAGCCACCCTGCCGGCAGGCTGCTGTTCATCCGGCAGCATCCCCTCACCGTCGTCGAGGTCGTCGTCGCGGTCCGCCCACGCAGTGCGGATGTACTCCACGATGTCCTGAGCCAGCTGCAGCGCGTCCCGCTGCTGCCCTTCACCAGCGGCGATCACGTCGGCGAGCTGGTCGACCGCATCGAGCGGCAGCTGCAGCTCCACCTCACCGCTCGGCACCTCGATACCGGCCGCGCACAGCCCGCACATGTCACCCACCTCCGGGGACCGCCACGCCGGCGACGCCGCCGCGGACAACCCCTGCGGTAGCTCCTCGGCGGGAAGCGGCTCGAACGACGCTTCGGGTGCGTCGGCCAGCTCCGCGTAGCAGTCCCCGAAAGCGGGGATCGGCACCAGCGTCGCGGCGGCGATCTCGGCGGCGTGGGTGACGATGCGGCGGCGCGGATTGGCCGGGTCGAGCGGGCCGCCGGTGTCGCCCAGCACTTCGTAGTCCATGCCGGCCAGGTCCACGGACAGGCCGCGCAGCGCGCCGCTGGTGAAAAGCCGCGCGATGTCGTAGCTGCCGACCTTGGCGCCCTCGATCAGCACCCCGGTGCCGGACCACACGTAGGTGCCCTCCGGGAACGGCTTGCCGGTGCGCCGCGAGATCACCTGCGGGCCGGGGGTGCGGGTCAGGGTGTCGATCCGGCCGACCACCCCGGCAGCGCCGGCGTCGTCGCCGCCGTGCGCACTCTCCGGCTGCGCCAGCAGCGAGATCGGCAGCGCCCGGTAGGACAGGGCGCCGGGGGCGATGTAGCGACCGTCGCTGGTGTCCAGGCCCTCGATCACCAGCACCGGCAGGCGGATCGGGATCTCACCGTTCACGGCCGGGCCGGTAACGACGACCTCGGCGGCGGTGTCGCTGGCGGTCGGTGCGGTCAAGACGTCTCCCGTGGTCGGCGCTCTTCGAGGGGCGCCGACACGGTCGCCAGCGATGCGGCGGTCGGGGTGGGGAGTCGCGAGTCAGGCGTCGGGCTTGTGCTCGGCGCACCACTTACGCCACGCGTCGACACCCTGCTCGCGCAACACCTTCATGGCCTCGTCGCTGGTGGTGTAGTCGCCGTCGCTGACCGTGGCGCCCGCCATGTCGGCCTGCCGCTCGCCGAAGGTGGACTGGGCAGGCTCAGTCACGGCGTCTCCGCGGGCGGTATCGCCGTCAGCTCGATCCATCGCCGGCCGTCCCTTTCCTGTACCGAGTCGACCTTGAAGCTGCTGCTGTGGGGCAGGATAAGCTCCCGCTCGTTCCCGTGGCCAACTCCGAGCCCGTCCGGGACGATCACCGGCATGCCCTTCGGCACCCGAATGATCATCTCGACATCGGAGTCCTCCCACCCCGGGGGTGCCGAGTTGGCCACTGTGGTCGACACCAGCCCGGGCATGGTGACGACACGGCCGGGCACCGTGCCGCTCGGGATGCCGGCAGCGTTCACGTAGCGCCGCACCGTGGTCGGCGCCGGGGTGCGGTACTTGGCGAAAAGATCGTTGATCGGGCCGAACCTGGCCGCGTTCATGTACGCGTGGAACTCCGGCGGGTAGCGGTCAGGGTTGCGCAGAAAGTCGTTCATCTGCACGAACCCGGTGCCGGTGTACCAGGAAACCGCCTGCTTCTCGCTGGTGGTCGCGCTACCGCCGACCCGCTGCCGGTAGTCGTCGGTGAGGTCGTCACCGGAGATCTCCGGCTCACCGAACCCGCTGTCGGTGCCGCCCGGCCCGTCGTCGCCGTCGCGGAGGTTCCGCGACCCCGCCTTCTTGCTCTCGTAGTCGGGTGCGATGCGGTCCCGCAGCTGCCGGGTCAGCTCCCGCACGTCGGGGTCGACCGTCGGGTCGGCGAGCACCCGGTCCAGTTCGGACGCGGCGAGGTCGGGGTCGGTGACGCGCAACTGGTTGGCGTCGTCGTCCCATTCGGCGCCGTTGACGCCGCCGTTGCTCCAGAAGTGGCGGCGCGCGATGCCGCGCTCTTCGTAGGGCAGGTCGTGAGTTTGCGGGCCGGTTGCCGGCGCGCTCGGCGCGCTCGGCGCGTTCGGCGCGTCCGGGCCGCCCGGCGCGCTCGGCGGGAGCCCCTGCTGCTCCGGCGGGGTCAGGCCGGCCCGGCGCGCGATGTCGAGCCGGCGCGCCTTCAGCCGGTCCTTCAGCATTGCCGCCGTGTCCGGGTCGAACCCGGCCGCGTCGACTGCCTCATCGATCTGCTGCGGGCTGATGTTCAGCACCCGCTGCGCCGACGCCCGCAGCTGCTCGTCGGTCATGTCCCCGAACAGAGCCGCCGCATTCGGGTTGGAGCCGTCCCGCAGCGTGTCCCACTCGCCGACGGAGTCCCCGAAAGCCTCCCCCTTCGGGGCGCCCTGCGCCCGGTACATCAGCGCCCCACCGGCGTCGATGCGGACCGGGTTGCCGTCGCGGTCGCTGACGACGTTGTCGTAACCCAGCCCGGCCACGTCCCAGTTCGCCAGCCACGCGTCGACGGCGAACCCTTCCTGCAGCCGCCGCTTGTACCCCGGGTCGTCGAGCCGGTCGGCCAGATCCGGCCGGGAGCCGGGCACGATCTCGGAGTCGACCGACAATTTGCCGTTGTGGTCGACCAGGCGGGTGTTGGCGACGTCGACCCCCGCGAGCTTGTACAGCTGCCCCGCGAGGACCTCGTTGCGGGCGGCGTCCTCGCTAGACGGGGTCTTGACGTAGTGCTCGCCACCGTCGGGGTCGCGGTAAAAGCCGGAGTCGTTGCGCACGGTCGACCCGGCGGGACCGCCGGTGCGGGTCCACCCCTCGGTGGACACCGGGTCGTACGGGTTCCGCGGCGGTTCCGGTGCGCCGTCGACGGTGTCGGGGGTGTCCGGCGGCCGCGGCGGCTCGTTGCCGTCGTCGCCGGTGTCAGCGGCGATGCGGTCCCGCAGTTGTCGCATGCGGCGCCGCTGCTCGGCGTCGTAGGAGGAGTCCTCCAGCGCCTCGTCGATGGTGGCGATCGCGCGCTGCCGGTCGTGCACCTGCAACTCGTTGCGGTCGTCGTCCCACGACGCGCCACGTGACGGGGAGTCGCTGCCCCAGAAAAGGCGCCGCGCGGTCGGCCGCTCGGCAGGTGGCAGCGCTACCCGCCGCGCACCCGAGCTGGGCTTGCTGCTGCCGCTGGGGCGCCGGGTGCGGGCAGGCTCGGCCTGCACGACGCGCTTGCGGCGCCTCCCCTTCTTCGGCTTCACCTTCCGCCCGACCGGGATCGGGAATCCGATCGGCACCCCGTAGCGGCGTGCGCCCGCCGGTGTGCGCACGTACCGCACCTTGTAGTAGTCCACCAGCGCTTGGGCGACGAATCGGC